>Ga0315914_1001105_pt1 | contig 38936 bp, 27 predicted proteins | sample MpolenodulesMG_FD_203920 | JGI IMG/M metagenome (GOLD analysis project Ga0315914, IMG submission 203920) | Medicago polymorpha root nodule microbial communities from Los Angeles, California, United States - elongated nodules | ecosystem: Host-associated > Plants > Roots > Nodule | place: USA...
ACACAAAGTGGTGCAATTTTGAAAAACATCAACATTGGTGCTAAGAGCAAGAGACACACGTGAACACACCTGAAATTAATTATCAAGAAAGTGACTTTGGTGTTAAATCCAATTGGGATAACTAGCACAACACCCAATTGAATCCAAGGTTGAAGAACGACACTGATTTCTAATTTTTTCTGAAGTAGATTGAGTGTTGTTGTTTTTGAGATGATGAATTTGAGTTTTTAAATGTTTTATATTTTGGGTTTGAATATGAATGAAGGTGTTGAAGATGATTTGATTTTGTTTGGAGATTTTTTTTTTTTGTTGATGTTGCTGCTGCTTATTGGGTTGTTGTTATTGTTTGTTCTTGTTGTTGGTGTTGTTCCTTTTTATTTTTTATTTTTTTCCATGAAAGTGTTGTTGATGTTGTTCTTATTTTCCAGAAAATGGGGGAAGAAGATGAAGAATTTAAGTGGAGAAGATGAAGAAAATAAATTAAGTTTTTCCGCCAATGCCAAAATGACACGTGGATAGCAGTTAACGTTTTTTTGATTAAAACTAACAGAAGGGACCAAAACAAGTAGCGGAGATAAAGATAAAGTACTCAAACGGTCTTTTTTTTAGTTAAGGGACCAAAACGATACTAAATAATAACTTAAGGGACCAAAAGAGCAATTAAGCCAAAAGATAACGAGTTAGAGGTTTTGGATTCAAATTCAGAAGAACGAGAAAAATCAATCAAACAACTATTTACTATTTAATAAAAGAAACAATGCACATCCAAACCGAATACAAAGAGATTGACTCAAATTTTACACACTCCCTAAGTGAAATACTAAATCTCAAGAGAGGCTTCAGAAACTATAAAAGTAGTGTACCATCTGAAGAAAAAACAAGTCAAAAGAGCAACCGACACAAAATAATAAAACACAAATAAGCCAAAAGAGCTCCGCCAAACAACATCGTTTCCTCACCCTAAGTTTCTGTTGTAAAAAAAAAAAAATCATGTCTGGATAAACATGTTGGTCCTTAACCTTGTAGGCACCGAGCATATCCAACCTTTTGATTTCATGGGCCGACCTACGTAGGTATACAATTAAGGAAATTGCTCTTTAGGCACCTAGCAAGTGCCAAACCGTAACTAACTACCGTTGACACCTTCTTAAAAATACCATTTGATACACTTTTTATACGAGGTTAACCGATTTAAAACGTGCATTAACCGATTTAAAAAGTGTCGAACGACAGTTATTCGCTACTCGATATGTGCCTATGAGCAATCACTATATGCCTAAAGATCTTCTACAATTAAATGGACTCCTACAAATGGTGCACAAGCTATGTAGGCCGGTTTGCAAACCATCATCCGCACATCTACCCAACAACTATGCATCCAGACTCGTAGTGGTCAGTGAAGAGAGATGGAGAGATGATTACAAAAGATGGATAAGTAAAAGGTAAATTTTATTCACCGAAAATTAGAGTTTCAATATAGAAGAACGCCTAAACTGATGAGTGCTTAATGCTTGCTCAAAATAGAGAGAAGTTTTTAATTTTTTCAATAGCTTTAGGTATCTTTCATTATAAAATTATCAAGAGAAAAATGACCACTTTATGTATTTAATTCACTCAATTTTACTTTACTATTTCAATAATGAATTTATATTTTTTTTAGAGGATAATGAATATATGCTAGAAATGAATTATTGATTTAATTATATAACCATATGTTTTTTAGTTTATTTATAAAAAAAACTACCAATTGTAATATCCATGCATGCAGATCCTATTCTTTTGAATACTATAACTACTCATCCATGGAAGAAATCTAATTCAAATGTGCACGCTGGAGCTAATCCGAAAATGCGCCAACATGCAATAACCAACCTTCAAGAACATGGAAATCAAACGTCAAAAAAAAAAAATGTGGAAATTAAAAACCAAAACCAGAATAACTTTTTATTTTGTGCATCCTTTGGTTCAGGAAGTTCACATATTTAAATAATTAAATATGAAATGCCTGACTATCAAGTAAATTCTCAAACCCCAATTTTACATTGTTTACATGTCCTAGGCATAAACATGCTCATCTTAGAATGCAAAATCTAGCCACAAATAGAGGACATAATGCTCTCAAAATAGGTTTTGAATTGCAACATCTCGATCTTTGTATTTGTAGAAAGAATAAACCATCAATTTGGTTCTTAAACTATGATTTTCTCTCCAATTTAATCTCTGAACAATAGATAAATAATAATAATAGTTCCAATTTTTTTTTTTTAATCCATCAAGATAATCTTTGAGCTATCATTATCACTTTCATATTTTTAAAGGAACCGAAAAACTAACTTGATGATTAACAATGCATGTTAAATTGATACAACCACAATTGCGAAAATCACGGTATTGTACAAACCATCAAAACCTTGATAGTGTGGCTGCAATCAAGGCCTATAAAGAATCCGCATCCTCCATTTGGGTTGCGACATCAAAGGTTTTATGTCTAAGTTACCACAACACAATAATCGTTGAAGTCAAATCAGTCACATTTAATCGCGATTCTCTATCATATCAAAGATTACAACACGACTGCAATTTAAAACCCTGACTACAATTGAGGTTGTCAATTAAAATTTTTCTCAATAGTCTTCTTTTGTTTCTCATCCCTTCACTTTATCAAATGAGGTAAAAGTGATGTCAAGAGAGGAAACAAAAGCACAACAACTAGAACAATACCAAGAATTATGGCATAACATGTCCATTTTCTAGAATTCTTTTGTTGCACTCTAGCTTCCTGAAGTTGTTCTGTCCCTCTTCTTACAAAAGAACTAGCATGTGCAACATGACTTTCTATATTATTAAGTTGTTGGCCTTGAGACTCTACCAAAGCTGCCATATCCAAAAACACTTGATGCAACTCAATCAAATTCTTCTCAATTTCCTTAACAGCATCATGTCTTTCTTGAATTTCCGAAATAGTATCCATTATTTGACCCCTACCTTGTTCTTGAATTGCCCTTTGCATGAAATTTTCACTTTCTCCACTTGATATCAAATTCTCTATAGTTTCTTCATCCGCTTTCTCTCCCGTTATTGTAAAATATCTCCGTTCCACCGTTTCCTTATACTCAAGTTGCATTCTTGCTCTCAAACCTTGAAAATCATCCATCATATCTTTGAGTTTCTTCCCTAAACCACTAACCACTGAAGTTCTAGTTCTATCTGCCGATGAACCTGGACCACACCCTGGAATGTTTCTATTAGCTGCATTTGAACGATCCAATGCTTCGAGTTTTCCTTTAATGATTTTGACACGTTTAAGGACTTGTTCAACATCTTTGTCCATTCGCCCTCGAAGTTCTTTCATGGTTTTAGCATTGTGCACGGTTTTACTTTCTTCATTAGCCTCTTTCAATTTCCTATACAATTGTTCAATTGTTTTCATGTCTTCTTTTATATTCTCAACATCTTCGAAGAATTTATCGAGATTGACAGTTTCTTTATTCCCTGCCTCCACATCATCAAGGTAAGCTTGTTCCTTCAAATCAGTGTACTTTTTGAACGAATTTGAGAACAAGTCGTTCATTTTTGCGGATTTAATTAACAATGACCAACACCCTTCTTGTATTAAATCCTGGTTTATTTTGTACTTGGTAAATCTAGCAACAGAAATCTCATAAGATCATGATATGATTGTTATCTAACATAATGGTAATACTTTGAACAAAAAAATAAATATCAAGGTACATGCTTCTTCATGTGACAAAAATCTTGAGGTAGAAGCTAGAAGGTGACGAAAAACAAGTAATTCTCACCAAGGAAAGGTAATAATAGAAGTCAATGGTAACTATGAAACAAGGACCAACTAAATTAACTTGTTGCTAATTATCAAACAAAGGTGTTAGATCTTAGATACGCCAAAGATTACTCGCATATTAACAAATGGCACTATTGATTCTAAATTGGATTTGGTTTATGACTTGGTCGTCTTTTTTTCTGTCTTCTGGCTCTCACATTCTTGCTCCTATTATTTTTAGCATATACTAATAATTTTCTCCTTCATCTTGAGGGTTGTATAAATACTGATTTAAATAAGGAAAATTCTATGGTCGCTGGCATTTATTTCTTGATATATTTTTTAAAAATGATGACAACTTGCTATTATTTTTGGAGAAAGACACTTTTTTTTTTTTTTATAAATAAATTATCACACTTTCGAAAAAGTGAATGATTTTTTCTCCAAGTTACAAAACAAAATTTCATTTTAATCCAAATAACATATTATTGTATTCAAATCTTAAGTACATTTTTTGTTTTCAATTTATGTTTTCCTTGACCATCAATTAAGTTAGAAGGATTTTTATGAAATGCCACCAAGGCTTGATAGTATACATGGCCAAATCATAGCTTATAAACCATTAATAAATTATAACATATGATAATAAAATCCTTAAAAAAAAAGATAATAAAATGATGCACCTATTAATGTTAGATGCAGCGTTTTCAAGTTCAACATTGTCCTCGTGAGCTTAACTGAGTTGGTATGGACAATACATACTATATGTAAAGTCTGGGGTTCAAACCTCAACCACCACAAAAAAAAAGGTCCAACATTACCTTACCATTTTTTTTGACAAAAATAAGTATAGCATATAGAGCATATCTCCAAGGACTAAAAATTTGTTCTAAAATCGAGTTGTACGATAATCAACTAAGGATGAATGACTAAGGAGTTAGACTCCAACAAGAGTGAATTAAAGTTCGATTTTCAATTAAAAGAGGTGTTAATATTTCTTGATTACCACCCTATTCAAAAGTGTTTATGACACAAAACTTGATTAGTTACACACATTTTCTCTTTCTTGCTTTCAAATTTAATTTTACAGAAAAAAATATTTCATGAACATTATAAATCAATGACAATGAAGATACAAAACCCCCTCTTCTGATTTTGAGGTGAGGACAATTGCATGAAGAATCGAACCTTGACATTATAAATCAAATAATGTTGATTTTGTTTAATATAAGAGACAACGTTTTTTTGTTTTTAAATAGTATAGTGATTAGAATCTACTTTTTGAGAGAAATAAATTAGAAATTCAGAATTTAAACCCTAACCAATATATATATAAAACAATGCATTGTCGTGCCAACTGAAATATACACACTCGGACTTATAAATTCTAATTTTGATAACAGATGAATTTGGACTAAACAATTTAACATTAAATGTTTACATAATTAATTTTAAACCACTGTTTATTGGAAAAAAGAATAATGATGAAAATATTTTATGACTTACAAGGATACTTGTTGTATCTTTAAGAATAAAAAGGATAATATCCTCGTGAGCTGTATGAACAATGCATAAAATATGTAAGGTTCAGGTTCAAATCCCGGCCACCACTAAAAAAAAAAAATACTTGTAAAAAACAAAGCATAAATGATTAACTTGTTAAATTTTTTTAGACAAAATATACGAGGTTTTTGTACACGGCTGAGTGTGTTCCGTCTTAGGTTGTGGTTGATTGCGGCTGAACCCTTGAAACCATGGATGAAGAAGCAGCAATATCAGAGCGCAAAACTGGTCACGTTAAGAAGAGAGCTTTAAAGAACAAAGCTTTGGCCATTTCTTTCGACGAGAAAGATCTCAAAGATTATGTTACTGGCTTTCATAAACGCAAGAAGAAGAGAAGAAAAGAAGCCAACAAACAACAAGAAGAAGCTTTAAGACGCAAACGCAATGAGGAACGCATAAAGGTACCTATCCCTTTTCACAATTTCATGCTTAATGTTGGATGATTAATGCTAAAAATTCAATTTTATTGCAGAGGAAGTTGGAAAGAGAACTTGCTTATGGGGGTGTGCCACCGACTGATGACACTGAAACTGCTGAAATTGATAACAACCAAGAAGAAGAAGAAGCTGACAAACAAGTTCAATCTGTTGCTGGTAAACTTTTTATTGATATAGTCATGTTTGTATAAATTGCTTAATTAAGTGCTTATAGCATACACATTTATCATGTAAGTTCTTAGTTATTTATGTATAAGCTATTTCTATAACATAAAGGTAAAATAAAGTCAAATTTGTTTTATATAAGCTAGAAGCTGTTTTCATAAGCTATCCTGGAGAGTTTATACAAATAAGCTGAAAATAGCTTATCGACATGATATAAGCTGTTTTAATAAATTCTCCCAATCAGTCTCACAATTGTTTATGCCAATAGGTAAGCTCATATAGGTCAATCTATACCAATCCTTAGATGTGTCTGGTGATGAATCAAACCCTTAATTTGTTTCTTTGCTCATTGCTCTTTGCATGTGTCTGTCCATGCTTAGTGTTAGCTGTAAAAGGCAATGCATGAGAATGTTATTAAGTTCCTTCTTCAGACTGGCATGCATTCATACAGCATCCTTGATCAGTCCACAGTCCTCATGTCTTGTGCTTATACTTGATGTTTTACTAGGACTTAGGTAGCTTAATTCAAAACTGTTTGACCTATTAGGCTTTGTTTGCGAGTTTGGAAGGGAAGGGAAGGGAGGGGAGGGTTTTGGAAAAGAGGAACGAGCAAGTGGAAGAAATAGAGTACATTGGGAGGGGAGGGCTTTGGGGGTTTAATTTTTCTTCATAATACAAAACCCTCCACATTTGGGGAACTAAAAAGTTGTATTGGAGGAGGGTTTTGGAGGGTTTATATAAATTCTTTGAATTTATTCTATGTTGTTATAATATTCTTAATATTAAAAATATATGAATCATAAGCATTACTTTATCATTCTCTAAAAAAACACTTTCAAAAAAATGTGAAAGATTTCTCCATTTCCCTCTATATTTTCCACCCCCAAAGCCTTTCCTACCCCTCCCTCTCCTCCAAACTCCCAAACAAAGCCTTAGTTGTCGGTAGTTGCCTGTAGCACTAGCATTGGAGCCTAGCAGAGTTGAGTGTGGCCTCCCCCAGATGCGTGGGAACGTGGGAGTAGCGCCCTTCGCGGCCGCCATCACTGCATGCTACCCACTATCCCACTTTGGGAGTCGGCTTTTCCGCTCTGCTATCCGGGATTGACCGCTATGCCGTACATGTAGTGTAGAGGGCTATTTGGTTTAATTTTTCTAGATGATGTGATTTTTCTTACTGCATTCGGTGGATGACTCATTTGATGATTGAATTTATCTTTTCTTGTTGAAAGCAACAAAGACATATGAAAACGATGATTTGAAAGTCACTGTTGTAACAAAAGAGATCAACCCTGATGAAGAGAGTTTCCCTAGCGAAAGGAAGGAAGCCCCACCAGCAGTGTCCTACCATCCTGTTGTAGCTGATAAAAAGAAATCCGTTCCTATAAATAACAAGAAGCCATTTAAAAAGGCTGCAACAAAGCACAAGTCACAGCCAAAGCAAAGAAGTAAGAGAGAAAAAAGGAAAGGAAAGAAGCCAGGAAACAAGTGACGGTACCTTGACATGTTGCTTCTTCAGAACATTCCCAAATCTGCAACAAACTTTATTTTTTGTGGAGGTACTTATAAGTTCAGTAACTTAGCTACTAACTTATTGCAGAGTTTGGGCTATTTTCGTTGTTCATTAAATATACGCCAGTAGGTGACTGAGTTTCTTATGTGGATTGGATGGCAGGTTTCTCTTCTGCTGGAGTCTCATCGTCTTCCCTTGTTTAGCTGATCCATTTGGGGGGATTTCAGAATCAAGAAGAAACAGTTTTTTTTGTTGGTTTTTTTAATTAATTAGTAATTATACTACGCTGTATACATTTAATACATGCAGATGTTTGATTTTACAGTTATGCATTTTTCTTCAGTTTAAAATTTAGTCAAGCTGGTTCACTTTTTAATCTTCATGTTTTGAGCGCTATGATTCACCTTTACATGTGATCTTCTAATGAATCAGATCCTTAATTCTGTGTGAATGGTTAAACCAAACTCTCAGGAGAATTCTTTGGTGAGTTTCTTGACTTAAGTAGTCCATGTACTCAGGCAAGAGTAAGTTGCAGCTGGTTTCTGAGACCAGACCTATTTTTAGTCGTTTTTCTATAAGAAAAATGTGCTATACTGGCAACTATATTCGTCCCTATAATTGTGATTGAATGGAAATATAAGCTGTTTAACATAATCTGTTTGCTCTAGTATGCTGTATGGATTATTACAAGAGCAGAGTCATTGACTGTTGTATAAGTTTGATAATCCGTTTGCCACTTAGATTGGTCAAAGAGATACCAGAATCAGAATCAGAATCGTTTTAAAATAACTTTTCCAATTTCTATTGTCAATGCTAAAGAAAAATAAGGCTGAGACATTTATTTCGTTTAATTATTGTATGAACTATATTTCATTTTACTGTCTCAGCTTTTAGGAATTAAAAGTTGTACTTATTTTTGTACCAAAAAAAAAGTTGTACTTATTTATTTTTACCTTGACCAGATTGACTCCATTTTGTCTGATGGACCTCTCTTCATTCTAATAAATAAAAATTAGATTGTAGCACAATCTCTCACTCACGTAGTTAACCTGTGTGGGGTTATATAATTGAATGATGTGGAATGATATAACATAATTTCTAGATTAACTAGCCAATTCTGTTATAAAAAAATTAACTTGACAATTCTATCTCATTACACTTCATCCCATCCCATACTACATTAATAACATGCACTTTGCAAAGACAAAAAAAAACAGATTAACATGCACTTTACCTAAAAACACATGCACTTTAATATTCTTTCTTTTTGCTTTAACAACTAGTAAAACCTATCGACTGAAGACAAGAAAATAAATGAAACTCAGAAACTATAAGAAACTGTAAAGAGAAGAACCAAATCAAATGTTATTATTCTATGTAGTTTTTTCCATTTGGGTACAATACAAGTACAAATATGTAGTCTGCCACTAGTTACAAAAGAACATTATAAGAGGAACGGACAATTGTACAGTAATCTAAACTAAAAAAAAAATTCAATCACAGCTAAGCTATAAGCTAAAGCAATTTCAACGTAAACTAAATGAAACTTCTGAAACTTATCAACAAAGAATTGCACAGTGACTAAACTAAAACAGATTCAATTACAGCTAATCCAAGCTAACACAATCTAACAGTAAACAAAGTGGAACTTTTGGGACTAATTAATGGAACAAAGAAAAAACGTAAGCAGCTAGCAAACCACAGCATTGTCCACATTGAGCAGAGTTGATCATTGCGGTGGTGGTGCATAGAAACTGAGATCAGTAGTTTGATTAGGAATAGCAGAAGCAGTGGAGTTGCTCGGCGAAAGAGGAGGAAGTGGTGGCTGAGGATGAGGAGGCATTGTGATCGGAGGTCTCATATTCATTGGAGCATGGAAACCAGAAAGAGTTGGGGGTGAAGTCCATGCAGGAGGTAGAAATCGAGTACTCACAGCAGCAGAATTTGATGGATTTATATGCTGTAACCGCTGCAAAAATGAGTTCATTGAAGATTGCAGTGGTATTGGTGGTGGTGGTCCTAAGATGTTATCTCCGTTGTAACTCAATGGACTCTGAAGATCAAATTCATCAGATTTGTTGTTTTGCACCTTGCTCTTTTCTTCGATCCAAGCTTCACAAACCAGCAACATATACTCAATTTCTTGAACTGTACATGGAGTAATCACTGATCTGGCATTGATGCATTTCACAGAAGGCTCATATTCCTTAGGCAATCCTTCCAATATCGCATCAATGTGTTCTTGCAAGTTCACCGGCCTTTCTGCAAAATCCAGAGAATCTATCAAGATCTTGATTCTGAGCAGATATTCCGAGACCGATTCCGTGCTTTTCTTGGTGATGCTGCCTAGTTCAGATCGATATCGTCCAACCTTTGCGCGTGCTCGAGTCTTGAAGAAGTCATGGAGTTCATCCCATAACTGTTTTGAAGTTTTGCATCCAATTACTCGTCTGAGCATGGATTCTGATAGAGTGGAGAGAATCCAAGAAAAGAGGATCTGATCTGTTTCGTCCCAATCACCGTTAACAGAGCCTGCATTGGGACTCATTAAAGAATCAGTCAAGAATTTATGAAGCCTGTGACCTTTGATTACAGGTTCGACTAATAGACGCCATATCAAGAAGTTTTCCTCATCTAGTTTGATGGAAAGTTTGGCCTTGTAGATAGACATTGGCGGCGGTGGAAGAAGCGGAGGAAATGAGAAAGTGTTGGATGCAGTAGGGGAATTCTTGTTGTCTTTGGGATTCTGGAGTGGGTTGCTTGGTGATGAAAACATGGTTTGGTAGTATGTGATGATGAAGATGAGAAAATGAGAGAAAGTAAAGGAAAGTTTAGAGAGGTAATAGAATGTGAGAATTAGATTGATTGTGATTCTGTTTAGTTTATAGATGAATCCAAATATTTATAACAGAATTTTGTTGTAACTGCCATGTGATAGTTAATAACAGAATTTTGTTGTAACTGCCATGTGATAGTTAATAACAGAATCCAAACTAACTAATTTAGTTTCTATTGGGTGTTCTCAACTTATCTGTTGCTCCAAGCCTCCAAGGTCTATACATTCTCCTTACCCTATGTATTTTCGAACCTTTTTGCAAGATTTTTAATCACAAATCATATGTTGTTCGTCTTTTTTTTTGTTTTGAAAAACCTATTCTTGTTGAGAAGATGACTGTCCTACTTTTCACTATATGCGTCTTAACTCTTAAGAACACACATCTCCGTTTCCAAACTCATCCTAACCAATTATATACTCAAACCAGAAATGCACGAATTACAGCTAACCGTGCATGTGTAATCATCCTTTATGTTTACAACAGCAGCAGAGTCATTAGCTGTTGACTGTTGTAGCAGTTTGATAAATTAATTGATACGACTTTAATTCAAGTATCTGGTGGATAGAATCTTATTTGAAAATTATGGGTCCAGCCGAAAATAAAAAACCTCATTTGGAGAATTCGTTGCAATTGCTTAGCTACTAGATCACGGGATTCATTGTGCAGGTTGCATTACTTTGTGGAGCAGACAGCATATTTATCCTTTAATAGGTGCAGCAATGGCGCGCAACAATGCCACTACAACTACTATCATAGATGTTTTCGGCCAACCACTGTTTTGCTGCCTTTTATGGAGCCGTTGGAAGCAACGTAACAACAAACTGTGGTACCGAGTTTTGGATTCAAGCAATTCGTTTACTGCAGGACTGGAATTTGGCGAGACAGACCAGAAATCGTTGCTACTAAGTGGCAAAAACCTGCACAAGGACACTTCAAGTGTAACGTGGATGCGTCATTTTCAGCAAGGCTGAAAGGCTTGGTATTGGTATGTACATTCAGGACGATAAAGGTCAATTTGTTCTTGCTAAAACCAAATGACATACTCCAATTAGAACATGTTGATTTAGAGAACGGTTGATTACTTGCACCGTAACAAAACATGTTACTGAATTTGGTTGTGTTCTTAATAGTTATCGTCACATTGTTAATTCACATTTTAGAAACTCTAAGATAGATTTTGTTATGAGGCAAGCCAATGAGGAAACTAATGCTCTTGCATGAATAGTCACATTTCTAGTTAGTTTTCAAATTCTTTATTGATATACCATTTTGTATCCATATTTTGTCGGGAAAAAAACGGTCGCTAACATCTTCACTAGCTTCTTTCAAAAACACATCTTCACTAGCTGAATAAAAATATATTTTCTGTCGCCAAATGTCAAATTTCCAATAAGCAATTTTCATAGTTTATCTAAACCATTTAAATGGATTTTGATTTTAAAAAAAAGCATTAAAATGGATAACCAATATCAATTATTTTTTCTCATAAATTATCCAAATATAAATCATTCTACGGTTAACTCACGAATAAAGAAACCAAATTTTACTGATATAATTTAAGTCCATTTTTTTTATGATACCCTACGGTCTTTAGGGAAAGGGTGACCTTGATAATTTGAAGTTCGATTAAGAGGTACGTGTGTCACTTTAATTAATGTGAATCTCTCTCGTTCTCAAATTTTTTAAGTAAAAATCTTTTGTAAAAGTTTTTTTTTTTTTTTTTTAAAGTAGAAACTTACGTTTACATTCTAAATGAAAACTTTATATAAAATTTGTATTAATCAAAAGGGTTAAAATGTTTTTTTATCCTTTTAAATGTCTCAAATTTCGCTTTTAGTCCTTTCAAAAAATTTCAACAAGTTTTGGTCACCCAAATATTTTCTGTCAAGACGTTTGATCCTCACTTCTAAGTAAATTCATGTGTATCCTTCAAAATTTTAATTTTTTTTTACAATCATGTTTAGTATATTATAGAAATCTCTCGCGAAAGTTTAATTTTATTTTATAACAGTAGATGAATAAAATATGAATTTTTAAGTTTTTAGCGCTTAAAAACTCGTATTTTTTTTTTACAAAAACAAAATATATTCATTCATTCAAATCAATAGAGTACACCATTCAACACCGCTAAAAACGTAAAAAATGAGTTTGTGAACAATCTCACAACATCCAAGTTAATAACATATAACAACATAATGCCTACCAAAATATATGATAAAATTAAAGTGACCGGAATACCCATGCCTCCGGATTTGCAACGTTGACGCCCAAATCTTTGATTGAATAATCGATCTTTTAATATGAATCAAATGAACACCGCAACAAGATGAGAAATCAAACAACGCCGCACAAGACGACGAACAACACACCACCACACTCGGATGACGAAATCACGAAGAAAAAACCTAGATCTATGTGAAAAATCACTTATTTAGATTGAAATAGAGAGAAAAAGATGAAGAGTGGTGATTTCAGGTAAAAAAATTGACCCAAAACCACTTCCTCAATGAAGAAACTTGAAGACAAAACCTAGAAAAAAATTCCTCAAAAACCTACTCGTATTTGATTTATATTTTGTTAAAAAAATCTAAATCTTTGTGGGAGATATTTTATAATATTCTAAATATCTATAAAAAGTAATTAAAAGATGTGAAGATTACACACAAGTTGACCTACAAACATTACCAAAAGTCGTGATGAAAAATATCTGAGGGACCAAATCTATTGAATTTTTTTAGAATTATTTAATACAAATTTTGAGATATTTATAGGGTGCCAAAACTTATTTAATAATGGATATGCTAAACATATAATTTTTATTTTGATAAGCGAAATAAAAAAAACAAACAATCATATTATTTATAAATATACAAATGCAAAAAAAAAAATATAATTAAAAAAATTAAAAACAATAATAATAAAAGAATAAAAAACCACTTCCTCTTCAATTTTCCTTTGCAAAAATTGAAGGGTTAAATAAGTTTTTGGTCCTTATAAATATAATGAATTTTGTTTTTAGTCCTTGTTAAAATAAATAGCATATGTTTGTGTCCCTATGAAATTTCCCACCATGCAATTTTAGTCTCTATTAAATTTAAATTTATTTAATTATCCTTAAAGTTTTAAAATTTTGATCGACATTTTGCAGACATGTTTACAACATTATAAATAGTTATTTTTCAAAAAAGAAATAAATTTTTTAAACATGGAATCAATGAACTAAATATGAGTTTTTTAAACACTAAAAGTTTGATATAAAATTTATAAAAATATGAAGCTAGAAATCATATTTTGATCTCATTTTTTAGGACTAAAAATTAAATTCGTTATATTTATAGGGATGAAACATGTCACTTTTTTTAACAAGCAATAAAAATAAAATTTGTGATATATATAGGAACCATGTATGAAACAACTCTCTCTCAACAAATGTAAGAAATAAAGTTTTAGTCGTTCATTAATGGAGTAGAAAGTATACTAAAAGAGACTAAAAACTACATCTTTTTTTTTTGGAGCAAACTAAAAACTACATCTAATCTAAACTATTATAAAATTAACATCTTCATTTATTTCTTTGATAATCATTTCATTCATCAATTACCTACTTACCTTAAGCTAAAAATTGGCATATTCTCTATAAAACTAAACAATAACTCATCATGTTGGATATATCTAGATCCTTATAGAAAACACAGCTCATCACTTAAAATATATAGATATTTTCTCTCCCGGTAAAACACCTCTCGTGCTCTTCGCATTTCCCATTTTGTCCCTGTTCAGATTATATAATCCAAAGCTCCAGATTCTACAATCCGAAACATACCAATATATAACTAAACCTCACATTCTAATTTCTATCATTTCTCCATTTACGTATGTTCCCTAGACATGCAGGAGATCTTCCTAGGACACCTAAGAATGAGGCATCTTCAAAGATTGCAGCTGAAGAGGCAGGCAACCTTATTGCAGACGTGGGACCTCAATTGGGTTACTAGTCAATGGCAATGTGGAGCAGGGGAGTCCAGTCTGGTAGGGTTTGGAGAAGATCATTGCAAAGTGTCATGGAGGGATGATGTTTCGTTGGAGGAGGGGGTGCTAGGTTATGCGACCTAGCAGGGTTGCCTTTGTATTTATGGATATTTTTATTCGGAAACTTTATTTCAAATATTTTGTTTGATTTAGATTTTTTTTAATCATGTTTGATATTATCATGTGTTATGTTTAGAATTTATTTTGATGTGTTTCGGTGATGTGTTTTGATGTGTGTTGTAAATTGGCGTAGATTTGCATATATTTGTGCTCTCTGTACAGATATGTATGTTTTATGGGCCGATACATTTTAGATTATATAATACGAACACATATTTTAGATATTCTTGTGAAATTTGTCAATTTGTATTTGAATTCTATTTGCGGAAAGGTTATGAAAGAGTACTACAGAGTGATTTAAAGACAAAATATTTGATCTTAGATTATATATATTCCGAAATTTTATAAAAATACTTCGGATTTTGTAATCCTAACGGGTGAAGCAAGAAGGTGGAATTTTTTTTTCTCAAATATCTAATTCACTTGGGCTTTAAAAGAAACAAATTAGCCCACCTAAATTAGTCCACCACTTGGGCTTTTTCTATTATGTTGAGTCTATCTTAAGTGGTTCCCGACCACAAATTTATTTAATCTTCTTCAACCTCGATGACCTAGGTTAAATACTTTGACTCACAACGGCGACATCGACAACGACATCAGCAGAGGTATTTTACATTCTCCTACTCAATTTTTATTTACTTTTTCCTTAAATCATTATCCTGCTTCATAATTCAATATACTTTTTAGGTTTGTTTTTCCGAAATTGTCTCCCCTTGAAATACCGCTTTTATAATCATTGCTACTTTTCTGTAATATCACATCACAGAAAATATGAAGAAAAGAAGGCAACGTGAGAAAGAAAATATGAAGAAAAGATGGCAAGGTGAGAAAGAAAATGAAGAAAACGTGGAAAACAAAGAAGACAGGTTGAGTGACTTACCCGACGGAGTTCTCCTTCACATTTTGTCATCATTGGATACAAAACAGGTCGTTCAAACTTGCGTTTTGTCCAAAAGATGGGAACATCTCTGGAAACGTATTTCAACTCTTATGTTGTATGCTTCAAGTTTTCCCACTCCGAAGCAATTTGCCATGTTCGTGTCTAAGATTTTGACTCTTCGTGATACCTCAATTCCACTGCAAGCTCTTGATATTGACCGTCATGGTAATATTGAACCTCAACTCCTTATAGAGGTTTTAGACTATGTTTGGTCCAATGATACACACATTAAGGAATTAGAAATCTCTGTCTGTGGTGATAGTTCTCTCATTCTGAGCTGCGTTTCTTCATGTCGGGCTCTTACATCTCTTAAGCTTGATATTTATCCTAGACGTAATATTGGTGGTAATTTTGGAACAATATTTCCAAAATATTTGAATTTGCCAGCATTGACCAGCTTGGATCTAACAAATTTTGCCTTTTGGGGTGATAAAAACGGCTGCGTTGATCCCTTTTCCGCCTTTACTAAGTTGAATAGTTTGGTCATTTACGGTTGTAAGATAGAGGATGCTCAAATCCTCAAGATATCAAGTGAGACACTTGTCGATTTAGCTATGCATCATAATTCATCTAATTTTTCCCAAATTGAGTTGTCTACTCCTAGTCTTTGCACCTTTACTATTACCGGTATTCCTACTCAGAAAATATGTGGGAGTGGTCTTTCTTCTGTTAAACAAGTAAATATTGATGCAAAAATGCATTCAAATTTTGAGGAGTCTCCTATGGTTCTATTGAGCTGGCTGCTAGACCTCGCCAATGTAAAATCATTGACAGTCTCTTCAATTACTCTTCAGGTACCTAGGCATGTTTTGAAGCATTAATTTTATTTTCTTGTTAAGATTCTGTATGTTATTTCAAAATTCTGTTTAAAATTGGCTGACTTGCATAACTGATCTTATTTCACTCTCGTTCTTCATTGTTTAGATTCTCTCCTTAGTTCCTGATTTATTAGAGGTTGAGCTCCATTCTTTGTGTAACTTGAAGTCGATGGAAATAAAATTGGAACCTCTTCAAACTCAACTGGGATTACCCCGCGTAGTGAATGCCATGTTAAAGAAAGTTGCTGCCAAGTCAAGTAAAGAAGCTGCCAAGTTACAAAAAGCATTTAAAGCAGGTTTGGAACCTCCTCCCATACCAGATGGAATAGTTGATTTCTTGCGACAAAACTCACCGCTGGCGGAAGTTAACATCCTAACAATTTACTCAAATTGTTTCAATCTTAAGGAGGTAGTTATTTGAAAACCATAAGTGAGCCGTGATAATTTTTGTGAGAATCTGAGGTTAGATAATATTAAATGAAATAATTATAAGAAGAGTTTGTGATTGATTGTTACTAAACAGGTTAAAGAATCTATAAAGGGCGCAAAGATTATCAACTATCATTCGCAGTTTGCCGCGTCTTCCTCCTCCTCATCTACCACACCTGCTTCTGCCGCTGCTCTTGCTTATGTTGCTGCGCCTGCCTCTGCCGCACCTCTCAAATCTCTGTCACACCGAAAAGGTAACATTCCTTACATGCATTTTCATAAGATTGATTTTGCAGTGATAATCGACATTGTTACCTTTTCTGCCTATAGGACGATAAATCATCCAATGAAGATAAGGTGGCGAAGCACCAACATAACAGCGACTCTCCACTTCTAGATAATGGGCAGTGAAGAGTTCTCATATTTCCTACAAGTTACAATGTCTTCTTTGCGAGCCTTTGTTTTAAGATATTAGATAAGTGACTGAAAAAAATCAATTTTTCTGACTTTACTACATGTTTGATTTGCCAAGCACTTGGTCTATCACACGACCTCTTCATTTGAGGTCCATGAGATTCATCTAGCTGATAGTCTCCAATTTTGAAGCCATATTGTGATATACTTATTTAGCGACCATCTCAGAGTACGTCTCAGATACTATATTGTTGTGATATACTTATTTAGCGACCATCTCAGAGTATGTCTCGGATACTATATTGTTGTGATATACTTATTTAGCGACCATCTCAGAGTATGTCTCGGATACTATATTGTTGTGATATACTTATTTAGCGACCATCACAGAGTATGGCTCGGATATATATTGTTGTGATATACTTTCTTAGCGACCATCTCAGAGTATTTGTCAGATACTATATTGTGATGTCCAAATCATGTTCTTCGGCACTTAAACGCATGAACATGTGTCTTTTGTTTTCTGTTAGTTTAGTTTTCATGAATCCTTTAGTTTCTATTGGATCTTGTTCATCGACGAATTTTAATTTTTGCTATAAATTTGTTTTCTGATTCTAGCAATTTTAGGTTTTTGCATTACTATAAGTTTGTTTTTGGCTTTAATATAACTTTACCAGAGAGGAACTTGGGAAGTAAAAATGATTCCTTCATTCCAGACCTAAACCCTGTATTTTCTACCTCGGAGTATTCTTGGAGCAATCTGAGAATTTTCCCCTTGGAAGCTCCATAGTCTTGTGTTTACGGGGAAGCTCCATAGATAGGATCTTTCATTTGTGTTCACATACATGAACAATGTTTAAGAAGGGTAAAAAATGATAATCCATTCTGATTCTAACAATGGAATACTTTATTTAATTTCAACGGAAATTATCCAAACATTGGTATATGAGATTTATTCTCCTCTCCATCCTACTTTGCTCATTTTAAATTACGAGGTTAAAGGTCGTATACTGAAACAATTTTACACCGAAAAACATTTTTTTTTGACAAATACACTAACAGCCAATTAAAATACACAAATTTGCCACAATATCTTAATATTTTCTAGATAAATTCAACAAAATTAAAATTAAGAAGAAAAAAAAAACAGATTGTGATATGTTACTCATTCTCTCACATCTCGACTACAAACGCCTTGGTTTGCCTTGGTCTCACCAAAAACCCGGCTGAATAAGATCGGCTAATGCCGCTAAGATCATCATACAGTTACATTTTTAAATTATGAGAATCCCACGAGTTTTACATTGATGGTCAATAGAAATCTCTTCTCTTCTATAACCAAGTCATGTGACATATATATCGTTTTAAGAAAAATGTATCAGAGATATATTTTTGAAATTGATATGGCAATCAAGATACACCAAACCAAACCAACAAGAGAAAAGACGGTAACCATTCAAATAAGGTTAATTAGCATACAAATTAAAATGATTAACTAATAATTAATCATTATAGAGTTTTAACTGAATACCAATCATTCATACAAGCATAAAGTGATAACCACTAACGTGCATTATAAGTTACTAACAAATTTGCATGGTAACAATAATTCAAAAGCACTTTAAAATGAAAATGGAGCAAATTAAAGTTTAACAGTTGAAGGCCAAAAACTCGTGGAATTAAAAGCATATACTCAATTACAAAAGAGCGCTTAGATGAGATGGAACGAGCCTCTTCTAGCTTAACCAAGGTCCTGGGTTCGAATCCAGCCTTGGGCATGCAGCGGCGTTAAAACTCTTAGGGAGAGCTTGCTGCCCATTTGGCTCCCACAATGCTCGAGGGATTAGTCTCCGCAGTTACGTGCGGAGGATACCTAGTTTACACCAAAAATATACACTCAATTTCCTGAGCTGTACATGGAGAATTCATTTTCAGTGATCTGTTACAGTGTAGATTCTGTTAGGTGCTGTCAATTTATTTTGTTAGGTGTAGTAACTGCATCTGATCATACCTGTTCAAGCAGGAAGTGATTCCTTGCATTGTAGCGAGAATCATATTCAGAAGGTGTTGTTTCCAGTAGTTCTATATATTCTCCTTACCCTTTGTACCTTCAAACCTTTTTGCTAGATTTTTGGTTCATCGAAAATTACCCTTGGACATTTTTCCTCTTTCTCGGTGTTGGTTCTTTTATTCTAAAATACTACTATAAGAGTGACTGACTAAATAAATATGTTAGGTATAATTAATTCAATAACATAATTTATATCCTTAATTATGTGTCAATGCTTTGTTTTACAACATTTTAGAGAACTGCTAATATTGTTTTCTGTCCAATTTAGAGTGTCTGACTAATATTTTCTGAAATTTATTCTGATAAATGCAAACAGGTAGAGATAAAGAAGACACAACTCTTATAAGGATGAATATAGTTTCCAGTATAGCACACGCATGTATTAATGCTGAATAGATTATACATGTCATTGTAATATTTTGTAGAGACAAACTGATCTCCGAAATCAATTTGAATCTCTAACTCCTTTCTTTCTCGATTATTTTCTTCTTTTTGTTCTTTTCTCTGTTGAATAGATTATACATTTTGGATTATATAATTCGAACACATATTCAACGTATTCAGTTTCTATAGTCTGAACTGTGTCAATATAATGACCATCAGTGTCGTTAAAAACTGATATGATGAGAGTTTGACACATTTTGGATTATAAAAATCGAAATGTTCAGTTTGTATTCATATTCTATGTGTCAAAAAGGTTACGAAAAAGGATTAGAGTGATTTAATAACAAGGTATTTGGTAGTCTAAGTTTTGAGAGGTATAAGATTATATATTTCGAAATTTTATATAAACACTTCGGGTTTTTTTAGAGAAGAAAAAAAAACTTCGATTTTGAGTCAAACGGGGTTAAATTGGAAAAAAAAATGAAGAGCGGAGAGAAGCAAGAAGGTGCAAAAAGAAATTTTCGAATATCTAATACCACTTGGGCTTTTCTATTATGTTGAGTCTATCTTAGGTCATTCGAGCCCAAAAATTTATTTAATCTTCTTCAACCTCGGTGACCTAGGTTCAATACTTTGACTCACAACTCGACGACGACAGGGAGAGCGACATCAGCGAGGTATTTTACATTCTCCTACTCAATTTCATTTTTCTATTTTTTCTCGTGAATCATTATCCTGCTTCATAATTCAATATACTTTTTAGGTTTATTTCCCCAATTGTCTCCGCTTGAAATATGGCTTTATAATTGGTCATTGCTACTTTCTCCGTAATATTTCATTACATGATATAACTCTACCTTTCTTTCCTTTGTAAGCTTAAAGGCCAGAAAAGATGAACAGAAGAAGGCAATGTGAGAATGTAAATGACGAAAACGACGGAAATGAAGACAGGCTAAGTGACTTACCGGAAGAAGTTCTCCTTCACATTTTGTCATTATTGGATACAAAACAGGCCGTTCAAAGTTGTGTTTTGTCCACAAGATGGAGACATCTCTGGAAACGTATTCCAACTCTTAAGTTGTATGCTTCAAGCTTTTCCACTCCTAAGCAATTTGCCATATTCGTGTATAAGATTTTGACTCTTCGTGATACGTCAATTGCACTGCAAGCTCTTGATATTAAACGTCATGGTAATATTCCAACTCTTAAGGTAACATTCCTCACATGCATTTTCATAAGATTGATTTTGCAGTAATAACTGACATTGTTACTTTCTCTGCCTTTAGGACAATAAATCATCCAATGAAGATAAGGTGGGGAAGTACCAACCTATCACCGACTCTCCACTTCTAGATAATGGGCAGTGAAGAGTTCTTATATTTCCTACAAGTTTCAATGTCTTCTTTGCGAGCCTTTCTTTTAAGATATTAGATAAGTGACTGAAAAAAATCAAATTTTCTGACTTTACTACATGTTTGATTTGCCAAGCACTTGGTCTATCACACGACCTCTTCATTTGAGGTCCATGAGATTCATCTAGCTGATAGTCTCCAATTTTGAAGCCATATTGTGATATACTTATTTAGCGACCATCTCAGAGTACGTCTCGGATACTATATTGTTGTGATATACTTATTTAGCGACCATCTCAGAGTATGTCTCGGATACTATATTGTTGTGATATACTTATTTAGCGACCATCCCAGAGTATGACTCGGATATATATTGTTGTGATATACTTTCTTAGCGACCATCTCAGAGTATTTGTCAGATACTATATTGTGATGTCCAAATCATGTTCTTCGGCACTTAAACGCATGAACATGTGTCTAACAATGGAATACTTTATTTAATTTCATCAGAAATTATCCAAACAATGGCATATAAGATTTATTCTCCTCTCCATCCTATTTTGCACATTTTAAATTATGAGGTTAAAGGTTGTATACTGTTAAAGAATTTTACACTAACAAACAATATTTTTTTGTTGACAAATACACTAACAAACAATTAAAATACACAAATTTGCCACAATATATTAATATTTTCTAAATAATTCAACTAAATTTAAATCAAGAAGGAAAAACAGAACAAATTGTGACATGTTACTCATTCTTTTGTCATATTCATTGTCCAATATCAACATGTCAAGACTATATTTTCTGAAATTTATTCTGAAAAATGCAGACAGGTAGAGATAAAGAAGACACAACAACTATCATAGGGATGAATATCGTTTCCAGTATAGCACATGCATGTATTAATGCTGAATTCTACTCAGTGATATCATTAGCTAGCATGGTATCTTTCCACTTCCATAATTTCATTGTTGATTGAATTCGGTTACTGTTGCTGATTGTGTTCTTTTAACCGCTGCTGTCTTTTTGCCTGGCTGGTGCTGTTCTTTTTTAATTATCACGTTCATGCTTGCCGTGGTTTATTTCTCCATTATTTAAAGTTTCCAACTTTTCAGAGGTTCTGTCCTTTTTCCCTTTGTTTATATGAATTCATTAAAAATAGGTTTACATCATTATTCATTCCACTATGTCGAGGAGATTTTTATAGAGTTTGGAATATTATGACCATCGTATCAATAATACTTTGTTCAGTTGTATGATTAGAAGTTGTAACCGGACTTATGTTTAAGTTTGAAGATTTTGAATTTTAACGATAAATATTTACAGTGAAAGCTGAAATAAAGTGATATTGATTTCTTTTTGAAAGAGTGAAAATTGTATCTGACATAGAAAATTCAGAAGTTAATTTCAAAACTCAGCGATAACGTTTTTTTAATTAATTTAGATATTACTGATTTTCAAAAACACTATTTTAAACTTGTAGCCGGACACGTGAAGCGGACGTCTGTGAGTTTAAAATATGATACTGGTATTGCGAGAGCAAACGCGACCTTTAAATCAAATTTCTACTAAAAATAACTTTTCAGGCACAAATTGATTATCTTTCAAAGGAAGTTTTGAAGTTTTTTTTTTTTTTTTTTTCTGTTTTTGAGGAAGGAAGTTTTGAAGTTGTAAGGTTACGCGTGAAAGCGGTCAAATAGATTACAAAGTCAAAATTCAGAGTCGTATACGCGAAAGCGGGCGACCTCTTTAATTGAACCTTTTTTCCGAGCGAAAATATTTTCCTGTTATAATAATAAAATATAACTTAACAAGTATTCACCGTCAACGCGAATTATATTCTTGTCTCTCATCATCAAAAGTAATTAAAAACAACTTATGTTCCCAATTTTGCAACCAAATTAATTAGCATCGTCTTAGATAAACATCATGACAATAGATACGGTACTTGACATTGATTTTTTGTGAGATTCGATATCTTTTATACTAAAACCAATATTTCTGTGCACTTGTGAACCTATAACATACGTAAAGAAAAAATTACACTCCCGATGTATATAAATTAAATCCAACACAAAATCTGGTGCGTTTCTGAGATTTTGGTGGTCTAGAGTAAGCATGCAATTTCGGCCCTAACTAATAAGTATAAAAAAAAAATTGAATTCTCAAAGTGTGAAAATAATTTGTTTGAAGATGATAATTTTTTTATTACTTTAAGAAATAACCACATAAAAATATCAAACTTCATAAAAAAAACATTGATTTTTTTTATTTAATATACAAATGTTCATACAAAATAATTTCTACGAGAATTTCTAAATGGGAATTTACTGATAATTGCAATACTTTCAATTTCAAAAGATAATATGCATCAACATCCAACACCTCTCTTTAAAATTTAAGTATTGTTTTTTGTTTTGAACTGAATAAACCCCTAATTTTTACTTATTTTAAGACTCAAATTTTAGACTTATTTTTTAAAGGCTACGACCGCCGTACTCTTTGTCCTGTCTCATATTCATATACAACTCTCGACAAAATACACACTCTAATAAAATTACAGACAATTCTATCCTTTTTTTTTTTTTAATTTAGTTTGATGTACTATCATGTAACCCTTAACACCTCAATGCGATAGCGTGTTATTAAATTTACGAACGCTTTTTGTAACCAAAGAAAATTAAGAACGCGTTTTAAGAAAAAAAAAACACTCTTTAAAAAAAACATGGCATGAATAATGGTCTTACTTACTATGTTTTTTTTATTTAGGGGAGAATGGTCTTATAATCGTATAGAACCTGAAAACAAGTATTTGTACTTATTTAAAATTAAATAAAAATACTACCCAAAAAAGGTAAAAGAAGAAAAACAGTAACATTTGAAATGAGTTTAAACATCGAGTGATTAAGTTAAAATGATTACTAAATAATTGTTAATAACTTTGAGTTTGATTCAGAAACAATTCGTAATTAAACTTTGTTTATTTTCCAACGAAATTTTAAATTACTACAAATATTAATACACAACATTCAATCATGTATCTCACTCTTTATTAATTAGCACACTTTCTTAAACCCTCTCTGATTTAAACGTCGGAGCATGTACATATATACCGCCTCAAATGGAGAATGACTCACATCAAAATGATTGACGACTAAGAATCCAACCCCTCTGCACAACAAATATCAACACAACAAACCATCTTCCTAGATCTAGAAGGGTCATTGCATAATAACATTTTTTTTAACAATATTAACATAGAACAGTCTTTAAAAAAAACAGTGTTATTAGTAGATTTAAACGTGGGACCTGACTTAGGGAATCAAACCACGTGGTACAATAAAGATTCTAAATCCAACGATGAATATGTTCCGGTTTACTTTATGGTGGCGCGACGTGTGACAAAAAAGCGCGTAAGTCTTTGTTTGGGACCATAACCGTAAATTCAGTGACGCTTCTCCGAAACTTCCTAGATTCCGTATTATTTTCACCTTTTCCTTCCATTTTCGTCACATCCTGTTTGGCTGCTTACAAAACCAACCAAAAATCACACCAACTGTACTTACATTTTTTCGCTTTTCATTACTATTACTATTTTTCAGTCAAATTCAACAGTTCAAATTTATAATAACTTAAAACCTACACACAACACTTGTGCTAGTTTTTATAATTTAGTTTGAGGAACCAAACAAGGAATTAGCAGAATGCACGGAAGGTACGTTGATCATCATGTAGCTAGGGCGGAGAAGAGAAGTTTGGATTCCACTTCTGCTGAAGATGGTCAGCCTGATCGGAAACGACCTGCTTTAGCTAGGTTAATACCTATTAACTTTGGCTTAATTAATAATTAATAATGTTAAACATTTTGTTGTCTTAAACTTGTTAACAAATGCTTTTATTTTTTATATTTTTTTCAGTGTGATTGTTGAAGCCCTGAAGGTGGATAGTATGCAGAAACTGTGTTCATCACTTGAACCTATTCTACGCAGAGTTGTAAGAAAATTCACTTCATTGTGGTATTAATTCTTAATATCATAATTACCTGTTTGTTATATTTTTGTTTAATTCATTTGTTCCATAGTTTAGGGGCCGTTTCTGTTTTAAAAAAAATCTATTTTTAACCTCAAAAAGCTATTTCTAGTAGCTTTTCAAAAATATAATATATTTTTTAAACACGAACTCAAGTGTAAGAGCTTTAAATTTTAAAAAACTGATTTTTATGATAGTAAACAAACGGAAATCAGCTTTAGCTTTTCTCTAAAATCTCTAGATTTTTTTAAAACAAAATCATTTTTTTAAGCTAAAACAAATGCACCTTTACTTTAAGCCTTAAGATATCACTTGCATCTGATAGCTAAATTTTATTGTCTTTTAGCCTGGTAGGTCTTGGCTTGAACTGAGTGAGACTTAGATATAATTGAATAGGAATTTAGTGACCACACATTCAAACAAAAAATGCTAAGGTTTTTTCCCCCATGAGAGGCTTTCTGGAGTAAGTAGTCCTGAAAGTCTGTATCTCAGAGTGCTGTCAAATGTAAATTTATGATGCATCTTTGTAATTGAAGTGAATCTATGTTACTTGGCATAATAATGTTATGCTATGTGTCATATTTCTTACTTTTCTTGCTTACTGCATAACAGGTTAGTGAAGAAGTGGAGCGTGCTTTGGCAAAACTAGGTCCCACCAAGCTTAATGGGAGGTATAATCTTTGTTCCCTTACCATGTTTAATTATACAGGGGTGTCAAAATGAGTCAGGGTCGATAGGTTTGTCTTGTTGGCTTAGTCGGCATAATTTTTTGGTTGGAATTAAAAGTCCAGGCCTAATTATCCACACCTCCCAACATCACTTTGGCTTGGTGCAATATCTCATTAGTCAACTTCTGTGAATTTGGACTGAAATGTGACCCTGCAATCTATTTTATTTGGTGATTGGAGTGTTTATTTCAGCTTATATTATCACAATTCTTTGTACTAGATGTAGTAGTAGTAGTATCTACACTCAGTTTTTCTAATACTCTAATTAAAATTCAGATCTTCTCCAAAACGCATAGAAGGCCCTGATGACAATAATTTACAATTGCACTTCAAGACCAGACTATCCCTTCCCCTTTTTACTGGCGGGAAAGTAGAGGGTGAGCAAGGGGCAGCCATACATATTGTTTTGGTTGATGCAAACACAGGCCATATTGTCACGTCAGGTCCAGAGTCATGTGCCAAACTAGATGTATTTGTTCTTGAGGGGGATTTCAATAATGAGGATGATGAAATTTGGAGCGAAGAAGAGTTTGAGAGTCACATTGTGAAAGAACGGGAAGGAAAAAGGCCTCTTCTGTCTGGCGATCTGCAAGTCATACTAAAGGATGGTGTAGGAACACTGGGGGAGCTCTCATTTACTGACAACTCTAGTTGGATAAGGAGTAGGAAGTTCAGATTGGGGCTGAAAGTTTCCTCAGGTTTTTGTGATGGAATGCGTATTCGTGAAGCCAAATCAGAAGCTTTCACCGTTAAGGATCATCGTGGAGAACGTAAGTTCATAACTTGTCTACATTTGTTATATCTTTCTATGAGACTTGTTTTAACGAAATTTCCATTGGACTATATAGTATACAAGAAACACTACCCACCTGCCTTGCATGATGAGGTTTGGAGACTGGAGAAGATTGGTAAGGATGGTTCCTTTCACAAAAGGCTAAATAAAGCAGGAGTATTTAATGTTGAAGACTTCCTAAGACTTGTTATCAGAGACCCTCAGAGATTGCGTAATGTAAGAATCTAAACACTTACACATTTAGGTTATTAATGTCGACTCTTCCCTCGCATTAGGAGGTGAGATGTTTGATCATGGGTTAACTATCTTTGTTATGTAGATTCTTGGAAGCGGCATGTCAAATAAGATGTGGGATATCCTTGTTGAGCATGCGAAGACCTGTGTTCTCAGTGGAAAACTTTATGTATATTATCCTGAGGATGCAAGAAACGTGGGTGTTGTTTTCAATCACATTTATGAATTGAGCGGCTTAATTGCCAACGATCAGTATCACTCAGCTGATTCTCTCTCTGAGAGTCAAAAGGTAAGTGAACATGCTTAGAAAATTTTATATTTAGGCTTTAATTCGGACCCTACTGGTGTCTTTCTTTCATAGCATGATTAACCTCACTTCTGAGACCATATGATGAAAGTTGGGTTCTGCTTTGAGATCTGGTTGTTGCAAGCACTTCATGATATTGAAACTAAAAGCTATAAACATAATTGGCTTCACTATTTTGATACAGCAATGTTCAGTGCTTGGCTACAATTATTTTGCCTAGTTTTATTCTTGGACTCTGTCTTGTGGTCTCAAATTGCTAATTATTTTTACACTCCTAACTTGGCACAGGGTTTTATAGTTAACGTTATTTCTGGACCATATGTGTATAGATAAGATACACAGTTGACTTGATACAAAATTGTAGGTTTATGTAGACACGTTGGTGAAGAAAGCATATGATAATTGGATGCACGTTATTGAGTATGATGGGAAGTCTCTACTAAATTACAATCAGGATAAAAATTTGGAACCTGCTCATCCTCAGGCTCTCATGGGTTCCCATGAGTATTCAAACGTAATACAGCAGACTTCTATCCATAGTTTGCCACATCCAGTAAATACAGGCCAACCTTCAATTGATACAGGAGCAACAGTTGGAGGTATATATTTCCCTGTAAAATGTCCGGTGACACTGTTATTCTCTTCTGCTGACATTTCATCATGTGAGACATAAAAAACTAATTGAATGCATAATAAACTATGCCCGGAGTTCCAAATACCATTTGCCAACTTTAGTAGTTTTAATGACAAGAAGGTAAATTGGGGAAGGGGTAGTCCCGTGAGCATAGCTCAGTTGGTAGGACAATGCATTGTTATATGCAGGGGCCGGGGTTCGAACCCCGGACACCCCACTTATTCACCTTATAAGGTGAATTCTAGCCACTAGGCTACCTGACCAAAAAAAAAAAAAAAAATTGGGGAAGGGGTAGAATCTGTACACTTTTAGTGAAATGGAACTTCGAATAAAACTTTTATTGGTGCTGAGTGTATTGAACAAAGCGGAGGAAAAGCGGTGGGGAAAACAGAAGTAAAGATAATAATGCAATCCATAGACTGTTTAACTCAATAGATTTTTGCCTTTTAAAAATTGTGAGCTCACGAGACTTTTTCAATGACTGATTACATATATGTCTGCAGGTTATCATGATGGTACAACTACCAGCTTCTCCATGCAATCACAGAATACTAATCTTAATTCTATCCAATTTGATGATAACGCATTTTCACTACAAAGCCAGCTGATGAGTGTTCCCCACCAAGCTCAACTTCAAAGAAGTGAAAATGGGATGATGCTTGGTATGCCACAAACAGTCACACACGGGTTCCAGACTGCCAGCATTTCGAATTCTACTTACAGAGGAGTTGAAGACTTCTTCCCAGAGGAAGAAATACGTATTAGAAGTCATGAGATGCTAGAAAATGAAGATATGCAGCATTTGCTCCGTATGTTTAACATGGGTAGCCATGCACATGCTTCTTTCAATGGCCACGAAGATGGGTACCCTAATCCATCTGCATACATGCCTGCAAACAACATGAGCTGCAATTTTGATGATGAGCCAAAAAGTTCCTCGGGCAAAGCTGTTGTGGGCTGGCTCAAGCTTAAGGCAGCTTTGAGATGGGGTATTTTTGTTAGGAAGAAGGCTGCTGACAGACGGGCTCAACTCATTGAATTAGATGACTCGTAAAGATCCTAGAGGAATTGCTAATCTGTTATGATCTGTAACGGTAATTTTTCTGGTTATAGCATCAAAGGCTAATTTCTCAACACTAAGTGTTTCCATCTTGCTCAAACTTCGTAGCACGACTTTGAGCAAGGGCATGAAACCTGGATTGGTTTATTTGGTGCTAGCGTAGCTTAAAAATTCCATTGTGCCATAATTCTTAAATCAGTTGTGCAGAGAGACCTGCCGGTGCAAGAATATGGATCTGCAACATCTCTCATAGCTGCTTGTGATATTTCCCACCCGTCATTAACGTGTAAAAGTTTTGAAGGCTTGAAAGATCGCATGTTTTGGACCGAAGGCAATTGTTGCTTGAAGTTGGCAAGGTCCTAAAGCGTGAAATCTCAGGAAACTGAGTTGAAATCTTAACTACTTTTGCTAGGTTGTATTTAATTCCGTTTTAAACTGACGTCAATTGCTTGATTGAATAGGTTAGATTTTCAACTAGATTTGTATCTTGTACAGCTGCCGTGTGGCATAATATTTATGTTTTCAATTGAATTGGTGTGGTGACTGCTTGGTCAGCTGTTTACTGCTTTTGTGCTTTATGTCATTATACGAACTACGCCTCCACACGAGTCACACAATATTTTTCAGTTGGCTGAGACGTAGTCGGGTGAGACATATAATGTTTTGTTAAGTAATTAGTGTTGATATTGAGAAATAAGAAGATAAAAATTAATGATAAAGATAACATAAACGAACATTTGAATAGTTGTTATTAAATAGTACTAAGAAAATGACAATAATATTCATTTAGAGCAATAAAGCTAAAATTAAAATGGAAACACGTCTTTATAGCATAACTTCCTTACTGTATTTAAACAATGATTCTCCCATGTCCGTCAATACAGCGTCAATGACCTCCCAATTTAACTTCAAATTAATGAGGAAAGTTGGTTAAATTTCTCCATACACTTTAATTGACTATAGGATAGGATTGAACAACTCAAAGCTAGTTTCCCGTACACCTAACTTAATGACACCTTGTCTCATGATTATTTTGATGGTTTATATTTTGGTGTGATTCTTCCATTTTAATCAATATAAAAACATTGATCTCCCAACTTATTTTCAAAATTCATGAGTAAAGGCCAGTGGATTTTCCACAAGCTTAATTTACAATAAGATTAAACAACTCAATACTAATCTTAGTTTCCCGTACACCTAAATTAGTGACAACTTGTTCCATTACGTACATCTAAATTAGTGACAACTTGTTCCGTTAATATGCGTCAAATGTACATCTAAATTTGTGCGGTTAATATTTATTAACGGAACAAGTTGTCACTAAATATTTATTACATCTTTTTATTATGTTCTTTTTTTACTTGTAATAAATATTAACCGCACAAATATTTCTCTGCATGTAATTGACCCGTGCATGGGTGAACATTATAGTTCAATTGTACGCTAATAAGAATATGGACATGCTGCAACGATATTTCAATAACTAATAGGAAAATGGAAACTGATTATCCAATACTACACCATTCCCTCTTCCAAAAAAATAAATAAATTACAAAACTAAATGCTACTAACAAATAAAAAAGAAATCCGGAAGAGAATCATTCTGCATCCGAGACCTCATCTTCATCTTCCTCCAAAATATAGACCAGGGCACGCTTTCTAGCAGCAAATACACAGGCCACGCCTCTTGAAGCTGTTAGCAAGACATAAGTAACAGTTGAGAAAGAGTTAACCAGTTGAATGGCTTACACTCAACTATACTGATACCAGCATCAATTACAATTCTAATATGCCAAAACTTATTTATCTCCAAGCATTGACAAATTTTAACGAAAATCTAGCTAGATAAAAACCATGCTCCCTGAATTTTATTAACTTTTTCTTAAGCATTCTGAAATTGGACTAAGAGTTCTTGTATTCACTACGCATTGTATCCGCAATATGTATGTATAGCACTAAGCTGAACGAAAAATAATGACTAACACTAGATTATGATATTAGTTCATAAACCAATACATTGCCTTTAACAAAATTTATGTGCAGATATTCTGTGGTTTAAGTATGATTACAATTAACAAGGTATAAATTCTTCATTCATTTGTAATTCCTGCAGAACATCAGCTAGGAAGATTGTTCTCATTAAATTTTTATGCATTTAAGCCAGAAAGAGTACTTACCACTAACTGCCAAGGGAGCAATTACACAATGTGGGATAGAACGTGTTTTCTCATCCCCTATATGCAGGCAAGCGGCAGAATCCTATGTGAACATAATTACAAAAATATATGAATAATGGAATACGTAATGGAAAAACATAAGTACTGACATTAACACAACGTAGTTTCAAGCGGGAAAGGAAAAGGAATACTTTTTCAAAATAATCAAATGCAGTTCCTAAAATACCAATCAATCTGTTCGGTGAAATTCTATTATCATAGTAAAATATTTGAAAATTTGTATTATGCCAATCAATTCTATCACTAATTCCTCCCAGCAGACTAAATAGTGAAGTCTGCTAGGATGCCTATTATAAATTGATGAGCCGCATCTTACCTTACAAGGCTATGCGGTTATCATTTACTATTTGACACTATCAAAGCAAATAAGGTGGTAAACAAGGTTGATGATGTGTTGTAATGAAAAGAATTATTTATGGGTCATAACAGTTTAAACTTACAGGACACACGGACTCATGAAAGCCACAATTTAGGAAAATAATTACATGATAAAGGGTCAAAATATTAGTTTCTCATTCACTTTTGCTTGTCTCGTTCTTTCCGTTTGGCCTTTCGATGAATAAAAGAATTATACAGAAGAGAAGTGTTGTTTTTCTTCTGGAACAAGAGTGGTCTAAAGCATAGTCACATAATTCGTCTGCCAGCTGGAGAACCGCGAACCGGTTCGCGGTACTTTTGCGAACCCGGTTCGTGAAAATTCGGAAGGAATTCGTTTTGAACCCAATACCCAGCGAACCAGACAAAAAAGACCAAAAAAAAAATTAAACTAATTAACAATGACTCTTGAGAAGCAATTCCAGCCTGGAAAGCTAAAGAATCACTGGTCCCACCCATCACAGGCACGGGAATCTTAGTAAACAATTCAATGAGAAACAACAAAGGAGGCTGCTGTATAAGAGAGCTTTCCATCCATGTTTGTTAAGTATCTGATGTGGGACTAGGTAGTTCAACTAATATATGTCAATGCTTCTATGTCAGTAGGTTCAACTAGTATATGTCTCTAAATTTTTTCAAAATTTTTATTATTTCTATTGATAGCATTAATATTTTCATTGTTTATTTATATTTTTATTGGAAAAAAATTGTTAATTATAGTGTATGATTATTATATTTGAAGTGCCACAAACCCAAACGTACCGACTATGTATACCCCCCACGTACCGAATTCTTTCAAAGTTGCGAACCGTGTACCCGACCCCGTACCGAAGCGAATTGCAAATTGTGTGACTATGGTCTAAAGGGTTGTCAGTGGTTAAAATGTTAAGCATAAGATATATTGAGTTTATAATTTTAACTTCAATGAACTTGAAATTCTATGGATAGATAATTTATGAAGAGCTGGCAACGTATATCCGAACATATGCCATAAACAATGAAAACAACGGACTTAGCACGACTTACCTTCAGTTCTTGTAACCTCCAGACATCTATATATGCAGATCTTGATATAGAGACATATGGGAGATCAGTTGCTTGCAGAATTATCATACAGCCATCTCCAGCACTTTCTGAAGTATTAGTAGCTTTGTTTAGTAGCAAGACAATTTGACTATCCTGTATCCAACAACACATTTTAAGAATAACAAATATCGAGACCATGTCGGGTTGAAAATTGGGCGTAGAAATGTTTGGAATATTTATAACTTCCAAGATTTTACCTTGTACAATGACAGATCGACACACTGATAATCAACAGGAACACGTAACAGCACAGCTTCCAAAGAACTGTACCCCTTCTTTAGAGAGTCTGCGTCATGCATAAATCCTCTGACTATGCATATGCAATTTTCAATATCTGAGAAAGACTCGTCAGGTACTTGAAAAGATATGTAATCAATAACTTGATGTTGACCGGTGTAATGTGAGGAAGAAGCTCTGGAGGAATCCTACAGAAAGAATATAAAAATACAACACTTTTATAGAATTTGAACACACTTAATCAAACTCAAATAAGAATCTAAATATATACTAAAAATTAGCAAAAGTGATCATTCTGTGGTATGTACCTCATAATATGATATTGATGTGGGAATTCTCGTCATTGATGATGCATTTGGCAAAGATGGAAGGGGAAAGAGTGGTAATAAATCCTCACAAAGTATCTTTCTAGAGATTGTCGTAAAAGGCATTTGAAAGGCCTCTTTAAAGCTGAAGCAAAGTAAAGTCATAAGAAAAATATGGAAAAACAAAAAGATATAACTAGAACAATGTGAAAAAGATATCTTAGGGATTTAGATGACCTGACTCTTGTCATCTTTTCTTCTGAGCGATAATTGGCAGGTGTTTTAGGAAAATCAATTTCTAAACAGGAAAATAAACTTGTTTCATGGGTGTACTATTTTAAGATGGTATGCTTTCATGCTCAGCATCTAAACAGGTAGAGTACAACATTATCTTCGCCAACACTTTCCAGGCAAAAGAGCTAAGAATAATTTTGTTTTCCTTTTCACTATGGAATAAGCCTTTCTAGACAGAATGAGAACATATAGTTTTGTGCATGAAAATTTCTCAAGATTCTTTGTAAACGGTTCATAATAATTTATGTATTATCATCATTAACTTGGTTGGTGAGCGCAATTAAAGGGAAAAACTAACAACTAAAGCCTTATCTAACTAGAGAGGATGAAAGGAAACGGATATACCTTAACTCCAACTGTTGAAATTCTTTAGCCAAAGTTCTCCCGAGATATTCAGTGTCAGAAAATCCCCCGAACTGAACTAATTCTCTAATTCTTTCCGCTGTCTCCCTGCAGATTTCGACACAATCAAGTTTAAAATTAGAATAAAGTCAACAATCATACAACCAGAAACCTACTAACGAAAAACACATCAATATATTTTTCAAGACCATCTACACAACATTCCATCACTTGCTGAAAATAATCTCACTGTATACATCCTTCATGCGTTTGTTATTTTATACTTGTGAATGTGTATATTAATTTTGTAAAAATTTGGGAGGATTTTCAGGTTGGGAATCGTCCTTTTTATATTCTATACCCACTTTAGGGTTTTAGGGTTTTTATATTCTATCCCCACTTTAGGGTTTTAGGGAATCATCCTTTTTATATTCTATGCCCACTTTATGTCACAATCCTATTAGCAACTTCAATTCTCTCCAGAATATTATCATCTCCTGGAATTCCCGTTTTCCTTGAAATCCTGCTGATTGAGAATTGTCAAAACTAGATCCAACTATTGGTTGGCCAAACTTTGCTCATCATTCTTCTTCTACAGATAGAATGGTTTGGATTTTAAACTACTCTGTTTTCTTGTAAATACTAAACTTAGTTAATTATTTATGCTCCAAAATCAGGAAAATAGTTTTCCTGGTATTGCCCTCAGGAAGTTCAATGAATGCCTTGTTGTGCTGTTACCATGAGAATAAGTAAGTGGTCACAGATTCAAGCGGAGGAATCAGCCTATTGCACATGCAAAAGATAAGGATGCCTACGGTAGATCCACAATGGGTTTGATCTCTCCCTAGAACCAGCTCCGGTGAGAGATTTATGGCACCGGGTGGCCTTTTTTACCCTTTGGAAGTTCAAGTCCCCGCCGGAGTGAAACTTTTCATCTGTGTAATAGAACTTCAAAGGATTAATATAAATAATCCCAATCAAGTTTTCAAAGCATCCAAAGCTTTCCCCTAATATTTGAATTATGAAATATATTTATTTTTACATTTTTCAGCAGCTAGATTCTCGTGGCATAGACTATGTCTTTGGTAATTCTGAGGAACGTCAACTGTCAAGAGAATGTAAGCATTTTCTATAATGTCATTTGTGATGTTCTGGGAGTAGTAATAATAGGAAAGTCCTTTGGTGGTGGCCAGAATCTGAACATGATTGCTTCTAACTACGGAATAAAGTGGTTTTTTATGCTAATTTACGGTGCTCGGGGATGCCACTCAATTCATGTCTCATTTCCTAGAGTTATGTGTTAAGTGTCAATTACATCCTAATCTCTATAATAGTTGCACAAGCTACGGTTGAGCCAACACCGACACAAAGATATGACAAGAATGTACAGTTCAAATTAACAACAAATTTGGATAAAACATCAATTGGGATTAGACAAAAAAACTTACAAATCAATTTCAACATCATAATCTGTTTCTGATATTTCTAGCAGTTGCTTAACAGGATCTTGTTCATACAGAAACTTCAGAAATATAATAACAAGTTCACTGCCAAAACCAAAAGTAAAATAAGAAAAATAGCATAACATCTTTTACAATCCAAACAATAAGGAATGGCTTGACAAACCTGTTATATGGTAAAAGCTGGTCGCTTGGTTCTGACATGAGTAATTTGATACACTTTAATAGCCAGTTGAAGAAGTTCGAATACTGGTTGAGGATACGTGAGAAAGCAAACAAACAAAAATAAAATTATCAGACAGAACAGGCTTTTACAAATATGGAGACGTTGAAATATTTTGTTAAGAAATGATGCCAGAATATGTGTTCTTACAGTAAAGAGATAGTACAAACTTTTCAAGACAAAATGTTTCGTGGTTTCACCAGATACCCAAAGAGGCACTTGAAAGTTAAACATGTCTTAGTAAGTTTAGAAATCTTCAGGAAATTTTGGAAAGAATATATGAAACTCAAATTTAGATATGATGGCTAACCCAATGTTTAAGATGGTATCAGAGTTTATAAAAGATTCATTAGGCCATCTGCTATCAGGTTTCCGCTATGGGTTGAGTTAGGCCCAAACCAAAGTTTGAGAAAAACGTTGATATTTGATCGCATCTACCCTCTCTCTTGTCCATAATTTTTCTTGTGTTTTCTCAAAATTTCTCATCTTGATTATTTTTTTATTAGTCAATTACTATACTTTGGTTGCCGAACTATATAGATAACTTATATTTTATTTCAAATTCATAAGAATATATAGCTGAAAACAATTAAGAAATCGAGACTATGATAAATCTTAATAGTAACGAGCATACATTGGAAATAATAAAGTTAAACCTTGCAAGATCCATTTCAAAAGCACACCTGCTGCAAGACAGATGAAAGAACCCTCATAAATCTCTCAACTTGTACAAGTAGCATACCAGCCTTTTCTGTTGCATTGCTAATGAGTGGTTCATCCAAGCCAATGCCGTGATATCGTGCACGCCATCTTGAAAGCCCTCTTAATTCTCCCATTCTGAACCCAATAACTTCTACAGCGGGCTGACAAATTATTTAGAGTTTAATAAATAAGAGAGGAGTTTGTACAAATAGTTTGAGTAAAAAGCAAATGAAGTTCTACTACCATGTCAAGAATGGAAGAAGCGATCATCCTAAACTTTAATAAATTATTACACGAATGCATTAGATCTGTTAACAATTTATTCAATACACCCCCATGTGTCCTTTGATTTTTTATCTCATGTTTGTACGCTCCATTGATATTGTTAATAAAGGAGGCAAATATAAGAAAAAATTATGTTGAAGCTTCTTTATGACAATGAAGCTGGAATTCAGCTTTCAAATTACAGTTTCAATTCCACTTCTTCTGCAATAAATTGAACTTCGGACACTTCAGGATGACCAAACAGCCCCTGATGCCCCAAACCATTATGCTAGGAGCAGATCAGCAGACTTGCCCATCAGCCTACTTTATTAAGACAAGGCCTATGTGAGACAGGGACCTAGCTCAAACCCTCTAATGTGGTTTAGATAAAAGTCAGAGAAAAAAAATAGACCTTGACACGGTCTGGGTTGGTCTTGTCAAAAGCTTATGATATTCTGCAACAAGAAGTTATACTTTAAAAGTATATGCTTTCAAACAGTAACACATTTTACTCCTATTTAGTAAATATTGTGCATATGGCACGGTGCAATCTTGTACCTGGAGGTGCTCCAAGACAATACGTTGAAGTTCTTTGCCAGCACCGCATAGAACCTTCGAAATGCGCTTAACACCCTGTGAAGTAATAAAATTGTTGAATGAAAACTGTATTCATAAGCTATTCGTGAATAAACAAACACAAGAGAAGCTAGATAAAGCTTTCTGTATACCACTTCACCAAGAGTGCTAACAAGAAATTGATGAACTGGTGGACTGGTCCTTGCACCACCCAAAAGGCCCAGAAACTCCTCTTGGGGAGAGGAATCAAGTCCTAGTAATAAATGATAGAAACAAATTAATTGAAGCATATGATAGCATAGTGTGCGAAGCATGCATATTTCTCTGGTATGACTAAGAATACTTCCACAGTGTATTAGAGTCATCAGGCATGTCTCTCAGATATCTGGATCATTAGTTCTGTTATGTTAGTTAATTTATTAAAGTTATCTGTATTTCTAGAATAATCCGACTATTATATAAATATCTGGATCATCCGACTATAATATGAATAGTGTGTATTAAATTGTTTGATTCAGTTAATACATAATCACACCTTCAGAATTTTGCAAATTCTCTCTTCAATTTCTCTCTTTTCTCAAATTCATTTGGATAAAACAAAAACAAAAATATCAATGAAGTTTTTTTAAGTTACCGTGATCTGTAATCAGAGTAGACAAAGAGTTGAACTTCTCCTTGAATGTATGCATGGCATCAGACCACTGCCTAGACATAACTGATAATGATGCCCGAACAACCTCAGTCAAATCCTCGATGTTAGAAGCTTGCTGAGCTACCTGATGGAGCTCGTTTTTCCTGTACATAGATAGAGGAAACCAAATTGCAGAAATAAGAGGCAGAAAAAATGTCCATTATAAAGCATGATCAACTTATTTTCATTTGCATTGTCTCACAGACATAAGGTTTTAAAAAAAAAATCAAAGAAATTAAAATGATGTGTCTTGTAAGAATACAATAGATCATCCCATTTCTCAAAGAGTGATTACCTATTCCAAAATATAGCTGTGTTCAGGGCTAAGCAATGCAAGCCATTTGCATTATGCCCAGCCATGTGAATAACTCCCAGGTCATCAACAACTTCAACAAGGTCTCCTGAGCACATGACTATCAAACGACAAAGATCTTTTGATAAAGCAACCTAGTGACATGTGAAAGTATCAGTTTCAACAAATAAATTATTAGGGTGTTGACATGTATGTTCATTCATCTATCAGCTAAAGGTTTCGAAAGAATTGATTAATAGCATGTTATGAGATGTTATATTATATGAGCAAGTGGTCTACAGTTGATATTTGCCACCCCCAATTATTCTAATGAAATGTTTAGTTACAGCATAAGGTAAATGTGACAATGTATTTGCCACGCTTCAAGCCCAAAAGGTTCTTAAATGTGACAATGTATTTGCCACGCTTCAAGCCCAAAAGGTTCTTGCATGATGGGGCGTGTCACCAAGGTGATTAAAAGACATGTGCTTCACCCAATAGCTTAAGTTTTTATGTTAGTTCATTGCAGGTTAGAAACATGCTTGAGTGTAATTAAAGAGGCAAGGTCTGAAAAGTGTACTCCAGGAGGACCAAATTGTAATTCAGAAATTGAAGTCAATTAGAACCTGTGACAGCTGGTTTTATTGTGTGATATTGAGGAGCACTGGTTGTAAAGTCAGTCACAAAGTCTAACAGCTGATATTAGAGGGCACTGGTTGCTAGTTAAATGCAAGGCTTTGGAATGTTGGAGAGGCAAGAAGCAAGGAAACAGAGTTGTCTGATGTGATTGTGAAGGAAGTTTCCTGGTTACTTTCACTGGGTAAGAGTATTTTCTCTTAAGTTTTCTATCTCTTCACTGAATTCCTATCATGACAGTTTTTAATTAACCTATGCAATTTGTCGTTTCAACTTTTTTTATTCAATCATTCATATGTGCATCAAAAAATGTGAATTGAACTTGGAATCTCACTTCCATCCATCACCTTTTACCACTAAAAAAATTGTGTAGGTAGCATTATGACAGAAACCGAAAGCCATTAAAAATTAAGAAAAAGAGAAAACTGTACGGAAAGAGACTTAAAGAGAGAGAGAAACCTCTAATGGGTTCTGGAACACGTGTAGTTAGTAATCTCATTCAGATTCCTAACTAAATTTAATGATTCTAGCTGCCTGCCATCTAAGCTGATAACACAGCAAGCTAAATTACATTA
>Ga0315914_1001107_pt1 | contig 38926 bp, 21 predicted proteins | sample MpolenodulesMG_FD_203920 | JGI IMG/M metagenome (GOLD analysis project Ga0315914, IMG submission 203920) | Medicago polymorpha root nodule microbial communities from Los Angeles, California, United States - elongated nodules | ecosystem: Host-associated > Plants > Roots > Nodule | place: USA...
AATAAATATCATAATAAATCATATAATAAAATATAGCACACCAAAAATCAACAGCAATCAACATGATTCATATTAAAATCATATAAAAGACTCTAAAATAAATCAAAATAAATAATAACAACTAGGGTGTTACAGAACCTAGCAGTGTCATTCCCATCATCAACAACAATACTCAGCCTGCACCAGACTCCTATATTAATTCTCATACGCAACACAAATCCCCAACACCACAAAAAAAATGTAACTAAATAAAAGGCTTTACCTCACATATACATTGAAAGTGGTTAGGTTGTACGGGGCGTAGAGATACAAACCATCGGATACACTCATCATCTTCCCGCAATCACACATAAGATACCAAACCCTATGGAACTGATAACAACTGACAATCTTGGCATAAACAACGAACAATCCATCCTCGACAGTGTGAACCAACTCAGATACTGATTTCCTTGGAACAATCAAGTTAAACTGAGGGGGACATGGAGCAATCACGGATGGTGCACCATAGACATGACCAAAACGACCCCTTCTACTAGACAACAGAAACCTAAAAAAAAAAAAAACACACGCATAACAAAATAAATTCAAATTTCTGTAACGGAAAAAAACAAACAAACAATCCAAACACCATAACCAACACAGATTTTTAAAAACAACCTTTGCTTGAACCTAAGAAGGTTAGGAATAGCCGGTTCAAACAACAACCTTGTGACCTTTTCAACAGACTTGACCAAAACAATTCCTAAAAAACAGAGGGATGGATTATGAACTTCAGAATGATTAACCAAAGTATTAATTAAAATAAAAGAACATAGAACCACTCTACAAACCTCCTTCCCTTCCAGACTTGACAAATTGGATCAGAACAACTGGTAAACCCTCTCCACACTCCTTCAAAAGATCCTTGAACATAGCAACGTAGCTTCCACTGAGTTCACACTCAATCCTTCCACTTCAAAACACACAACACCAACAAAATAAATAAAACCTAAAAGCAAATGACCCACTAAACGAAACCTTCAATTTAGGCAACATACTTGTGGTCAGATAACTCCAATCTAACAACAATAGCAATATTATCAGCTGAATCAACAACATAGTCATAGTACAGACCAGTTAAGAGTCCCATGACATTTGGAAAAATGGATTGAAGGATAAAAAAGGGTGCAACTCAAATAACAAACATAAAATGGTCTGAAAAAAACGTTAAAGTTACTAACCAACCAAATGACGGTTTCCAAAAACACGCCTCCTGATCTCCATGGCCGTCGACAGAGCCAAACCATAACGATGAATCACATAGCTAGTAGCGTCATAAAACCTTGTCCTTGGATGAACACAAATCCTGTAAGCATGCCTGGTAAGCATGGAAAGCCCTGTATTGCGAAAAAAAATAGAAGTAGTGGATGACATAGACTCCATTTTCATGCAACACATCTTTGATACGATTCACACATTTTGGTGGAACAGTTGCTTGGATCCTCTGGCCCTACAACCATGCAAACACAACGAAATCTTAAATCAGCAAGTGATCTACCATAAAAACCTCAGACACAACAAAAACACAAACCACACACAACATGTTATGAGACAAAACGCTACAAAACTATAAAAAAAACTCACATACTCATCAAGCAAAACCATTTCAATTGAGTTAATCCTTCCATGTATGACCTCACTCACGTTGTTCCATAGTTTAACAACTCTAACCTTAATGGTCCAATCCAACCTTGGTGGCCTAAGCCTCGATATCGCATTCAGAGGGCGTTCCATTGCTTCCTCAAAGACTCAGAACACACTACCTTCTAAATGACTTATGAAGAAAGAAGAAAGTTGCTACTTATAAAGGAAAAGGTACACGTAGATATGGGTGTGTCTCAGTCTCTAAAAAGTTCAGTTGTGGAGCTCAGCAACACACAGACCCCAAAATTATAAAGTGAAATTGTTAATCGATATAATAGACATAATACCACAAATAGAAAATGAAAAATAATCCACCATATTAGTCAATGAAACATGTGACAATGACATGTCACACCACATTTGGTAAAGATAAAAATTCAAATCAGGTTCTCATCCATCCACACCCAATTTATGTAATGAAACATTTAGGATAGTACAAATACACCATTGTCCCCTTCAGACCTGGCTGCATAAGTCCCTATATGTTTTTCATTAGCCATATTTAGATATATATAGGATGCAGGGACCAAACAAATAAAATCCACACTTGGCTGGGGACATAATGGATTGAAAAAAGCGTTACTCATATTGCTTAGACGCCCAACAACAACGCCCAAAAATAATCCAGACACATAATGTCGAATGAGAACCTCACAAATCTAAAATATGATGACAAACACCATAAATCACTGCTACTTGCCCAGAAAAAAAAACACCTAAAAATTAAAATCCCATTGCACAAATAATAAATAAAAATTGAATAACAAATAAAAACATTTGTTTTTTTTTTAAGAAAAAAAATGGAATGAAATATAGTGCAATCAATCTCTTCATAACTAATTGATGGTTCATTGAGGTGTAAAGCATAGTCATTTAATTTACACTCTAAATTATAAAATAAAAGCAAAATATTTAAAATTAATTATCATTGACATTTAAATTATAAAGGTATGAATCTATCTCTCTGAAATGGTAGCTCAAATTTCATATATATCATAGAAATATTTATTTACGTTAAATCAGGTTAAAGTATAGTGTATATTTAATTAATAAGGGAGTGTGTTGTAATCCAAGCATCTTATAAGGGAAGGAAATATACATTTTACTTTTCAAGGGATGGGAGTGTATGTTTTAACATAAGAGGGGAGGGGAGTGTAATTCAAGCATCTTTGAGGAGAGTAGAATGTAAATTACTCCTTAATATATCCACCGTTTACAACACTTAATCAAGAGAATTTAGCAGTTATATGATATCAATGTCCACTGAAACTAAAGCTCCAAATGACAAACCATTGCTACCAAAAAAATAATAATAATAGCACCCAAACTTACTTAAATGGATACAAAAAGTGCAACAAAAGCAAAAGAACATAAACCTGCTTACTACAAAAACCTCCAACCACATGGTTAAATTCATTAACATGTTACAACACCAAGGATCCCACACAACTTATTTCACTCCAAAGGGCACAACAACACAAACAGAAGCACACACGTGCGCATAGCATAAGACTTAAGAATTGGAAGTGGAAAAGAGACAATAACCACATGTGGGGTCAATTCATTTTATAATTACAACACCACATAGGACAAAAACAGACATAGGTCATTCATCTTCAGCCATCCATCCACATTTCACATGAATGAGCGAGTCAAGTCCATCAGCCTCCAGGTAAGCATCCATGAACATCCTCTTAACACCTTGCTTTACCTCCCCACCAGCAACTCCTCCAACCACACTGGAGTGTCCTCCTTCCTCCACAACTATACCAGCAGATGCAGAGGAATCAAAAGTTTCAAAAAGAGAGTCAACAGCCTGAATAACTTCTACACAGTAATCAACTGGATCATAGGGAGGACCATCATCCCGATTAGCTTCAAAACATGAGTCAGCTGCATCATGAGGACATCCAACATGGTGATTAGCTTCAAAACACGAATTAGCCGGTTCATTAGGATATTCAGCGTCATTACCACCCTCCAAATGTTGAGCCTGTCCCTGCAATAAAGGAACAAAAACTAAAGTCATCAGATCATTCCTACTCGAAGTTAATTACCAGACAAACAGGCAGATATCTAGCAAACACTTGCATCACAACTATAAGCAGAATGCAGTGGGTTTACCCAGATATTCATCAAGGCTGGATCAGCAAGAATATCCTCAATTACATAAGTCATACCAGAATCATGACCCTTCTTCACCTTCTTCACCTTCTTGTTCACCTTGAAAAGCATAAGATCCCCAAAATAATCTTCCATCTCAAGAGGATACAAAGAAGACCCTTCATCCTACAAAAAAACACCATGACATAACAGAACACAAACACAACATCAACTCAAAACACAACCACCAAAACAAAAAACCACTTGCAATGTAGAATGCATAAAACCTACCATTGACATCAACAGATCGCAAGTGTGAGGTGCAACCGTCATCACAGAATTATCCCTGAGAAGGAAAGTAATCTCTTTCTCATTATCCCCAACCCTTATCCTGAGTCTAAACCTACAACCCAAGAGAGAAAAAAAAACGACAATAACAACCATAGAGAGGAATCAAAGTAAATTCTGTAACATAAATATATAATAAAATGTTAGTAAATAGAAAAGAAATACCTGGGATCAAAGTGAATAGCATCTTCAGGAAGCCACATGTCAACTCCTTCTTCAACTCCTAGGTAGCAAGCAATAACAGTGAAAACACCTTCATTTGAGGAAAGAAAATTAGGCAACTTTGTTATTTTCTGGCCTCCTAGAAAATTAGCAACCCTACCCATTCTCAAATTATCGAACCAATAAGGACAGTCAAAGAAATGTAACTAACCAAGCAGATACATGCTTTGCAAGTAACTATGAGATGAGGCTGGTGTCCTATATATAGAAATAATAACCAAGAGGAGAGGGAAAACAAAATTCAAATGGTGCATCAATTTTGGAGTAAAGACAAAACAGACACATTGCAGACAACTCTGACAATCAAACACGCAAAGACAAACAATTTTGGATTCTGGAAGACAGCACAGGAAGGGAGAGATACATATGTATTATAAAGTTTCCTTATTTGGCAAAAGGAGAAAACGAAGGGAAGGTTTAGGAAAAGGCACAACATTGCTGTTAATTGGAAAACCATCCTACACTGAATCTTGAATGATGTGCATATGTCCAGTTCCATAATAACAGGTATACCAATTCACCAACCAAAGTGTCAAGCAGCTAAACACCTACCCAAACCCACCACACAAAAAAATGGAGATAGAAAACAAGGTTTAGACCCTTGATCAATCACACAAACAAAACAATCAGGCTTTAATAATTAACACAACCTTGTTTGCACCCAAATCAATCTAAATCACAACCTCAACATCTTCACCCAACGTGTAGTCAAAACGATCTAGCTGTATAGCTTTGCATCAGACCTAAAATGACAACACCAACAATCTTTGAATACATCGCCCATAACTCACAAAGCAAAACCACACAAAACAATCATTAACCTAGTGTCCAATCCCTAACTCGCAAAACACCACGGAAAAATAAAATAAAAGAAAAGTACCAAACCGCAGGGGAGAAAACACAAAATAAACAAACAAATACCGCTAATGTGTGCTGAAAAAAGGCCTATACATAGCAAATAAAAGAAACCTGCATCAAAAATCTGCAACCGCAGCAAAAACCAACCAAACAAACATACATGCAGAGGCACATAAGTGCACAGCACCAACAAAGAGAACAAAGAGAAAGTCTACATCTGGTTGTCATGGAATGAAAACAAAGCCCCTTACTGGATCAAGTGCCCCCCAAAAGCAAAACCAAACACAATAGAGGGACAATAAATTTGTGTGTGACTCAGCCCAATCCAATACCGAAACATGAGTCCTTCAAATTAATACAATAGAAATATTACGTTTACTTTAGGATAATACGTAATGCTGCCATCATCTTAAAAATATACAGACTAACTAAAATTTACAGAGTTTATTTCTTTTAAGAATACAGTTCACATAGAGTTAAAAACCATTTGTTGGGATTTACATCTTCAAATATATTACTCCATAAGAAAAGCATTATTTTAAACAACCAAACGTTGCCACTCTTCTTAGACAATCAACTATACATGTGTGTTAAATCATCCTCATGTATCCATCAATCAAGCAATTGCCAACAATCAAAAAACAATAAACAACCGTTAGAGGATAATACAAAAATTATCCTTAATTACAGAGTAAGTATGAGATAATACAAAGATTATTTTTAAAAGTATCACCATAATTGATATCGTTTTTATAACCGTTATATGCATTCTTCGCGATAATTATTAAAAAAATTTAATAATGTAAAATACATCCATCATTCAGAGGGGGTCCGAGAGAAAGAGCTAGCTGGTGTGGTGCACCACTAATTCAACAACAAACCATTAAAATCGAAAATGACATAGGATGCAAAAGAAGGCTTTAAACATAAAATAGTGTAGTGCACCATTAATTTAACAACAATCCATTACAGCTGATAAAATTAAGAAATTAACAAAACAATCTTCAAACTTATAACATCCATCATCCAAATTAACTTGACAAAACTGACCCGTGGACATACACAGCCAGTCAGACAGACCATCACACCACATTACACCCTACATTACCCCTCATACAGGACAAACACAAACAAATACAATACACAACCCCAAAACCATCCCTATTGAACATAACACTTATTAAAGAAGCCAAATCCAACACCAAAGGAAATCACTCCTTATAGCTTTTCTTGACACCCTTGACAACACGTTTGGCAATGGGAGTGACAACACCATATTGTTCATCAGTAGCACCATCAAAATCCTCAGCCAAATTCCTCTTAACACTTTTGAGTAAACGTTTCTTCCGTGTACCCTCAACACCAGGCACACCATCGTGATCAACACAGCCAAAATCATCACCCAAATGAATGGGGCCACCCCCAAGACCAGGAGGTGCAACCTGATGCAACACAAAATAAAGAACAATTGAAAACAAATGACATACCCACCAAACAATAAGTAAAAAAGACATTTCTACAGCACAACTGCATCATACTACATCACAAGAACAACAACCTCAACCTCAGCAACAGAATTCTTAAGCTCCACATGACTTAGTATAGGAGACCGAGTCTGGCCAACAACGTTGGCTGCAATAACATCAGCCTGTGTCTCCTGAACAACCTCCACATCTTCACCCAAATCACCATGAGCACCAGCAACAACATTCTTAAGCTCTACATGACTTAACATAGGAGACCGAGTCTGGGCAAAAACGTTTGCTGCAACAACGTCAGCCTGTGTCTCCCGAACAACCTCAACATCAGCCAATCCATCCTAACTAGACAGAGAGTGAATCTGAGACCATTAAAACCCAATCATGGAGAATGCCAACAAAAAAAACCGGAAGATACATCTAGCACTTAGCATACACAACAAAATACACGCATACAAACCTTCTCAGGTGGGCAATCCTCCACAGTCTCTGCAAACTCAGAAATAATTTCGGAATCAACGCAAACCCTTTTAACCCTAAATGATCCATCATACATCACACTCGCAGATGCATTCCTCTTAACCCTAAACAACATACTATTGCCCTTTAGCTTTGACATTTCAGTTGGATAGAAACCACCATTCTCAGCCTGGCAGACACTCAATATAAAGGAAAAAACCGTCATAAAAGCCACACAAAGACCAGCAAACAAAAGAGAAATAAAACCCAAAAACTATCCACTTCAAATACCTTGGCTGCAGACACCAATGTACTACACTGCACACCAAGGAGGGACTGCATGTTACCATCAAACATAACAAGCACAACATCACCAGTTCCATCCCCCACAATAACCTTAGCCTTGTACCTATCACATTACACACCAACAAATAAAATCCAGAACAAAAGATAAATGTGGCTACAGACACGTGGATAAAGAGACATCAGACCTTGGCACCATATGGAAAACATGCTTCACACATCCTTTGCAGTAGTATGCACCAGAATCAGCTGTAACACTCCTGTGACACCTACAGGCTGGATACCACCAATCCTCTCCTTCGACCAAACCTTCAATGGTAGCAAAAACAACAAAGGTCCCATCATCGTCAAGCTCATTAAGACCAGATATTGTTTTCCTTGGATACAGCTGCAAGAAATCCTCCCTAAAAGAAGGCCTAATGCGCGGACCAAGCACAGGCACAGGAGCAGATGACTCCACACCATGAACAACAACACTACAACCAAGAACCAAGTGATCAAAGGTAAAAACATAAAAAAAAAACGAATATTAGCAACTATCAGAAAATATATAATTCATCAACGCATTAAAAAAAATGTGAGGCTTAAAACTCTATCAAACACTGGAAACCATGTCTTTGTTTTGCAGCAATAATACAGGAAATAATTGTTTTCATTGCTGCAAGTTCTAACATAGCATGCATTACCAAATAAGATGCTCAACTATAAAACTGGCAACTAAATCAACTGAGATGCAAGGGCTGCCACCAAACATTGTTTTATCATACGACATATATACCTCTAGAAATAACCACTGCTAATGTGAACACATAAAAATAAAAATAAGATAACAATTTTGTTCAACTCATGCTAGGAAATCAGTCAGGTCCTATACTATTTCAACATACCCCTCCCTAAATCTAATAGCCTCTTCCATAGGAGGATTAAGCCAAATCTTGGTGGTATTCATAACATTCTGGATTGACACCCTATCTGCAATTAAACAATAGAAAACTCGATGATTATTGCAAATGCAAAATTAAGCAACTTATACAAATCATACAACAGGACAAACCTCTGAAAATCTTAATCTTAGCAAATTGAACCACAACCACAGGCAACCCCTCAACAGACTTTCCCATCATCTTCCGAAGGGATTCAACATAACTACCAAACAAAGCACACTCAACCTTACCACTGCTGAAAACAAAAACAAAACAACCAGAAAAACACCATAATAGAGGTGAATGGAACAAACCCAAAAAAATAAACACATGGAGAAATAAGGTAACCTCTCATCAGTTAGCTCAAAAACAATCATCTTGGTCACCTTGCCATCCCTAACATACTCTCGCTCCGCAGATATTCCAGTCATAAAACCAATAACATCTACACGTAAGACAACCATATTGACAAAGGACATGAAACAAAACCACACAAAAAAAAAAAACTTCATCACTCACCAACTAAATAATCATGATCGGCAGAGTGAGCACAAACATCACTAATCTTGGTAATTGACAGACCATACTGTGGGATCATCGAACTCTCAGCCCTTTCGACCTTTGTCTTCATCTGGAAGATCAGCTTATAAGGATGAACTGTGGTACGATACGAACCGTATCCTGGGGCAACAGAAAAGTAGGACATCTTATAAACCCCACCCTCAGCAAGCTTCTTCTGGAACACATACAACAGCTGTTTCCTAACGGTGGCGTGAATCTTGGCACCCTAGCACAACAAAACATACAATTTATGGGTTAAATTACAAATCGGGAATGAAAGCAACAAATCAATTCACACAACCATCAGAAACTAAACAACGAATAAGAACAAAATACCTTTTGATCGATCAACACCATCTCCAGGGAGTTAGTCTCGTCAGGCTTGAAAAATGATTGAACCTCCCACATCCTGAGAACACGCACCTTGATCCTCCAGCTCTCCCTACCGGGAACAATGTCAGCGAGAGAATCCAAACCCTTATCCATCCCCGAATGAACACAAACCCAGATTCAAAGAAATTCAAACCCAATTCAAACCTAACGCAAAAAAAGAACACACAAACAACTGGAGAACTGGTGGAAACCTCTCGCAAACACATATATATAGCAGCCATGGGACGGTGACAAAACGGGCACATGAATAAAATCAAAAACAGAAAGGGACAAAATCCAAGCAAAAATATCAAAAAAGATTTGAATTCAGAACCATATACGACAACAAAAGCGTGCCAACAACACGTACAAACAAAAGAATTTGAATCTTCCAAAGGGTTAAGACAAAAACCAATCGCAATCTATAGTATCTTGGTTCTCAGCACCAGACAAACCCTCAGACATTCTCTGCACAAACCACAGTCAAAACCCTAAATTGTCGCAAAATGAGACAAATTATGAATCCTTTAGGCAAAGGAATCCAGGAACACGACAAAACCCAGCCTTAAATATAGAAGAAAAACGATGACCACTAAAAATGGAGATCAACAGGTAACAGAGAGACTATCTTCTCTTGTAAGGGTTATTGATTATTGAATATAACTAATACCACCCATTAATATTGTATTGTTGTTGTCCTATTGGAAAAAGGTTTTACGGTAACCATTTTAAAGTGGCGTTGCATTACATCATATTTGTTGTAGTGATTTATGCATCTTAAAAGCATATTGGATTCTGCTGAGTCCCCAAATTGATATTTAGATCAAACTGTTATGCAAATATAACTGTAAACACAAGGAGTATGCGTTAATTTTATTAACTAAAAAAGTCTAATATATTATGTTACAAATTATTTCAACTCCAAATATCCTTGTCATATACTATAGAAAAATTTTCAGATTCCATCGACAAAGGTATCAGTAGTTCAGTTGGAACGTGGGACATGTCAACTTCATATGGTTGTGTCCAAAAACTATCAACTGTTGACTCCTTGTACGCATCTAAAAAGCTTCCAAAATCATTAGCCATAACAAAACTTTCAGTAGTATGGTTTTGCACTATTCCACTTGGTGTGTTGGAAAGATCATGAAGCCAAAAACTTTCATCCACATCTTCTATAAATGAATCCAGAAACCCAAAATCATCCAAAGCAGTGGAGCTGTGATCTGAAGATGTACAAGAGAATTCACTAGATGATGAAAATGGGGATAAAGGGCCATTGGTGTCTGAGATTTGGGAGTTAGCTGGAGGGGTAATTTGGTAATTGGATATATCTCTCCTTTGTGTGGATTTGGTTTCTTCATTGGTGACTTTGTTATCTATAGCTCTCTTCTTGAGGGAAGTATGCCAATGGTTCTTCACTTCATTATCTGTTCTTCCAGGTAACTCAGCTGCAATGGTTGACCATCTATTGCCAAGCTTTTTATGCATTTGGATAATCAACTCCTCTTCTTGTTGAGTGAAGTTTCCTCTTTTGATATTAGGCCTTAAATAGTTCAGCCACCTCAATCTACAACTCTTTCCACACCTTGAAAGACCTGAAATAAATAAAAAATGCAATAGTGAGTAAATTTTATGCTATTTGACCATAAATTTTATCAAGGATCATTATCCAATTGCAAACATAGTTCTATATTTACCTGCAAACTTAGGGAGTTGTCGCCAATTCCAGCAACCATATCGAGTGACATAAGCAATCAATTTCCTATCTTCTTCAGCAGTCCAAGTCCCTTTCCTCATTCCACTTTTGTCACAAGAAGGAGTTCTTGCCATCTTTATTAATTTTTTGAGAACCAAGTGAACTCAAAATCAATGAGTGAGTGTGTTTGTCTCTACAAAGATGAGAGCAATATTGGTCTTGTTTGTACCTTGTTTCTTTGTGTCAGAACATAGTCCTACTTGAATTTATACCACATGCTTTCACATACAAAACGTGTTTCATATTCCAACATGTTCTACTATAATAAGAGTCAATGATAAGGGTCTTTCTCAGTAGATACTAATAACTGCTCTTTATGCCTCGTACTAAATATAGTCAAATTTCGTGTTTTTTGTTCCTTTTCACATTAAAAAGAGTAAATAACAATAGTGTCACTATCACTTACATGCTACTTATCTTCCAGGAAGCTAACAGGAAACATTCGCCACTCTTCCTTTTAGCTTTGTAATTTAACACGTGAGGCAAATCTACTAATGGAAACACAAACAAAATAACAGTCAAGCCTTTGTGACAATACTGACTTTCTTTTGATCCAAAAAAATAAAAAATACATACTATTTTAAAGAAATTCTAAGTTCTAACCATCGGTTAGAAAACCAAGTTGTTATAATAATACATTTTTTAAAGAAATTCTAGCCATTGGTTTGAAAGCTAATACAAGACAATTATTTTTAGGTTTGAAAGCTAATATAGAAGACAAAATTATTTTTATTATCAAATTTTATTTTACATGAAATAATAAACTTTACAATCCAAGTAAAAAAAAATTATCCCTCAAAAAAAATCCAAGTAAACTTTTCTTGGAAAAATAAATTTTAAAAGTTATATTTTGTTCTTAAATGATAATATCATACTATCTTTAATTAATAATCTTATAATGATATTTGTCAAAAAAAAATAAAACTTTGTAATCATATTTGGTTTTCCGAAGGTATAATAAAATGAGTAGTGATGTTTGTACAACCATTGGTGACCACTATTATGACAACTTTCTTTTTCCCTCTTTTTATTGGTCAAAAACAATAGAGAGAGAAAAAAAAAAGAATAAGATAATAATGTAAATGTGAGAGAGAAAGTTGTTAAAGAATGGTCGTAACAATATCATTTCTCTAATAAAATTAAGCAGTTGGTAAAGGGTATTCCATGAGCTTTTGGAATGATGTGTGGGTCAAAGGTTTTCGAGACTTTTATTGGTCTCTGAACATAAAGACTTCTCGGTTGTGTATTCGATGTAAATATATGTTTATGGGAGTGGATATTATGATATTCATCTCTGTTTTGTTATAGATATATATATATATATATATATATATATATGCCTTGTTTATATCCGCGTGGATAGAGGCGGTGCCAGGTTTTAAATATTGGAGGGTGTTAGGACTTAAGCCCATGAGGAGAGGCCAACCCAAAAGACTAGTCCAATAGGTGGGAGAACCTCATGGCTTAAGTACCACATCAAGCACTTTGATCTACTCGATGTAGGACTACTAACATTGCCACGCCCTTTAAGAGCTGACGTCCACGACGACTTTCACTCTATTGACAATGACCCGATGGTAGCCCTTTCCTTTTTGGAGGCTTCACTCACCTATTAATATTCGGTGAAACACCTTAATCCAACATATAAGTAGCCCTTTCCGTGGTCCAACTCTCAATGAAAGCACCAATTGTTAGGACTTAAGCTCATGAGGAGAGCTCAACCCAAAAGACTAGTCTAATAGGTGGGAGAACCTCATGGCTTATGTACCACATCAAGTACTTTGATCTACTCGATGTGGGACTCCTAACAGAGAGACCAAGTTGTAATAGGTATAATTTAGCAAAGAAACATTAAATCATCAAATGCATTATATATAAGAAATTTAAGTACATCCAAAATTAATATTGTCAAACATATATATATATATATATACATCCAAAAGGAAAATTATTTAAAGAAATCAATAAATTGATAATGGTTGTTTTTAACCTAAAAAAAAAATTGATACTGGAATAATGGTGATACTGAATAAAGCAAGAACAACACATCACATACAGAATCATAAAACAAAAAATGTGTTTGGCATTGCTACTACTAGTAACAATTAGTTTAGTATAATAGTATGGATTAAATGAAGAAAGAAAGAGAGAGTTAACTAACTCAGATGATGATTTACGCCTATTGGTACTTGGTAGAAGTAACAAGGAACAAGAAAAAGACAAAACAAGTAAGAACATGAAAAGGTATTGAGACTTGAGAGCTAGATTTTTACCATTCAATTGGAATTTGAGAGAAGAGATAAAAAATTAGGTCTTTACCATAAAAGATATAATGACTTTTTTTAGAAGTGGAAAGAATTTTTTTGCCATAAAAGACAAAGACCTAACATACAAAGGAAAAAAATGTTAATAATGGGGGGACCACGCCCACCCTTGCCCCCAATGGTCCCTCCGCCCCTGCGTGTGTATATCCGTTAAGCAGATAATCTATAGATTTTGACGCATTCACGGATATATTCCAATATCTATGAATAATTTTTTTAATAATTATCTAAAATTTAATAACAAAACTTTATCGCATTCATCCAAATTAAATATGGAGTATATTGATAACAACCTGCAATATTTACCCAAATTATCTATGACTCGATTTTACCATAAGCAAATGTGTGCATTTGAATAGGGTTAATAAGATATATTTGGATCGACCCGTAGTTGCCCATCTTGAATCTAAAAGTTGATAGTTTAACCACAAATGATTTGTCATGTATATACATATTTCAAGCATTTACTTTTATCAATAGTTATGTCACATAAGTGAATAGTTAGTTCTAGAGAAGTCTTGTCCCTGATGTGCCATAATAATGTTCCCCTAAATTTTATGTTATGTGGGGAAACACGTTCCTTTTGTCCTATACTCATAACTGCTGCTGATATTAATTTCTATATTCATTTATCGTTGTCACGGTTCCAATTTATCATGTGCCAATTTGAAGAGTCAACGATATAGACTTTATTTTTCTATCCATGGTGGCATGGTGGTATTTGATTTTTTATTTTTATTTTTACGAAAGGCCGAATAGTGATGGATACTTAATTATTCTTTATGGTAAAATATATGAATCAAACTATATAACGCGGTTTCGGGTATATGACTTTGAATCAGAACAGGCGATTCTTGGGACTAATATCAGGCTAAGAACAGGAGATTCTTGGGACTAATATCAGGCTAGTTTGTTTAACATTTTTCTACTTTTAAAGAAAACTTTCTTCATCCCTTTACGAAATGAATGTATTTGGTCAAAGTCTCGTTATTTTATACACAAACGGTACATTTTTATAATTAAGTTTGCACGTGTTCCTAAATGCAATTCATAAATCAGAACAAATTGTGGTTTAGATGGAATTAACTTCTTTAAAAAAATAGAATTATTATATGCTGCCATCATATTGACCAAATAAAAGTGGAATTGCACAAATAAAAATAAGCTGCCCGTATTTGTAAAAATAAATTAAAGTAGAGAGCAGAAGAAATAGATCCTGTTCTTACCCTAATTTTCTAAAGAAAAATGATATAATTGACATCCATTTTGGGATAACTTAATAGATAACCCTTCATGCAATGTCATTTAAATTTTTTTAATAATTTTTCGCTCACTTTGTGCTCTGTCGGGAACAGAACTAGGACCATGCAATCTTGATGCTCGTGCTAATGACGATCTCATACAATGCTGGAAGGGCTTTGGTACAACAGAGGTTGTTTGTTGATGATGTATAAGAATCATGCAAAAACATATAATTGCTCCGACACTCAAGTCAGGATGTTAACTTTAGAGAGAAATATGAGAGAATGCTTCTAAATGTAATCGTACATGATCATGGTTGTGGGCCCACATAGGTTCAACGATCATACCTTAATTTGAGGCGGTGTTCCTGTGCGGTGTGGCACATAGATGACCTTCCCTAAGCCTTTCAAAGGTGGCGTAATGGGTTAATGGACTTGTTGAACTTGGTCATTATATAGGTCAAAATCTAGTCCAGAACAGTTGGCCACTATCTTTATGATGTGCGAGATTTTTTACGTTAGTTGGTTGCAAAGTCGGCTATTGAACTTTTGTCATTGCCCCCAGCAAATCTTTGTGTGAGGTCGGGTGCTGAAGAGCATTGAGTGGAATCTGAAAGGTGCCGAGTGGGGGGAAGGTACAACAACAAATGCATGCATATTAGTTGAAACGACTCCCTTTTTTGGGATCACTGACGTGTGTCACACGAACCCGTGGATTAAGGTGACGCGACACATCAAGTACAGTTATGTTCTCGAGGCATGAGTTGTGGCGTTAAGCCACACCTTTTGTCTTCTGGTGATCTAGAGTCGTTGATTCGTTTACCTTTCCTGATGGCTATATAAAGCGGGAGTTTGCAAACTTGATAGCTTTTTGAAATATTTCAGTCAGAACTTGTCTTTCTATGACCTTCATCCATACGTTTCCATTTGCCTTTCTACTTTCTAAAGACATTTTGCACCGTTTAACACTTTCCTTAATCCATTTTTCTCTGTTGTTGCCCAGATTTGTTTAGGGGATTCATTCGTCTTCTATGTTTACTAACTCTTAGTCCAAATTTGGAAGCCATGGATCCGATTTGAGATATGGTTAGCGGTTGGTCTCCTCCAATTGGTCATCGTGGTGTGGCTAAACGATTTTCGTTTGGGAAAACATACTGAAATCTCCCACTATGGTTAACGACTTTAAGAGTTGTCCCATTTTTTTGAAAAGTAGGAAAGTTTAGAGGGAACATTTAGGGATTGTTTAGTAAAAGGAAAGTTCTTATTTTCTTTTGATCAATGAGACTCGTATGGAATCTGGCATCTACTTCTCTACCAACAGGCTAGAGTTGGCCCTTCAGAATGTATAAGCATCACTAAATGAGTGAGAGGTGAGTACTCTTCGGGACCCCAACCGGTTTTGTAGCCGTTATGAAACGTGTGGTCTGTCGGTGTATGAGATTTTGTTTAAGGAGTTGCATGTGACCCTTTCGTTCATCGAGTTCATAATCAATGTGTTAAATCACCTGAAGGTTACCCCACCCTACCAAATGAACCCGTTAAGATGGACCCTGATGAAGGTCTTTAAGTTCTAGTGTGAGTTTGAGATCAACACTCCACACTATTCCTTTGTCCTTCAATTCATTTTATGTGTAATAGAAATCGGAAATTGGGTCAAAGACATTGTTGGGTTTGATTTCCTTGAAGTCCTTTGAGATGAGATTTAAGAACTACATTAACTTCATCAAGGTTTTCAAGGAAAAAGTACTTTTTGGTAAAGACAAGAACCTAGGAAGCTTATGCAACCCTTTGCATCTTGCCTGATAGAGGGTAGAGAATAAGAGGTCAACATTTGGTGGCGCGAGGTATTCATCAAGGCAACAGGGTAAGGAGGCCTATATGGGGTCAACATCTATTGGTCGGAGGATCATTTTCCTATGGCCACGGGTACATATACTTTTAATGAGAATGATTTGTCCTCTAAGAACTAAGGGTGAAGGATAATTTCAACAAAATTTTAAAGTGTTATAAGAATGAGTTGGCGTCTGATCCCAAAAAACTAGGAAAATTATCTACAAAGATTGTGTCGTTGAAAAGATGGTACTTTTGGCCATGATGCTGACCAAGGATGAGGAGAGGTCAATGTTTGGTGAAGATTGTCTCCTTTGTTTCTTTACTTTCAATTTTGATATTGTCTTGCCATTTTACTAACTTCTTGTTGCTTTCTTTTTACAAACGATACAAGCTAGGAAAAGTGTCATGGGCAGGAGTTCACTTCCCGTACAGTGGAAGTTATCCTATAAACGGATGTGGTGATGACGGAGTTGGTGGCCAATCATGTCGGAACAAAATAAGTTTTGTACAATTTCTCTAGAGTTTTGATTATAACAAAGTATGGAAAAACAATTGGATATGATAATATATGTTCAAGTGTGCTGGACCATAAATCAAAATTTAATAAGACATGAACATGTATAAAAGTCAACATAAGACCCATAATCCATGTCAGATTTGTCCTCTTTTGTAGTTATCTCTATCAAGATTCTCATAGTACAATTTGTCTTCTTCTGACTACATGTCGAAACAAACAAAGAACATCAAGGATAAAGGAACAGATAATTGAATTTTCAACAAAGGAATTTCGAATGTCGAATCAATGACATTATCCATATCAGGCAATAGCTCAATGTCTTTGATTTGTTCCTCCTGGATTGTATGAGGAACCAGTATAATTGTTTGTGACTGCTCTCTCTCTCTCTCTCTCTCTCTCTCTCTCTCTCTCTCATCTTTGTGTTTACCTTACTCCGATGCAAACAATTTCTGAGTACTCCTCAGATTTTGAACTTGAGTCAGACTCTGACCAGTGCAAACACTTATAAAAATTCAATATAAAGGGAACACAATTCAACACCCCCCCTCTTGTGTTTTTCTCACCTTCAAACCATGCCTCTTCCTTTAAGATAACCTTAGAGTTAGATGTTGGTACTGATTAAATCGTGCACAAGCCATCAGAGGGCTCAATATAAGACATGGACCAAGTGTCGAAGTAGAGGTTCGAAAAGGAAACAAGTTTGGAAGGCGGTGGGCACAAGTGGTAGAGGACATATTCTTTGGGGGGAGACAAGTTTGTACTCGGCGGTAACAACTACTCTCGTCCTCTTCTGATTCCTTTGGTTTTGCAAGTCGACGCTTTCTTCTAGCTTCCTTCGTCGCCAAGGAGGATAATGTGTACTTGTATGGGTTGTTTGATGTGGAACGTCGGGAACTGATGGCTTATTTTCTATTATACTTGGGACAAATCTTTTTCAACAAATTTATGTACAAAACAAAATTTAACTATAGATATAAATGAAATTTGAACCTTCGTAATGTCGTGGTTATTAAAATGTTCATATTATAGTTATATTTGTATAGCTAAAGAAACGAAATGGTTAAAAAGCTTTACAACTATATGCTTCAAATTGTCGAATCTCAATTGATCAGATCATCGTGTTTACAACGTGTTATAAAATTAATTAAAAGGACAAGATCAAAGATAGAGAAGATGAGAGCTTTTTAATTATGCTCTTCACAAGTATATCATTACATGAAAACATGAATCAAATCATTTTTATGTTAGTGAGCAACAAAATAATTATGCGTCCCGTGAGCATAACTCAGTTGGTGGGACAATGCATTATTATATGCAGGGGTCGAGTTCGAATCCCAGACACTCCACGTATTCACTTTATAAGGTGAATTCTAGTCACTAAACTACCTGACAAAAAAAAATAAAAATTAGGCAACTACCGACATCCTCCTGTTTTTTTCTTTAAAAAAAAAAAAGGCAACTCACCAAATGCCGATAGTGCAAAGCATATTTCGTTATTATTTCCTAATAAAGGAGATATAGTATTACGTTATGGTCTTCTGAATTAGTTTAGGTCAAAGGACGTTTTTATACTCATTAATCAACATACATAGCAAATTATTTAAGTGTTTTTCAAAACAAAAAAAAAAAGTGACGCAATGTGAACGCGTCAAATGTGTAAGCGTATGGCGTCACAGGGAACAGTTTGAATAGTTTATTTTAGAATTCTTTATTATTTTATGACTACTCGTTACCCAAAGTGACTATTGTTATGTCTAAACTCTAAAATATTATACGACTTTTTGAGTAAAAATATTATACAACCTGTGTGCAACCTGGTTACCCAATATAAAATGGTGTCATCCTGTGTGCAGCTTCTGCTAGTTATTTTTTATATAATTAATATCTAGAATTGTGTTATTTGAACATTCATTTATATCACAGCTTTTAAAATAACAAAAATTTTACAAAGAAAATAAAGTATTGACATAAAAATCAAAGCAATAAAGAGAAAAACTAAAAACATAATGTGAATATAAAAGAGAAAATTGTCACAAAAGTTGTCAAAATATGATTGTTCAAATATCATTTCTCTAATATTTATTAATGGAAAATGTTCACTAGTGCCGTTGGGGCACTAGTTAAGAAAACCAAATATAGTATGAGTGTCTTGGAACTTGTGTAGTCAAAATTTAAAAAGTGTAAAAAATAATATTTTCAATGCAAATATTTCTCTGTTTTGGAAATTGGTTATCAAAACCCTTTGTTTATAGATGACAAACAAACAAGCCCAAGGAGTACAAAGGGACTCCAAAGGTGGCAAACAATTATAAAGTTACAAGAAAATTCACCCAAAAGTAATAAAAAATGTGACTGAACAACCTAAGTTTCTAATAAAGCATGCATAGAACACTAGGAACAACCATAGCTTCAATAACCTCTAAAAGAAAAAAAAAAAACTTGAGTAAGGCACCAAAGTACAATTTCCCTGTGCCTAATACATCCAAGTCCAGCAGAAAATTATGCATAAAATTTACCACAACAACAGGGGTGTTGTAGCTTTTTTCTTCTGTAAAATCCAACAAAATGTAAGTAAAACCAAGGCCAGGTTTTAATAACCCATACGCCAGAGTCCATACCCACAATAGGTTTTTATAAATCAGACCCACAACAGGCTGGATGTGTTTTTGCATCTGCCTGAGCCTCCCCACAACTGTTCATCACTCACAAAATGCTGGAAATTGATTTAAAGACATATACAACAAATTAAATAGATGACCTAATCAATTAACAGAAAAAAACAAGTGATAATCTATTAACCTAATAAAATAATCAACAATTGGACAACTCAATCTATTAACAGTTGCAAAACAAGCATTCTAACTATCCTATATTAATTTTCAAGTATTTAAATATCTACCAAATAACATATATAATTACTTTGAAAACAATATATGTCTTCTTGTTTATTTTCTTTATCTTTTATTTCCTTACATTTATTCAAGACTTTTATTTAACCTATTTGGGTTGGTCTGAGGGTATTGACTTGTAACTTAGAAAAAAAAAATTCATATATGCTTTTTCGAGAAAACTCTATTCATTTAGGCATTGTGTTTTTAAATTGTCTTTCATTGTTTTTGAATGATATTTTTTCTTGGATTTCTACTCCTCTGCCAAAGTCTTTGGGTGACTTTGAGCGGGGTCTCTAGTGTTGTGTCCTGGTTTTGTATCTCACGTCCTTGGTTGAGTAGGCTTGGTTCATCACCTCGTTTTCCATGAAAAAAACCTTAACTTTGGGAAGGCGCCCAATCCCTCAAGGCGAGAGACAAAGTACGAGACTTCTCCACTGATCGGCTTTCCTCCCCAATTGCCAGATCAAAGAGAGCTTTGGATTTATTTTGCTACATTATTTTGATCCCTAGACTTAAATTCAAATAACAATTTGATCCTTAGTATTATTTTTTTTTACGTCATTTTGATCGTTTTGATTCATTTGTATATAGATTTATTTTCTTGTGAACTCTCGGTCTTGAAATCTATGATTCTCCTTTCATGTTTGTATATAGGAACAGATCAAAATGATGTAAAAAAACCTACTCATCATCTAAAATTAGGTTAAAAGATCACAATATAAACGATTGATATAATCTTGCAATTACTTTTTTTTTTTGCAAAAATCACCATAAACACACGGAGGACGATGTGGTAATTTTATTAATTTAAAAGAGTCTAATATTTATCTCATAATATCAAAATGTTTTACATGTTAGGTAACTCAACTCCAAATATCATCATCATATACTATAGAAAAATATTCAGATTCCATCGGCAAAGGTGTCAGCAATTGTCTTGGAACGTGGGACATGTCAGCCTCATATGGTTGTGTCCAAAAACTATCAACTGTTGACTCCTTGTAAGCATCTAAAAAGCTTCCAAAATCATTATCCATGACAAAACTTTCATTGGACGAATGACCAGGAGACACTAAAAAAGCATCATTAGTGGTAGCATCATTAGTATTGTTTTGCACTATTCCACTTGGTGTATTGGAAAAATCATGAAGCCAAAAGCTTTCATCCACATCTTTTAAAAATGAATCCAGAAACCCAAAATCATCCAAAGCAGTGGAACTTTGATCTGAAGAAGTGGAAGAGATTTCACTAGATGATGAAAATGGGGATAATGGACCATTGGTGTCTGAGATTTGGGAACCACAATTAATTTGGTAAATGGATATATCTTTCCTTTGTGTGGATTCAATAATTTCTTTTGATTTGGTGGATTTGGTTTCTTCATTTGTGACTATGTTATCTATAGCTCTCTTCTTGAGGGAAGTGTGCCAATGATTCTTCACTTCATTATCTGTTCTTCCAGGTAACTCAGCTGCAATGGTTGACCATCTATTGCCAAGCTTTTTATGCATTTTGATAATCAACTCCTCTTCTTGTTGAGTGAAGTTACCTCTTTTGATATTAGGTCTTAAATAGTTCAGCCACCTCAATCTACAACTCTTTCCACACCTTGAAAGACCTGAAATAAAAAAAAATGCAATAGTGAGTAAATTTTATGCTATTTGACCATAATTTTTATCAAGGATCATTATCCATGTCCAGTGTTCAATTGCAAGCAAAGTTCTATATTTACCTGCAAACTTTGGTAGTTGGCGCCAGTTCCAGCAACCATATCTAGTGACATAAGCAATTAATTTTCTATCTTCTTCAGGTGTCCATGTCCCTTTCCTCATTCCACTAATTTTGTCACAGGAAGGAGTTCTAGCCATCTTAGCAATAAGTTTTTGTTAAACAAGTGAACTAAAACTCAGTGAGAGAGTGAGTGTGTTTTGTTTCTACAAAATGTGAGTTATATTGGTCTTGCTGATAATGATAACCTAGTTTGTGTTAAACTAGTCCTTATATTTATACTACACGCTTTCATGTCCAACATGTTTTATAATATAAAATATAATGATAAGGGCTCTTTATGACTCTTACTAAAAGCTAGTCAAATTTCGTGTTATTTGTTCCTTTTCACATGCTATTTACTATCTTCCAGGAAGGTAATAGGAAACATTTGCCACGCTTCCTTTTAGCTTTGTAAATTAGCACGTGAGGCAAATCTACTAATGGAAACACAACACAAATTACAGTCATGCCATTTTGACCATCTTGACTTTCTTTTGGTCTCTAACAAATACTTATTTTAAAGAAAGTCTAAGTTCTAACCATCGGTTTGGAAACCAATTTTGTTAGCATAAAATTCATACAATACAAAGCTGGTATACAAGACAAAACCGTTTTTATTATCAAATTTTCTTTGATCACAAAAAACAAACTTTCCATGAAATACTCTCTCTGTTTTATAATAATTGAGTCATTTGCAAAAAAAAAAAGTGTCCCGAAATAACTAAGCTATTTCACTTTTTATTACAATATTAATTACTTTTTCCTTTTATAACTTTAATTAATACTACTTTCATCACTCTCAATTCAATATATTGCACTTTACGTTTATGATAGTGGAGAATGCACCAATACTTAACAAGAGCACTTAAAACATTTTTTCTCTCTCCTTAATTTATACATTTTTCTTAATATGTGTGAAATGAGCAAATAACTCAGTTATTCCAGGATGGAGGGAGTAATAAACTTTACAATTGAAGTTTTATTTTCTTTATAAAAAGAAAGCTTGAAAATTATATTTCCTTCTTTAATGACAGTATTGTACAATCGTTTAGTTTGAATGTTGTAAATTTGAAGAGAGGTTTCACTGCCGAGAGCTTCAATAGAAGTGAGTACAAATAGTTTTATGAGGGTGTGGTCAAAGGAAAATATTTGGGTGACATTGAAGTTTGATACATGAATGACTAAAATAAATTCTTTTGATGAGAAAAATGATTGGTTAGGAGAGAGATAAAAACAAAGTCACCACTGTCACCAAAAATCACTACTCCCAAATGGAACTCGTCGTCAAAGCGGTAGGTAACGTGTATTCCATAAACTTTTGGAACAATAGTTGGGTGAGCGACACCATCTTTGTTCTATGGTTTGAATTGTGACATTTTGAAATTTCGTATGCTTCTTAATCTTGAGAAGATGTTTGGAACTGATGATCTAAAGTATGGTTGATGAAAGAAGAGATTTGATGATTGTGTTGGTTTATGAACTATCAAATAAAGGAGTTAATGGATAGAGAACGTGAAACAAATAATTTATCCTGGTTCACCCTAACTGGGCTAGTCCAGTCCCCACAGATTGTGAGATTTTTCAATATGGTGTCAAAGATACCCTCTCAGAATCTCCACACTTTCACTTCTTTTCTGGTCTATCTGACCTTACAAGTTTAAGTTAACTTCTTTAGAACTTAACTACCACATAATCCACATTTATAACCTAAAGAGGATTAGTGAAGTTTTACAACTGCTAACATAATTGTTTTGCGATCTTGATCTTAACAATGATCAATTGGATATCACAACGACCTTTCTTTCTCTTAGTGAAGTTTTACAACTGCTAACATAATTGTTTTGCGATCTTGATCTTAACAATGATCAATTGGTTATCACAATGACCTTTCTTTCTCTGTAAGTTCCAACTGATAATGAAGGCTTGAGTGTGTGTCTAATTGTTATATAATGTTTGAGAATGAATCTCAAGCTTAAAGATGATTATGATATTTTTCATGAAATCTTGACTTTCTGCTTCTGATTTTTTTTGGGATCACTTTTCTGATGTAGAATGAGAGTTGTTAGGTATGGGGGAAATTGATATCTTCTTCATTTTAATGATGGTACCCTTTATAGAACTTTATCTTGTTGAGCAAGTCAAAAACTAGTTGTTGAGATAAGGTCGTTTTTTTGTCCTTTAATGGCTTGCCTTGATAACCAAGTAACTTGTGAGACTACTCGTTATATACTGTGCCCTTCTTTATTGTTTCTGATCTTATGCACCTTAAGGCCAGATTCTTTTAGAATATCGTTTTGCGTTTTATGAATCTATGCTTCTGATGTCATTCTACATGTGCTTCTGATTTTGAAGATTTTAATCCTCTGTATTCGTCGACTTTCAATTCTTATCTACCTGATCAGCTGATCTACAACCTCAAGTGCAGTTGATTTTCATTTCTTTCTTTAAACAAGCTTGATCTTGACTTCTGAAAACATTACAAAATGACCCTTAAACCATGATCAACTTCTCTACAATTCCTCTATTATGACTCAAATGCCTGATAAAAATTTAAGATGACATATCATCAAAACCCTAGACTTCATTTGCATAAATTTTACAAAGAACATACCTTTCAGAAAAGGTTTCTCAGATCATCATCCATTCAATTTCCAAGCTTGACTAACTTATCACTTCCATGCAAGCAAAGCATTCTTAATACCATTAGAATTGGTCATGGCATTTGGCCACTCCATTTGTCATGTGAATTACCTTGGTATGAACATGAAGAAATTCTAAACAAGCATTCAACATCAAATTATTTACACACTTTAGATGTTTTTCAAGGTTGCAATATGACTTAAGTTAAGGTGGTATATATTAGAGAAAGTAAGGTGACAAAACAACTTGGAGTTAAATTTTACCTGCGGATCTCTAAACAATGGATTATTACCATTCTTCATTCCTTGTACAAAAACAAGATAAGTACAAGTAGAACTGTTATTTTTAAGAGACCAATTTTTGGCTCTTGATGCTCTATATTTTGTGTAAACCTATTTTTATGGTTTCTCTACATTTTTCATTTATTTTATTTTCTTTTTGATAAATAAGTTCTATTGATGCCCCACCTCAAAATTAGAATGCTGCTAATTTCAAAGAGCAACTCAAAACATAGTTTCAAATCATACCAAGTTATTTAAAAATTTCTATCTAATTTCAAGAGAAATCAAATAAATGACATTAAAGGTTCAAACTTATGACATGTCTCGTCGCCTTGTAACCTCAATGAAACATTGCATGGATGCTCAAAGAAGTTTAGCAAACAATAATAATATTAAGGGTGGCTTGAAAAAGATTCAAGATACCAAACAAATGTCTAGTGTGTAAAATAATAATGCCCCCTGAAATTTATCTTATTCTACTATTCTCAATTTGTCATGCATGCTTGTAAACACGTTCCTTTTTTTCCGATACTATATATCTGATGTCTGCTGATATAAATTTTATTATTCATTTGTCGTTGCTGGGGTTCAAATACGTCGTGTGCCAATTAATTTGAAAAGTCAGAGATATAGTTTATACTTCTTTATTCCAACGATTCTTAAGTTAAATTTATGAATGAAGCTAAATAACGCGGTTTCTGGTATATGACTCTGAATAAGAACGAACGATTCGTTGGACTAATAGCAGGCTAATTAGTTTAAAATTTTTCTACCTATAAAGAAAACTTTCTTCATCCTTCATGGAATATCTTTGGTCAAAGTCTCGTTATTTAACACACAAAAAATAAATTTTTATAACTAAGTTTGCAAGTGTTCCTAACTGCAATCCATATATCAGAACAAGATTATGTTATAAATTTATTTAGCTTCTTAAAAAATAAATTATAATTATTATAAGCTACCTACATTTATAGAAAAAATTAAAGTAGTGTGAACAACAAGCACGTTCTTTTCTTACCATAATTTCATGATACATTCAGAAACAAAATGCAAGTGAGGTTGGCTCTTGACTCGTGAACTTTTCGAAAACTGATCCTCACCTTGAATTCAACCTAACAGTTTATTTACTATTATTGTTTTTACCACTGATTCAGCGGAATTTATCCATGTCTAACTCTCAACAGCCCTTAATAATGATAACCGTTTCAAAATAAACACTTGATAACATTAAATTAGGCTTTGAAAAATAAGTGAAAAAGGCTTTGAAAATAGAAGGATGGTAAAATTCATAAGGAATTTTAATAAAATTAAATGAATGAATTACAAATATTCCTATTTATGCTATTACTCAAGTCTTAGTGCTTGATAACTTCCTAACAATGCAAATCATTGAAGGAATAGTGATTCATGTGATCCTTAACACCCTCACAAAAGCCGACAAAACTAAAGCTTGACCTACACTGCAAAACAAAAACAAAAACAAAAATTAAAAGTAAACATATATATAGAGCTGTAATATTTTACAACCATTTTATATCTTCATATTAGAGAAAGAAAAAAAAAGAGAATGTAAAATATGGTTTGAGATTATTTCAAAATAATTAATAAAGAATATCCCTAAGTTTCTCTTCGAATGAAACCTAACCTCTCATTTTTCCTCACCTAAGTGTTACAGAATATTAAGAAGACTCGTTAAATCTGAAGGTAAATATAACTTACATCCTAACCACCTAAGATAGGAGTGAAAACATTCACCTTGAGAGGAGACTAAAACATCCACACACTTTACTATCAGGGGAGTCAACCTAATTGAAATGTCTTATAAACACTTTGTTGCATGTACATATGATTAATTAGCTCATATAAACAAGAAATAAATGATTTTATCTTCTTGAATGGTATCAAAAATCCCTTCGCAATCCATAGATCCTCCGCCTCTTACAATTGATATTTTTTCCCTTTCCACTGTCGAGAGTTTTGTTGGAACCAAGTTCGTTTGATAAGAATGCCAAAAACCAAATAATCTTCATTTCATGGCAATAAACCAGTTTAAAAACTAACAATAGAGGCTCTACATATCCTTAGATTCACATTCATTACGATACATTTTATTTACTAATAAGTTTAGTAATATGTTAAAAGTTAATTTAGTAAATCATCATGAGAGTCTGCCTGGTATCCTTCTGTCTCATAAAAAGTTTTTCAATCACACCTTTTCTCAGCTATAAAGTAATAGCTTAAAATATTAATGTAAAATTTATTACTTTGTTAATTAATATATCTTTATTTATTGAATTTCACTCGATTAACTTTAGCTAATAAAAATATTTCTCATAAAACTATATAGTGAATTAAATTGTTTTAGTAAATGATATCAATTTTACCATTCAAATAAACACAACTAATTATTTTTTTAAGATCTACGCAGAACTTTAATATGACATTCTTTTTATGAGACAGAGGGATTATCACTTTAGCGAAAAAATTATTTTAAAATGATTGTCATTTTTCAATTTTCAATATGTAACATAATTTTTTTCTTTCAATTATACATTATAATTCATAATATATTATTCCCAAATCATTAAATTCAACTTCTAATCTATAATAGTAGAAAACATACCAATTAGTAAGGAGGATTTGATAAAATTAATATTCTCTTTCTTTTATTAATTGTACTTTTTAATATGAATGTACGAATCTTAAACGACACTTATTATAAATTGGACGAAGTAAATATTACGCATGCTAATTAGAATTAGCAACATCCAAGAGCGTAGAGACTCTTAGTTTTTTTCTCAAATTTTCGTTGAATTCAAGTCAATAATCCATTTTCTGGTCTAACCCAATCTACTAATAAACTTGATCACTATAGAGCATGCTACATGAGAATGTCGAAGTGTACCAAAGCGAATTACCAAGCCTAGACGGCCGCTGCCCTAATAAGAATGCAAAAGCTTGAAGCAACCCAACCAAATTACCCTAAAAATTCCCCTCTCAACCTAACCACCTACAAACCTCATACCAGACCGTCGCCGCAACAAGTCAAGAGACAAAAGGGTGATCAATTGACTCTATTGGCAAAACCCACTCCCAAGCTAACCACCTACAAACCTCACACCAGACCTCCTTTTCAACAAGACAAGAGACAAAAAATAAGATAAACTAAATTAAGTTAAGGGGAAAAGAGTTAGAGATTTTGGATTCAAATCCAAACGAAAGACTAATTTATCAATTAAAAAACTATTTACTAGCATTAATCATTAAAAAAAAATTGATTTTGTAATTGCCCCTTTCTAGTAAATCATAATGCCTAGACAACCCCATACAAACATAGAGGGTGGGGTGATTTTATTAACTAAAGAAGTCTAATATTTTATCTTACAAATTACTTCAACAGTTCAATTCCAAATATCATCATCATATACAAGAGAAAAATACTCAGATTCCATCGGCAAAGGGGTCAACAATTGGCTTGAAACGTGGTGCATGTCAGCTTCATATGGCTGTGTCCAAAAACTATCAATTGTTGACTCGTTGTATGTATCTAAAAAGCTTCCAAAATCATTATCCAAAACAAAACTTTCATCGGATGAATGATTGGGAGATACTAAAAAACCAACATTAGTATCTTGATTTTTAAAATTACAATTAGTATTGTTCTGCTTTATTTCACTTGGTATATTGGAAAGGTCATCCCAAAATCTTTCACCCACGGATTCTATAATTTCATCTAGAAAACTAAAATCATCCACATAAGTGGTATTGTGATCTGAATAATCTGCGGAAGAGAATTCACTAGATGATGAAAGTGGGGATAATGGGCCAGTGATGTCTAGGGTTTGGGAACTAGCTGGAGGAGTAACTTGGTGAAAGGAAATATCCCTATCTTGTGTGTATTCAATGTCTTTCGATTTGGTTTCTTCAATATCTGTGATTTCTTTGTGATCAACTCTCTTCTTTAGGGAAGTATGCCAATAGTTCTTCACTTCATTATCTGTTCTTCCAGGTAACTCGGCCGCAATGGTTGACCATCTATTCCCAAGCTTTTTATGCATTCTGATAATCAACTCCTCTTCTTCTTGAGTGAAGTTTCCTCTTTTGATATTAGGCCTAAGATAATTGAGCCACCTAAGTCTACAACTCTTCCCACACCTTGAAAGACCTGAAATAAAAAACAATGCAATAGTGAGTAAATTTTATGTTATTTGACCACAGTTTTTTTTAAGCATCATCATCAAAGTCCAATATCCAACTTCAGGTCCAAGTTCTATATATTAATTACCTGCAAATTTGGGAAGTTGGCGCCAATTCCAGCAACCATATCTAGTCACATAAGCAATTAATTTCTCATCTTCTTCAGCAGTCCATGTTCCTTTCCTTATTCCACTTTTTTTGTCACAAGAAGGAGTTCTTGCCATCTTAATTAACTTTTTGAGAAACAAGTGAACTCAAACTCAATGAGTGAGTGTGTTTGTCTCTACAAAGATGGATGAGAGCTATATTGGTCTTGTTTGTACCTTGTTTCTTTGTGTCAGAGCATAGTCCTACTTGAATTTATACCACACGCTTTCACATCCAAAACGTGTTCATATTACAACATGTTATAGTATAATAAGAGTCAATGATAAGGGTCTTTCTCAGCAGATACTAATAACAGCTCTTTATGCCATGTACTAAAACTAGTCAAATTTGTGTTTCTTCTTACTTTTCACATTAAAAAGAGTAAATGTTAATGAGTAGTGTCACTGTTTGTCACGTAAATTATCTTCCAGGAAGGTAACGGGAAATATTTGCCACACTTCCTTTTGTAAATTACAACGTGAGGAAATCATCAAATGGAAACACAACCAAAATTACAGTCATGCCATTACGACCATTTTGACTTTCTTTTGGTCCCCGTAAAATACATACTTTAAAGAAAGAAATTCTAAGGTTCTAACAATTGGTTTGAAAACCAAATTAGTGTCAAAAAAATTAGTTAGCAAATTCATACAATTCTAAGATACTAACAATTGGTTTGATCAAAGCAAACGGATTTTACATGAAATAATAAAAAATTTCCAAAAAAAAAAATGAAATAATAAAATTTACAATTGAAGTTCTATTTTATTTAAAAACGTAATTTTGATAGTCATATTTTCTTCCTTAATGGTAGTATCGTACCAATACGGTACGATCATGATGTAGGCAAACTGCTCGTATTGAAAATGAAGTGGCGCGCAAGAAAGGTTCACTTGGAATAGTGCAGATTTGACATTCGATGTTGGATTGACTCGAATTATACCTTTTCGTAAAGCCTCATACCTACGAGCATTAATTTGAAGGCGGAGAACCATATTTTATTATTTGAGAATATTTATTATTTTTTTTGTTTTATTTCAGTTTGTTATTTTTCGGCCCATTCGGGTTTGTTATTTCCCCTAGTTTCTAAACAAAACTTTCGTAGCCTAAAAGACACTTTTTCATTCAATCAAATTTTCGAGATCTTTTTCTCAATTTTGGTGGATTCCGGAAACCCTTATTGGACAGGTTTGTCGCTTGCAACTTATCTGTTTATCTTCTAGGTTTAGCGCTTGATAATCCTTGCTTCTGTTCTCTGTCACATCATCAATGAAGAATGTTGTTATTTTGGAGAGAGGTTTCATTGTTGGCAGCTTATCTAGATGTGAGTACAACTTTAGACAATTTCAAACCAAACATATATGAACAAAATTACTACGCTATCAATTGAAAACACAATGCATATGAAATTGAGTAATTGAATAGAACTTGCACTCAATTGATCTAAGCTAATTATAAAAACTTAATTCAACGAATTAGATCTACTTTTGATGAAAAACAACTTAGATCAATAAAAACAATTATCCTAACAATTATTTAATTAATTACATGCAATAATGAAAAGTAAAGAGGATGGGGAAAGAGGGATAACGCCGATATTTTTATAGTAGTTCGCTCTTTCTCGTCCTCGCTAGAGCTATGTCTACTCTTCTTGATGAAGTACGCCTGCACCAAGGTCATCCACTAAGTAACAAATGTTGAATACAATATGTTTACAAGAGTTCCTTGGAATTAAACCTAATTCTTCAAACCCTATGCAAACACTTCCCCAAACTTCACATGACCTTTGAATTTGGTGCTTCTTGAATCTTCGAATTCTTGATTACCCATGCACCCCATCGAACTTCACTCAAGTCTTCGATGCTACGTTCAGAAAATGAATCCCCTTCGACTTTAAGAACGGTTAGAAAGGCCCCCAATTCCTTTGGAGGTGGAATGAGATTATTCACTTCACTTTAGAACCTTGATTAAGCCCAATCAATTTCCTTGAAAGAACCAACTTACAATCCCTACTTGCACCCTAGGAAATCAATGTGACTCAATGTACAACATGATTCTAAGAAAAAGTGTTTAATCTTGAAGAATTTATGCGCGAAGAGTTTTTGAGACCTAGGGAGAATAGTTTCAAATGATTCAATGTTTTGAAAGTTATGAGGAGAAGAGTTTATATAGTAAAGGCAAGGAAGAGCGAAATTTCGAGCCAAAACAACTAACTGAATCGATTCATTAAATGAGTGAATAGATTCAGACCACTATATGGCAATCTGAGAAAGGGAGAAGCTATGAACATTGATATGCATCAAATGATTTTTGAGTCGATTCAAACTACCTAGGATGAATGTTGATACGATTCCAAACAGTGTGAATCGACTCAGCATAAGTCAGAGACATAAGATGATACGACTCATTTAATTTTTGAGGTAAATCAGAGTGAATCGATTCACACATATCATGAATTGATTCACACAAAGTCAGAGACTTTTTTGATACGATTCAGATATGTATGAATCGATTCATGCAGTAAAACATGGAATTTTTGACAAATGATATGTGAAGAAAAGGAAGGCTTGAGACACACGTAAGCTTGGGTGCTTTAACATATTCTAAGATAGCAAAAAACCAACTATCCGCAACATAAAACATAAAAATGATAAACAACTCTGGTGGGTAACGAGAATTTCATAAGCGCTTGGAACAATATTTGGGTGGTAGATACTATCTAAGGTGAAAGGTTTATGGGCTTTTGTTGGTCTATGAACAAAAAGACTTTGGTTGCGCAATGTTGACATTGTGAGTCGAACAAGTATGTGTGATAGTTTGGTGGGACGAAGAAGTTGTTCGTGTAGGAGTACCAACTAGTGGAGGAGCTAAAGTCAATTTTTTGCAGGGTTACCATCAATTCTATTTGGCGGTTAAAAGTTGGAGTTGGGGGCATGATCTAAGTAGGTTTTGCTCTGTTAGTTTAGCCAATAATTTTGTTTCAATACATATGTTTGGACTACAAGAATCCTAGTTGAGGAGACTAATATTCTAGTTGCCCTTCGAAAAAACTTAGCTCCCTCTAAGGTTATCATGTTCTCTTAGCACTTTTTAAGAGAACTTATTCATCATTGTTAGACAGGATGCCTACTAGAGTGAATTTTCTCCATCGAAGGGTTATTTAAGATATCTTGAATGTAAGGTGTATTTAGTGTGGTTCCTTTGACGATTCAACAATTCATCTTTTTGGTAGGAGTAATTTCTCTATAAGTGTGATACAATATTTTTCAGTGGTTTGGGTAGGACTTCGCCATGTCATCGAACTTCTTCTATTTATTCATTGTATTCACCTATTTTTTGAGTTAATCCCTATCATAAGAAATGGTTTTCCCTGGTGTGGCATTATGTAGTGCGAAGATATTTGAAAGAGTGAGAATGATGATATTTTTCTTAAAAAAAAACTTGGAAGTATGTCGAGTGCTTGGTGGATCTTATTAAGTAATCCTCTAGTAAATGATTTTTCGATTGGTCTAACAGCTCCTCATGTACTTGGCGATCTTGTCGAACTTTAGATGTCTAAATGGTAGTGTTGAATGGCCTTTGGATGTAGAACCTTGGTCTGCAAACTTATTCTTGGACGGAGGGACAATACCTGCGAAGACACTCCAACGCTCATGTCAGCAGCGTTGTGGATCCATGAGTTAGTATTTATATAGTGGGTTAAGGGTTTTGGTCCTGGAACCTTTATCTGGACAATTTTATTTAAGGGAAAATTTTAGCAAATTGTGAGAAGATATCTTTGGATCCAGACATAATGGCTCACATCGCCCGAAGGGGTCATTATTCCAGTGTTGTCTAAGGAGGCACCCATATAATGGTCCTTCTGGAACTACGAGTGAGGACTTCCAAACCCAATCATGGTTTGAGCCTTGGTCAAGACCGGAACAATTCACTCCCAAGTTATTAGTTGAGGGAATCAAGTGATATCTTACCCCCAAAGGCTTCCAAAGTGCGAGTTTCTTCCTATTTAGGCGGTCTAAACGTTGTTTTGGTTCTCAAGTCTTCGGGTCTAATGTTGCAAGGGGAACCAGTTTGCGTGCTATGATTTTGTGATGTGTGGTCCGATTTTAGGACTTTTTTTTATTAATTGTTTGAGAATACCTTATACACAATGGATGGAAGTAAATGCAGTTTGTGTGTCGGCGTAGGGCACATGCCCCCACACGTCTGAACTCCATCGGTAATTGCATTTAATGGTAACGTTTGAGTGGTATTCATTCAGTCAGATGTTCATCTAACCCATTATACACGTGTCTCAAAAGGTTTGAGCTTCAATCATGTCTCATAAATGCGTCACACTTTTGCGTAAAGGTGTCATGACGGCGATTGGTTTTGCGATTTCGAAGCGTTGGTCCTAGATCCTCCACTGTTGGATATTGTTCTTCAAGCTTATGAAATTTCCCTCTTTTTCCTATTTCCAAAAAGGTTTTACCTTCTTATTTATTTTTCACAAGCCCTTTTTATGAATCCTAGTATCCTCTCTTGAAGCATTTTGCATTCACTCCATTAGAAGTTCTCTTCCTAGCGTTTATTTCTTAAACTAATTTCAATAGTAAGTTTCTCCTCTTTTTTAGCGATTCTCCCATTTTATCTCTTACGTTTCTGTTTATACGTTGCATAAATGTCTTTTATTCAATATTTTGAATGTTTGGGGTAAAAGTGCAAAGGATAAATTATTAGGTTTGTGACATTTAGGGACCATGATTGACTGCAGTCGATAGGGTGCAGTCACTGCAGTCAAAGAACATCAAGCATTCGATCCATCCAACCACTAAATACTTTCAAATGACAAAAAACATCGGCAACCCATATTCCATTGAAAAAGTATCCTTCTTCAACCTTCGGCAATTCCTAAACATCATAATAAAGGTACGAAACGCTAATTAAACAAAATTATGTTATAAAATATAAATCACAATACAAAAAATTTATTCCCCATCTACCCGTAGGAGGAAATAAACATGAATTGTTTGAAGTTGAGGGTTTCATATTGGCATCTCAGCTTGTTGTAGTGTCTCAGAAAAGAAAAGAAAAAACTCAGCTTGTTAATTATAGAATCCAACAATAGCAATTGGTATTACTTTATTGGATGAAACTTTTTTAAGAGCCTACAAAGCCTTCATTTTCACATCAGTGATTCGATGTTGTTGAAACTTCCTTAAGAGCCTACAAAGCCTTCATTTTCACAATGAATGTTCATTGTTCTTGGCAAGGTAAGATATGAATGTTTAAGGTAGCATGTATTCCTTTCTCCCTTTATTGGTGACTTTGGTTTTGAATTAAATTGACATTGAGAGCGCCTTAAGGGTCTTAAAGTGTTTAGGTTTACCAATCTCTTTTGGTTCTTTAGTTTGGTTCGGGAGTGTTATTCAAAATCTTACTTTGTTATTTAGACATGTTAGATGGGCAAAAATATGGTGTACCCTCTAGAAGGGCTAATATACCCTCCTGGTATCTTTGGTTGTTGTCCATATAGTAGTGAGGAATATCTAGGCATGCCTTATATTTTCTCTGACCCCCAGGGGTGCACTCAATCTCTTCCGGGCTTGTTGATAGATTCTCACATTCAATGGTTCGTGGAAGTACTGATGACGATTAAAATTACCAAGTGCACTAAATCGTAAACAAGTAATAAAGCAATAATTTATTGTCTCCGCTAAGAATATCATTCAACTTAGAAATTTTTGAAATTTATTAGAAGTAAATTAAATAAAAAAAGATAAAATTGTTGTAGGATTTTAATTATCCTGTCCAATGCAAGATTCCGTTGGTTTGATTGAGATGCGTAATGGCGATTATGGTATAGTTGAATCCCCCTTCTTTTTTTGTTGGGATTAATGCGGGTAATTATTAGTTTATGACATGTCTTTTATTTACGAAAGTAGAATATGACCCCCGTGATATAGCATTCGAAGTTTTAATTTTATATCGCGACAATTTAAGCAGTTATAATTGCGGCATTCACTTAAAATGAGTCAATACCCTAAATTCATACTTAAATTCGATTAAAAGAATTTAATTGCGAAAATAAGAAATTTCTTATTAACTAAATCCAACAAATAATAAGAAACTAGGAATTCAAGAGAGGTTTAGTTGCATATGACAACATACTTCATTACAAAATAGTGTGTTATGGTACTCTCTTTGTTTCACAATGAGTATTGAATTTCTAGTTAGTATTAATTGTTATGCATATTTTCTCTTTTGCAAGGATTCGAACCCTCGACCTTGAATTCCTTAACTCCTTTGATGTCTCAACTCAACCAATTGAGCTACCTATTTCCATCGAGTTATGGTACTTCGTTTCACAATGAGTAACGTTTAAGGTTGTAACACACAAATTAAGAAATGAAATAAAATAAGTGTTTTTCTATCATGTGCAAAGTTGCACATTTTAAGAAACTTAAAATAGTAAATTTGTATTGGAACTTGTGCATCTTATATTAATGATATCTTTTTAATGAATAATTGTTGTTTTTCAATAAAAAGGTGTTACTTTTAGTTGCTTTAACATATGTTAGACAAACTTAAATTTGTTTTGGAAATTATGAGAGAGAAAAAAGTTAGAGTATTTATGGAGGGCAAAATTGAGAAAAAATATTTAATATTGCATTAAAAATGCAACAGAGGAGTAATTATTTAGAATGGTAAACATTATTGCATCATATTGTTGACATTAGATAATTATATAAGTTGTAAGGAAGATATAAACCAAGTAATGGCTCCATGATACTAGATTGTCAACCAGTGCATCACACTGGTCTTATTGACTATAATATATAAGAAAAATGTATGTGATTTTTTTTTTTGATATTACTGATGTGTGAAATCTGCAAGTACACGGTTCTATCAAAGTAGTAAAAATATCATTCCACAAGGAGTTATTGTAATTTTTGATTTTCTTTTCAATTGTGATTAGCTGAAAAGTTCAGTGTTTAGAAGTTTAGCAAATTTGATTGATATAAAATAATAAAAAGCGCCTCGGGATTATTGGTTCATCATAATGACAAATCACTTACAATCCCAACCTATATTATAATCTTATGTTAAATCCGTTTCTAAAGAGAAGTTTCTCTAATGTATTCTATGTTTCCTCTTAGAATACATAAGTGTATTTCAATGGAAATCATGCCTATTCTTATGGTTGATTGCTATTGAAATCCGTTAAGAACAAAACTTTTAAGGTCTCAAGGTTTATTAGACTATTCTCATGTTTCGTAAACCTTGTCTAATCTCACATGTTCCAATACTAACCTTCATATTTCGATCCTTCAATTAGTATTTGAAATATGAATTTAGAACGGTGAGATTAGATTAGAAAATATATTTACATATAATTAGGGTTCTAGGCTTGGTTTGATATGGATTAGGTCATTAGACTCATCCAACAATCCCAAGACAAAGAAATCTACTCACTCATGTTCATCGTAGACAAGGAGATTAAAGAGATGGAGTAGAAAGACATGAAAGTAAACGGCTGAAAGTAAAAGTGCAGAATTGTAAAGAACAAGAAATTAAAGAACAAGAAAATAAAGAACTTTGATTCAATAGAAATAATTGTCTCAAAGAATTCCCAAGATTCAAAGATGAATAAACAAGTTGATGGCTCCTCTATTTATAGCCCAAGGAACAACCTAAACCCTAGAAAAGGCATTAGAATGTGTTACAAGGCAACCCATGGGTTTTTAGGTCAAAAATATAACTTAAACAATCAGCTGGAACCGCGCACGGTCGTGACTGCAAGGCGCACAACCTTGCTTGATGAACGAGCAAAACCAGCAAAGGGAGCATTTGGGGTCGCACACGGCCGTGCGTGTGGGAGCACGGACCGTGCGCTGCTCTCGACATTATGCAGCACAGTAGGCTTAAAAGGGGCGCACAATCAGTGCATTTGTGAGCACGACCGTGCACGATAGAATAGCAAGAGATCTTCATATTTTGCTTCTCAATCAGCCTTGAATCATGCTTGAATCCTTTCTTTCCTTACCCATTCTTCTAAATCCCTTCTTTTGCTCTAAGACTTGATTTCACCATATTTGATCCTAAAATAAAATAACAAACGATTTGAAGCACCAAAGTTCTAAAAAGACACTAAAACACATAAAATTCTAATAAACTAAACACTTAAAAACTTCATAATTATTGACATATCAATTACCAACAATTAATTGATCAAATGGTAAGGGATTTGGTCCCCTTAAACATGTGGTCAAGACCAAAGTTCGATATATGGCTGATGTATGTGGAAAAAGTCTAGTTAGATAGAGAGGACCCACCTTTTCTCCCAAAAAAAAAGTTGTTGTTAAATAAATCGTATAATACTTGTCAAAACTTAAATAAATAAGTTGTATAATACTTTTCAAAACATAAATAAACATATTGTATAATACTTGATCAAAGAAATAAAAAGTAAATAAATTTTATAATGCAATTGTATTATAGTTAACATACTTAATCATAATTTAAGAAATACTTCTCTATAGATCACATTTAAAGTTAGAATAGTGTGATGAGTCAATAACTAGTGTTTTTAATATATTATTTGAGTCTATTTTATTTAGATTTTATATGTTTTTATTTCCTTTTTAGAACTATTTTAGTTCAATTGCAAGTTATATAATTTCAGGAACAAATATTTGAAAGATTGAGTCTTGGAGCAAAAGAAAGGAGATTTGGAGCTGATTTGGGCCAAAAATCCGAAGATTTGGTACTAAAATATAAAGCCAACCAATCAGAAGGCTTGGCACAACCACAAACTTCCTTTTGCTGCTTTTGCTTCTTTGACAAGCTGCCTATTTAGTTTTTTTCTGACCTAAAGCCCATGGTTTCTTGTGGAACATTCTATTGATGTATTTCTTGGGGCTTAAGTTGTAACAACCCGATTTTCACTAGATTTAATTTTTTTTATGTGTGTTTAATTATGCTCGTATGTGATTAATTACCTATGTGTGTATTTTAATGGGTTTTCATGTTAGAAGGGTATTTTAGTCATTTTTACAAGTACGGGTAAATTAGTAATTTCATGATGAGGATTATTTTTAGTGCTTAGTGAGAACCATTATTATTTTACTAAGTTACTAGTGGGTTACAGTAATCTATTTTATAACCGGTAAGTGATCGTTATTATTATTTTTACCGGTAAGTGAGTAGAAACATTTTGAATTGGTGAATTAGTGAATTGAGCCCATTAAGACATTAAGGGTTAAGCCCAATAGTGTTGACACTATTTAAGCCTTAGTCTTTAAGAAAATTAGGGTTCACAATCATTTTACAAAATTTTGAGAAGAGGTAGATAGAGAAAGAGCAAGAGAAAAGGGCAAGAGGAAAAGAAGAGGGTTGTAGAGAAAAACTTGAAGAACCAAGAGGAGCTAGAGATTTTAGGAGCTTAATTGAAGCTTTTGCTAGGATTATTGCTTATTGAGGTAAGGGGGTTAGATTTCATTCATAATCTCTTAGTTATAGCTTCTTCCCTAATTCAATACATAAGTGCTTATTTTGCAAAGTGATTATTATGATTTTAATTGATGAAATTCGTGCTTATGCTTTGATGTAATGTTTGGGTATGTGAATTTGATGTTGATTGAGTTGTTGATGATGAAATTACATGCCCAAGATGTGTATATATGTATACTTTGTGTTTTCACTCGAAATTGATGAAATATAATGTTGTTGTTGATGAATTGTTGATGAATTCATGATTGGTTGTTGCTATTGTTGTTATGAGATGTTGTTGTTGATGATTGATGCCATGGGTAATCATAATCATAGAGCTTGAAGTGAATTTGTGTTGTTCTTGAAGGTTTTCATGAAAAATGGGTCAAATGGTGATTTTGTTGAAATGATGTTTTGATTTCAAGTTCTATATAGTTTTGAGTGTCTTTTATGTACATAAACCTATAAACAACCTTTGGGAACAAATATGGATGTTGGGGGATCAAAATTTGGGTTTTTGGGTGAAAAATGGTGTAAAAACC
>Ga0315914_1001108_pt1 | contig 38926 bp, 24 predicted proteins | sample MpolenodulesMG_FD_203920 | JGI IMG/M metagenome (GOLD analysis project Ga0315914, IMG submission 203920) | Medicago polymorpha root nodule microbial communities from Los Angeles, California, United States - elongated nodules | ecosystem: Host-associated > Plants > Roots > Nodule | place: USA...
AAAGATTGTACAACTTAAACAAATTATCACTCACACTCCCAGCCCTTTCTTTTGCCATTTCACTACCAGCACCATACAAATCACTAAAAGACCACTCAATGTACCCAAACTTATACCTAGGATCAAATATTACTCCAAAGTATAAGAATTGGTTCATTTTTACAACATTACCCCAATACTTGTCGTACTTGGCCTTCATTTCTACTCTCATATCAGCCACAATTGTATTCAAGTCCATACATGCCTTTTGAAGCTCACACAAAATAGAAGCCAAGCTGTGAAAGGCTGTGTGTATAGACACTTGTTGAAAAGATGAAAACACTTTAGTAGCATCATAGAAAATCTTTAAAAAGCTAACAAAGGCTCTAACCTTTTCCCAATCACTAGGAGTAGGAAGGCCAGCCTCTTTAAACCACTCAACATAGCCAGAATCTTCATGCACTAACTTCTCAAAAGCGCCTTGGAAATTTTCAGCGGTATCCAACATCATGTAAGTTGAATTCCACCTAGTGGAAACGTCAAGACAAACATGTTTTTTACATGTTATACTTGATATTTCGATGCATTCTTTAAATTTCAAAGCTCTTTGAGGTGAAGACCTCACAAACCTAACCGCATTGCGGATGCTAGCAATAGACAGATCTTGATCTTTCAAGCCGTCCATGACTACTAAGTTCAATATATGGGCAACACACCTCATATGGAAGTGATCCCCTTCACCCAACAACCCATTCTTGATCTTAAGTCTTTTTTTTCAAATAACCAACAACCACATCATTAGAGGAAGCGTTGTCCACGGTGATTGTGGACACATTCCTTATACCCCACTCTTTCAAAACCTCCTCAACCTTCTTGCCAATGGTTAATCCTTTGTTATTTGGTATTAGGGTGAAACTAATGATTCTCTTTTGGTAGTTCCAACACATATCTATGAAGTGTGCAGTGATGGTTATGTAACCAAGGTTTTGAAGAGAAGACCAGCAGTCTGTAGTTAAGGCTACACTTCTACAGTCAGACTTAAAAAATGCCTTAAGTTTCAGTTTTTCATCTAGAAAAAGTTGGAAACAATCTCTAGCAACTGTCCTCCTTGAAGGGGGAGTCATAAGAGGTTGCAATTGTTTACAAAGTTGCTTAAATCCCTCACCTTCTACAACCCTAAAGGGATGTTCATCAAGGATGACAAAGTTTGTTACAACTTTCCTACACTCTTTTGCATTGTACCTTTGGTTTGCAGGAACTATTAAACCACCCTTTCCACCTACAAGGTTTGTTTGCCTAGGGTCTTTTGACATGTTAGAGGGTTTTTGAAGACAAACTTTAGAGTGTGCTAACGTGTTGGATGTCCCATGTGCTTTAGAATCACAATGGTATCGTTTATGACAATGTTTACAAGCTGTTACAGGTTCTAGTTCATTGGGTAAAGGGTTAAAATCTAACCAAACAGGAGAGGTTCTCCTATTAGCATTAGGTCTTCTACACCTAGTAGTAGGAAGGGGGGAAGTGGATCATTAATAGGTAAAGCAACTGGTTGTTGAGTTTCAGCAGCTGAAAATTAATTAAATAGGTTGAGTTTTGATAATTAATTAAAGATGGACAGAACTCATAAGCGCAAATAAGCAACACTTAGGCAGATAGATATATCATCAGACATACATATACAAAACTCAACTCAGGCAGATAAGCATGTGAAAACTTACAATTGACACCAGCTCCATTTACCACATTCACAGCTACAGCTCCATTAACCTCCTCCACTGTTGCATCTCCAGTCATCCCTTCCATAGGGGCAGCTTCGTTTATTTCCTCCATAGGCTCAACTTTATACATACAATAAAAAAATTAATGACAATTTATATAAATTCAAGAACTTGTAAATAAGATTCAAACCAAAAAGAGGTACGTTGTACTCATTATTTTTTAGAAAAAGCATTAACTTTGAATAGATTAGATATTGATCTATTTTGTGTTTATTGATTGATTAACTAAATGTTTATTGATTGATTAGGCAAAGTTGTTGTTTTAAACTCAAAGTAGTAAAACTGGAAGATAAAAAAGAGTTTTCTTCTTCTACACAATGATTCAACTACCCCATTTCTTCTTACTAAAAATCAGAGAGAATAGAAAAAACGTACCAATTCCTTGGCCAGCAGCTCCTTCCCTTCCTTGGGCATCTCCTTGATTGCTATTATGCCCTTGATCCATCTTTCAAGTTACAAACTATCTAAGCCTCCAAAACATAAAAAAAACAGAAGTTAGAAATTTGCTTTAATCACTTAAAAATAATAAAATCATTTAATAGTGTAAAATCTAAACAATAAAGCTTAGTAACTTATACCTTTTTATCAATCAGTGATTATCAACTTCCTCCTTAATCTACAAGTACTAAGCTGAAATAGAAATAAAAAACATAGGAAAAAATGTGTTAAGATAAGAAATAACAAACAAACTAATTTAACCAGAAGTAAATAATGAGTAGATGTGTTCATCATAGACTGTTAACAAAAATAAACAATACAGTTTTGAATAAAAATAAACAATACACTTTTGTATACCAGAATCTAGTCATGTTTACTTCTTTCATCATTGCAAAATCATAAGTAACAATACTGCTTCTAAAAAGCCCTAAATCTATGAAAGACAAACTCAAAACCCAAACTTTTACCTTTGATCAATCGGTGACTAACTTCATCTTCTCAAAACAAATTTGAATGACAGGAGCAAATAGGGTGAGAAGATAAACCTAGATCAGAAAAAATAAGAGTGTAAAACGAAGTTAAGAAAAAATCAAAATGAAAAAGAAAGAAAAAAACAGAACATTAACGAACCCAGAACATACAAATAAGTTGAATCTTCGCCGGAATGAATACGGATCTGGACGGTGAGAGGAACGGTGAGCGGAACGACGTGGAGAGTAAGAGTGTTCTGTGAGTGTTCTCAGTTCTGTGTGAAAGGCGCTACTAAGATGAAATGAAACTAGGGTTTTCTCTAATGAGTGAGAATCAAAACGCGTATTAATACCAGGGGTGAAACGACATCGTTTCAGCATTGTAAGGTTGAGTGTATATTGGGTCGGTCGATATTGGGTTTCGATGGCCCACTAACCTCGAACTGAACTGAACCTTCCATATCCAGCCCAATCCATTCTTATTAAATCGTTGGACCCGGTTTAACCGGATAAACCGACCGAAGCGGTTCAGGCTTAACGGGTAGGGCAGTTTGGGCCAGGTTGGTTGTTTCTTGTCCAGTCCTAGTTGTAGCAATATCATTAGTCCAATTAACTTTGCCAAAATTCCTTCTGTTGCAACTTTTCTAAATTAGGCCAAACAACACTTGTACTCACGTGTAAGAGTACATTTGTTCTCAATATTATATGTGGGACCAAAATATAAACGATAGTTGCGCACCTTTGATATTTAACCTGTGACTAATTAAAACACTCAAATACACAAGTTAAATACAAAAACAATCAGAACCATTATAATCGTAATTTAAATATATTTATCATCTTTAAAACTGAAAAAGGAGTTTTAGTATTTTATCTCAACAATAGGATGATACCAACTCCAACCCTAACAACATTCACTGCTTCTCCTTTTCCCCTTTAGAGAAAATATTCTTCAGTTTCTATAAAACAATTTCTCTTCAATTTTCATGATCCATACAACCCACTTTTTGCAAGCTCTATGCTTAGATCGATGAGCAATTCTAGAACCATATGCAGCGTGGATGCATCATATGTTAGAGATCTGTTAATACAAAGTTTGTGGAGGGTGACTTTTGTTTCCTTGTCATCTCCTACATGGTTTAATGGACCCATAAGCAATAATTTTATTATTTCATCGAGTGTAATTTTCTTGATTAATTATGTCACAAGGTTTGTGCCTTAACAACGACATGCTTTTATTTATACTTATAAAATTCACCGTGATTCTACAACTTTTAGAATCACGATGACTTTTATAAGTATAAATAAAAGCATGTCGTTGTTAAGGCACAAACCTTGTGACATAATTAATCAAGGAAATCAAACTCGATGAAATAATAAAAATAATGTCTATGGATTCATTAAACCATGTAGGAGATGAAAAAGAAACAAAAATCACCCTCCACAAACTTTGTAGCAACATATGTCCAACATACGATGCATCCATGCTGCAACTGGTTCTAGACTTGCTCATCGATCTAAGCATATATAGAGGTTGCAAAAAGTCGATTGTGTGGATCATGGAAATTGAGAGCAATCGTTTCATACAAATTGAAGAATATTTGCTCAAAAGGGAAAAAGGAGCAGTAACGACTATTGTAAGGATTGGAGTTTGTATCACCCTATTTGTGAAAAGAGGGAATATATATAGGAGCAGCAGCGACTGCTGTAAGAGTTTGAGTCTGTACACGTGACTGACCATAGTGAATGAGTTGGCCACAGTCTAGATCTAGGTTTTTCATTTTTGTTTTGGTGGTGTATGACTCAATTCCACCTAATATTATATTATATGTGATGTATTAATAATTACTTGACTAATTTGGGCTTTGAATATTTTTGTTTAAATAACATTTTTTTTAAAGTTTTCTTTACCAACTTACATACTTCTTACACGTCTTTTAAATTGACCATTTTATCTCGTTTGACTTTGTAATCTATGAAGTGTAACTGGCTTTTTTGCATTATACAATCCAAATTGTAGTTACTCAGATTTTTTATTACATGACATAGTTATTAAAATGGCATATATTAAAATAACATAATTTAAATTGACATAATATAAATTGACAAGAATTCAACACATTCTATTATTTGATCAAGGATTCATAGTACATATACATCAACATAACACTTATTAAAATAAAATATTAGAAACATAATGCTAAACAAGTAGTTAAGGAAGATGGAGGGAGAAGGAGGAATTTTTTCGAATCCTCCTTTAGTGATGAACAAAGATTAGGGATTCGATGATGAACGAGAACAATTGTTAAGGATTCACTGATGAACGATACTGATTACGAGGAAAAATGATCAGGGATTCTAATTAGGAATTCAATCGATTATAGATTTCAATTTGATTTTGATTTATCATTTGCTATAAAAATAGCTAATGTAAGCTTATACATAAGCGCTAAACATGATAAGTACTTGTGCTATAAGCTCCAAATAAGTTGTTTATCCAAACAGTTCCTAACTCAAGAGTTCTCTAAAGTTTGATGTAATCATAAAAACAATGAAGTGATTCCTTTCTAAATAGGAAGCATCACTTGACATAGTCCATTATTTAGTAGCAAAAATTATAATCATAATAAACATGATCTGCAAATAACATTAATGAATTGCTTCCTACCTGCACACTTGGAAATATGCTTTGGGACCAAAAGGAAAATTACTATGTTATATTTTATGATAAGCATAGTGTTGACTATATGCAGCTTCCTACATATTTTTTAACTATCACAATTAACATATCGATAATTCTAATTATTCTCCACCGTGTACTAAGTAACATATGAGCCAACTTTTAGCCAAAATTTTAACTAAATATGTTGTTTTTTCATGAAAACAGAGTGTACATTATAAGTTTGACACCTAAAATGAAAAATTCTGTAAAATAAACAAGTCAATAAATATACACCACTATCAAACAGTATGGTAAACTCAAATCGAACTGAAATCAAATAACCTAAATTATCCAATTGAAGTTTAATCCATCGAGGAAGCATAAAGAATATACATGTTCGATCAATAAAGCCTAAACATCCTCATACAATCCAATACATGCTCGATCGGTTAATAAAATACATGCTCGAAATATCAAAGTTAAGAATCAACTTGAAATTAAATCAGAAATATCAAATCTAAGCAAACGCGATATAAAATCTAAAATCAAAACCCTAAATGAAGCAATGTGTTCAAAACCATAAAAATTTACTTGAAATCAAGAAAAATAGATGCAGAGGCGCTACATACCGTAGATTTGTGAGATTTAGAGCATTTCTCGAGAGATTCAGAATTGAAAGCGCGACTCAAAATCGATGAATCGTTTCAATCGACGAAAGATGAAGAATCGATTTTGGATTGGCAATCGATTTTGGAAAATATTGGATCAAGAATGGAGTGAAGAATCGATCAATCAACCAATAAACCTGTGAATAATGGATCAATCTGAGAGTTTGGTGAATGAGGAGCGAAGGTCGTGGCGGTGATGGTGAATTTCATATACCTTCTAGAAGATTCCACACGGAGTGACGAAATCGCCATTGTTGGTTCAATCTTAGATCAACGAACCGATGACAATGAGAGAGAGAGAGAGAGAGGGAAGTGAATCAGATAGAGAGAGCAATGGAGAGAGAAATAGTTGAATGCAGAAAGAGAACGTGTGTTTTCCCTGAGATGACGTGTTTGTAAAAAAGAAGTAATAAATTTTCAACGTGATTTATCAAAAATAAAATGAAATTTGGTAAAAAAAAAAAAAGAATAAAATTAAATAGTTAGGCATATCAAAATTAGTCAGGGTCAAATGGTAGCAAAGTGATTTAATATTAACTACCAATCCAGTTTATATAAAGTTTTCGGTAACAAATCTTGTTTTTTCTTGTAGTGAAACTTCATTCATAAATATTAATTATTTCCTTTTTGTATAACTGAGCCCGTTTGGTGCGCATGATAAGGAGACATGATATGATTAGAATATCCTATCCTGACTCAATCCGTTGTTTGGTACACCAACAGGAAATGATAAGTTTAACCTGTTTCTAATCCAATCCTGTTGAGCCTTTGTAATTCTTATCCTTAGTTTTTGGTGGGTTAGAATTATCCTATCATGATTAGCACTAGAATCCTTATTTTGCCCTCTCTCTCAATTAATTGTTCATGTTCTGTCTCCTCCCCATTCATCCACATCCACCTCTTGCTCCATAACTCTTCAACGCCATCTATGATCTGTTACAGATTTGACCCCAATTCCACCATACAATCACTTTTTCCTGCACCTGCATAATTGTTTGTTTGTTGTGAATTGGTAACAAATTATCAGATCTGTAATACGGTAGAAAGAGATCTGTAACATGGTAGAGATAAATAGATAATCATATCCTCTGCGTCATCTTTTCCTCCATAACCATCTCTATTATCATGTTCTCTCTACTAATTCACCATTTTTCATCCATCTTTTGATCATCTATTTTGCTGCTGGTGTCTGAAATTTTTACAGGAGGGAATGAAGTTACACAAAGGGGTTAATTTAATTCATCACAACACAATTTTGGATTAAGAAGGGCAGGTTGTAATTGAAGAATGAAGAATACGGTGCCCCTCAAAAAAAGGAAGAAGACGATACAATTTTTATTTTATTTTATAAATTTGTATAATTAATAATAGCTTAATTATATTTAATTAAAAAATGTTAAAATATATAATTAATTATAAGGGTAATTTTGCCATTTAATTGTGATATATATGATATCATGTTTGTTATCATGTGTACAACAAACATGTGATAGGATAAATGTTTATCATGTCTATATCATTTTCTATCCTTATCCAGATTCATATCATATCCTATCTCTATCATATCATGTGCACCAAACGGACCCTAACATATTGCATTAGAATATTAGTTGTTGGTTTTAAAGTTTTATAATAATAGTTAGTTATATTTAATCTATTTTTTACTATTAATAGAATATTTTACTATTTTATAATAGTTGTTCGGTCCCTTGTTATATAAAATTGTCTTTACAATTTAAATTGCGGATATGATCATTTTAATAAAATAAGGGACCATTTAAAAAAACTGATAATTTCTTTGTACAATTATTGGTGAGTAGGGGGTGTTCACATTCAACAAAATTCAAATTAAAATTGCAAACCAATCAATAAAACTAAAATTTATTAAACGTATTTGGGTGTACTTCGGTAAATTCTATTCAATTTGAATTTTGGATTTCTTTTCAAAATCAAATCAAACCAAACTTCATTCATAAATATTAATTATTTGATTTTTTTTTATAACTATTAACATATTGCACTAGTATATTAGTTGTTGCTTTTGAATTTTTATAATAATAGTTAGTTAATTTTAATCTATTTTTTACTATTTTATATGTTTCAAGCGGTAGAGGATTTTCTCAATAAATATGAGAGTTTAATTTTATTTTTTCAGTCCTTGATTAGGCATGAGAAAGAGGTAAAAAAAATATCATGGTGGAATTAAAGCTGATAATTTCTCAAAAAAAAACATGAGAGAAAAAAACTTGAGGTAATTCATTCTCGTTTCAAGCATTGTCATACTTGCTCTAAATTACAAATTGTACATTTTTTTTATTGATATTATAAAAAGTTAATTTTACATACTTAAAATGATATATTATGTTTAAAATATATGAATTAGTAAAAAAAAAAAGATTAAATGAAACTAATCGGTAATATAAGAAAAATAAAAACCAATGAATAATAGATGAATTCAAAATATATATCATACTTAAAAAAATTAAGTATTAACATATATGTATGCGGTTCGGTTTGGTTTTGAAAAATCAATCCAAAGTTCGATATAATTCAAATGATTTTGACAAAAGAATATTCAGACACATCAAATAATTCAATTTAGTGTGTTTTTGGTTTTTTAATTCAATTTGCGATGTTTGGATCGATTTGGATTTCTACGCCCCTACTTGTATGAGTGATCAAATCGAAACTGATCAAAACTAAAATCGAAACCGATCGAAATTAAAATTGTTCAAATCGATTTGGATTTGGATTTGGATTTGTACACCCCTACTTGTATGAGGTTTGAACCCCGGACCTTGCATATATTATGCATTGTCTCTATAAACTGAGTTAAGCTCGCGATGAATATAATGGAATTCTAGCTAGCTGTAGAGGCTTTGACGGAAATCACCTCTTGGGTGGGCGTAAATCTGTAGACCACATTGGTTCGTGTGTTTCATTTTTTTATTCTCCTTAACAATGAGCAATAAAAAAAAAACGCGTTTGGCATTTGAGTATAGTAGTATTCATATATGAGCATGTAAATTACTATCGTGTCCGCGTATCAATGGACAAGTTTATTTACATTTTACGTTTCTAATAAACTAAGAAAATTACGTTTTCTTTACTGATAACTCGAACTATTGCAAACGCAATTGGCAAAACACATATAAATTCAAGGTCAACCAATTAACGACCTATTATATACACTTTTCTTAATTGCACATTTTGTGTACGGTTTACAAATCCACTAGTAGTATAAACAAGTTTAAATTCTTCAAACCTGGTTCATTTTGGATTCCTTCTGTAATTGTTGGACATAATTATATAAATTAGAACTGTTTGATCTCAATTAACATTTATAATCATTTATGATATATTATTGAGTATGTAATATGAATCGTCTCATCTCCAATTTATGGTTAAAATAACAAATTATGTGTAATCTCGTGGGTCTTTTACTGCAAGATAATGTGGGTCCTTCTTAGTTAACTTGCATTGAATATACGCATAACTTAATTTGCCAAAAAAAAAAATGGTCCCTAGAGCATAATTAGAGACCTTTGTACCAAAAAAATGGTTAATTAGAGAATCCATGACCTAATTTGAATTAACTTGTTAACTTGTCTAATTTGCATGTTAAACACAACGTATAAAAGCTGGAATTAATTATGAGTTCCATTTTGTTCAATGTTGTTAACATTTATGGCAATGCACTTTACTTATTCTAGCAGTTAGCTAAATTTCTCAAGGCCGTCCCGTGCAATTTCATCAATATTGGCCGGTAATGCCGAAAAGTCTTAAATACCCTTTGACTTCGATTGATACTTATGGGAAATAGAATCATTGCAATAGCATATTAATAGGGAGACTTTGGAGAAGATTTTTTTTTTAAAGTTATTTATTGTTTGAATGATTTTGTATTCTAAAACATATGAAAAAATAAATAAAAAATATTAATAATTTTAGTAAAATACTATTAGAGTTTATAAAAACGTCTCCTCTTAAAATTTATCTTAGACCTCAATATGTGTTGGATCGACTCTGTGCAACATTTTTGTTTTTGTTGAGAACATCTATTTCTATCTATTGTTGATTTTTGTTGGAATGTTCTCCCCTAGTTTCTTAACCCTTTGTATGTTAAGAGATTTAACAGATGAGGAATGATAACTAAACACAAAAATGTTGACACATAAACGACATCAGGGATAATTTTGTAATTTCAATCAAATTTTAATGGCATAATTGTAATTTCAAGCGAAAATTAGGGGAAATTTTGTTACTTTCTTCCTCTTTTTTTTCTCTGTCGCAGAACATCCACTGTTATCAACCATCCTCCTATCACCCTCCCACCATCACTGTCACCACCAGCCTTCCGTCCACAAACCACCTCCGTCCTCGCCACACGTTTTCGACCTCCATTATCGGCTTCGTCCTTGCTACCAACCGACGTTCAAACTTGTCTTCTCCGTCGTTCAGGCTCCGGTTTTGTCCTCTACGACCGCACAAATTCGTCTCTGACTGCTTACAACCACTGAAACTCACAGATCTACAGTCAAAGAACATATATGAGTGGTCGCACGAGAACACGGTGGGAGGGAAAGATCATCGCAGTGAAGGAGAGAGTGGCGCCGGTGAACGGTCGTCGAGAACTCGTCGTTGCAGAGGACAAAACGATAGAGAAGATAGAGATGAGAGATTGTTTGCAGATGTGAGAGGAGCGTTGTACTGTTTTTTGTTTGACGCAGACAGCGTTGGTGTGAGAAGAGGAAAAATATTGTATAAGCGAACAGTAAAATACGGAAGTGTCGTATTTGTGTTTGTTATTTTGTGTTCATTTATCATTTCTCTGTTTAACAAATATACCTAATTTTTAGTTTTGTTAGTTTTAAGTCCCCCAATATTTTGTGTTTCTTTGCCTTTTTGTTTAATAAAATTCTGGCTTTATAAATAAAATAAAAAATCTAAAGTTATTTCTACTAGTATTTTTTTCTTTCTGTTATTTTTGGCAAAACAAATCAAGGGTTGTGAGTGTAAGAGATTCCCTTAAAGCAGGGAATATCCCCCCTATCAACATGCATCATATCATTAACTCATAAGACGAAGGGTATTATAGACAATACATAAAAGATATTAATTTTTTAAAGAAAACAACAAAAGCATATTAAAATCTGAAATGAGAGATATTGGTGTTTGAAGTTAATATATGCATTAATTAAGTAGCTTAAGCTTTTTAACTTGTAAAGTCAAATAATAGAAAACTCTAGCATTAATTCCACTATACTCTTCTTCCTCATGCATGTACCATACAAGCACCTCTCCCCTTTTGCCACTTTTCCAGCGTCAACTATTCTCCCCCAACACCTTATTATATAAACCCCTATATCTCCTTCTTAATTTTCTATCAACAAATCAAAAACACAAACAATAACACATTATTTCCTTTCTTCTTCTTTTCTAACTCTTCTACTAAATCTTTCAAGTTTCAACCGGCAAAGCCATGGGGTTCCTAAAAGCAATCATCATCATAGCAATAACGTTGGCTTTGTCCCTCACAATCACAATGAAAACCATCAAGCATAATGAATCGAAACCGGCATCGATTCATCTAGATTCGCTTTTACAAGACCAACAACCACTAATCCTCCATAAGAAAAACAAGTTTCTTCCTTCAAAGAGGGTAAGTCGTCTCCTAGCTCAAAACCCTAATGCACCTATTCATTGTCACAAGCAAGATGAGATTTGTTACTTATATGGTGCCAAGAACGCAACATGTTGCAACAACAAATGCATTGATTTGGCATATGATAAGCATAATTGTGGTTCGTGCAAGAAGCATTGCAAGTTCACTCAAACATGTTGTAGAGGACAATGTGTTGATACAAACTATGATAAGAGGCATTGTGGAGAGTGCAACAATCGGTGTGAAATTGGTCAGTATTGTGTCTATGGAATGTGCGATTATGCATAAGATATTATTTATCGAGTCTCCAATATAGGGTCTCATATTTTATTTTATTTTTGAAAAGGCATAGGGTCTTATGGTATACTATACGAGGGTTGTCATGATTTTATTAAAAATATATCCAATAAAAAAACCGCATTTGTGGCGGTATTATATCTGAAATAAATTATTGACATAGTATTTTGTTTTTTTTGACAAATATTGATATAGTATATTAACAATCGGTCGGACAATCGGTTGACTTGAGACTTCAGGAGTCGTTTGATAGTTAGGATATGGAGACAAGATATGATTCATTTATGATATCCTTTTTAAATCTTATGTTTGATGCAGCAAAAAGATAACATATAAAATAGAAATTTTTTCTATCATATCCTGACTTGCTTTTGTAACTTTTATCTTGAGTATAGGTTGAGTTAGAAATTATCCTGACATGATTAAAAATTCATTCCTTGTTTATTACCATGATATTATGTCGTTTTTTTAAATGTTGTCATTCCTGACTCATTTAAAAATCCATTCCTTTGTTATATCATTGTTGTCATTGTAAAAAATAAATATGGTTTGTTGAGTTTGTTACATTTGAAAGACACAAATATTTATATTTATAATTTTAATTTATATAAAAATTTTATAAGAAATATCGTTTGTAATTTATTCACAAAATTTATATAAAATATTGTTGATAATCTATACACGTTAGCGCAATAAAAAGAACAAAAAGACGAGCATGTGAGTGTCCGTCTTTCCACTAGTTATATATAAAGATAATACAAAATTTTGGCGTGACTTTTTCCTTTACAATTTAAACCTTTATATAAAATATTTTATTTACGATTTAATCATTCTTTATTTAATTAATTTAATGTTTCAAATATCTATACTTTTATACAAAAAAAATAAAAAATTTAGTGTAACATTTTTTTCAAAATTTTTGACCATTTGTTTGATTTTTTTTTTTGTCATTTTATCTTTTCTCATCAATCAAATAATTTAATTTTTAAATAATCAAACAAAATTTTACAAATGCTAAGTGCTTCAAATAACATAAATTTTCAAACTATATACGGGTGTTGAAGGTATGTCGTGGTTAGGTGATGTGTGTTTTGGCGTCTTTTTTTGGATGTTCTGTCTATATACGACGCCTCTATTTTGTACTTTCTGGATGATCGGTCTCTGTTCGTCTTGTGCATGAACCAAATTTTTTAAATAAAATTTTGCCGTTAAAAAAAAAAAAATTCAACGGAAAGCTCAATTAAAAAATTGTATTTTAATTTTAGTTTTAATCCTTCTATTTTTACGATTTTATCAAATTGACCCCTATTCTAAAATTTGATAGTCTTGGTACCTCCATAAAATATTTGGTTTAAATATGACGATATAACATGTGTATAAATGAAGTTTTAAAAGTGTTTTCCTACAATTTCATCGATGTTAATCTTTTCTCATATACCATGCCATTTAAAACATACTTCATCGAGTCACATTTATAAGAAAAAACAACTTTTTATGTTCATTAAATAATTAATGTATCAGATCTATATATAAGTCAGATACATTAGTTATTTAATGAATCTAAAAAATTATTTTTTGCATATAAATGTGACTAGAGGGAGTATCACATCAACAATTTTTAGTTTAAAAAAATGGAGGGATTATAATTGTTAGATTTTAAAATATTTAGTTTGAAAAAATGGAGGGATTATAATTGTTAGATTTTAAAATAGGGGTCAAATCCATAAAATGATATTTTTTGAGGTGATTTTGAGCCCCGTTTATTTTAGATATTTAAAAAATGGATTTTCCTTGGTATTTCAAAAAAAAATGATTTTTTTGAAAATTTAAGTAAAAATTACTTCAAACTCATTTGTTATAAGTCAAAAAGAGAGAATTTGACATTCACCGACTTAAATATTTATTGTCATAGATTTTACATCATATTATTTCAAAAAGACATCTTTAAAAAATAAGTTTTATAAAAAGCTATTTAAAATAGATTTTTTTTTCCTTAAAGATCTTTTAAAATTTCATTATCCAAAAAAATTATAACAAAAATGATGAAATATTTAAAATGACATTTAAGATAAGATTTTTTGACGAATTTTTACATCCTTTAAAAAAAAGATAAGATTTTTACCAAAAATTTACATTTGATTTTTTCTTTAGAAAATTCTTTATTAAAAAAATTATAGCAAAATGATATATAAAAATCTATTTTTAAAAAAAGTTTATAACTATCAGGCTATTTAATTTTCTTTAATTTGTTTTTTCATCTTCACCATTTTATTTTGTGCTGCTTGTTTAACCACCTCAACACACAAACACACCACCAATGACATCTCCGGTGATGGCGGAAGGAGCTGCCGTCTTAGCTTTCCGATCAGTAATGCTCCGTGTCCAACAAGCGGCGGAAAGATCCGGAACCAAACCCGATCGAGTTCGGGTTATTGCAGTATCCAAAACCAAACCCATTTCCATGATTCGTCAACTCTATGACGCAGGTCATAGAGTCTTTGGGGAAAACTATGTCCAAGAAATCGTTGAGAAAGCTCCTCAGGTACTCTCAAACTTTTTTTTTCTCTCTTCATATTGCATTTCAAATTTTAATCAAGTTAAATTTCTCCATGAAACTGTAGTTATGAAGCACAGACACTCATCAGATTAGGTGTGTTCCGGTATCAGACACGCGTCGGTGTCCGGCAACCACACTTATAATTACACTGGATTATGTCATTTTTTCAAATTATTATCTGTGTCGGTGTATGTGTTTCATATTATCATATTAATAATTGGAATTATGAAATTGTAATAAACGTATCTAAAATTGTATATTATCTCTTATTTATAGTCTTTTAGCAACATTTTGAGTTTTACGTAATAAGATATGAGGACTGATTTGACATTTACAAATATTTTATAAGTAGTTAGTTCGATTGTTGAGCTAAGATACACAAAAAACTTGTATGCAATGAGGTCTAGGTTGAAACCTAGCACCAACATTTCTGATCAAAGGCGTGCTTGGTTGGTGTTTGACACACGTGTCAGTGTCTGACACAACACCCATTCATGTGATTACATTCAATTTGTCATTTTTCAAATTTTTACATGTGTCAACGTGTTAGTGTCATGTTCGGTGTGCGTATGTCACTAATGGAAGTGATGATGGAACTAAAATGACTTACAATTTACAATTTCAGAGACGTTTTTGTTATTTTCTTAATTTTATGGATGAATTTGCTAGCAAATATAATTTCAGGGACAAATTTGGGGATTCGCTCGATTCTAATTATTTTTTGTTCTTTTTTATTTTGTATTTATATGTCTAGTTAAACAGGACTGTGTTGTTTTCTATTTTGTCTGGCTGTAAAGTTCTAATAATTTGGTTTTGGGGATTTGCCTGCAGCTTCCGCAAGATATTCAGTGGCACTTCATTGGGCATTTGCAGAGCAATAAAGCCAAAACACTTCTGAGTATGGTTTTTTTATTTATATTTTCATTTATTTGTGATTTGTTTCAAAACATGTTTCTTTTTAATTATTAGGTTAATGTAGAATGAATGCTCACTGGGATGTTCATTAAAAATGTGGCCTTAGAATACTTTGAGTTTAGTTTTGACATAAACACTCATGTGTTTTTGTTTTTGTATACACCTATAAAAACAATGACATGCCCAAAAGCTGATTTCAACTTCTTTCATTAAACTTCATAGAGTATCTCATGGATAAGTGCTTGATTTTGGTTCCTAAAATAACTTAGAATAGATGCTTAACTAAGCTGATTATCTAGACAGGTTCTAAGTGGCCAGGATAAATTTGTTTTTGGGAAGAGTTTTGAGTTTTGACCACTGTTTCCGATGTTTATACTTTATATGATTGATAACATCCTTCATATTTATAAAGGAGTTATCTTGGTTAAGGTTGTTTGGTTCTTCTTTTCTTTATCATCCTTGTATTAGGTTAACGTTAACCTTGCATGCTTTATTATGCAGGCGGAGTTCCAAATTTGGCCATGGTTGAGGGCGTGGACAATCAGAAGGTAGACATTTGTAACCAATATTACCAGTAGCTCTTAGAGATATGAATTTGCTGTTTTCTTTGTATTTTATGCTTTAATTTGATCTTCAGGTTGTGCTCAATTTTTTTTTGAACAAAGGTTGTGCTCAATTATAATATAGGATTTAGTATTTTCTATTGATAAGGCACATTCCTTTTAGATAACTAGTTGGAGTTCCAAACTGTGATTTCGATAAGCTAATTTTCTTACTGATATACCACTTGCCATATCATTTGACAAACCTTTAAAGTGTTCTTGAACTTTTGTAACTGGCAGGTGGCAAATAACCTTGACCGTATGGTTTCAAACCTGGGAAGAAATCGTCTGAGGGTTTTGGTGCAAGTAAATACCAGTGGAGAAGAATGTATGTTCAGCTTAAAACAATAAGTTACTCTAAATCCTTGTTATTTATTTTGGTTATTTACGAGGTTTTCTTACATCCTCGGGCACGAAGTTGAGCCATACTATTAGGATCCCATATGTGAATGTGGGCCCAAATAGGCCATTAGTTAATTCCCTCAAGCCTATTATGTCGGGAGTGATGTTAGTAAAATAGAGGAAGGAGGGAAATGATTATGACGTTTCAGAGGCTACGGGTACACAGTGTGTGTGATCAATTCTGTTATAAATGGGTGTGAAAAGAGAGAGGGATTTTTCATCACCTTTTCTCTTAGAACTGTAAAGGTTGGGCAAACAGAGATTTATCTCTTTTGACACAGGGTGATTATCTCTGTAATACATCTTTTTTTCTATCAATAATACAATATCTTCTCCTCTTAATGTGAGGTTCCTATCACATACTTTGCGTATCTGTAACCCTTGTTGTGTATGTTGTGACTTGTATGTATCTGCATCAGTGTAATTTTGTGGACTTGTCTTCACATACTGAGCCTTCTTAATTTTGTGTCAGCAAATTATTTTATTAACTGTTTGATGTTTCTGATGTAATTCCATAAGTCAGAATATAATTAAAACATTTACCTCTTTTTTTGATAGACAAATATTAGTTAATTAGTGATTTGATAGACAAATATTAGTTAATTAGTGACTATGTTAGTTTCTAAGGTTAGAACTCCAGACCTCTTGGTTAAAACTCCTTCAACATTGCTCAGCTCATCAACCAAGCTGCCTACTTGGGACTCACACCTTCCCCTCTTATTCCCAAGTTATTGTAGTGGCTTTTAGCTTTTAGATATTCATTGCAGATAATGACATGGTTTTGTTGTTTAATCAATGATAGTTCAACAGCTATTAGATTGGAAGACTGCATCTGATCCATATTGTTTTACTTTTCTATTATGTATTGGCATTGTTTCAACTTTCAAGTACTTTTTTGAGTGCATTGTTTGTCAGAATACGATGCTTTTATTCCTTACATGTCTAAATAGATAAACTTGTTAACTATTTTAAATATTGTTGCAGCCAAATCTGGTGTTGATCCTTCCGATTGTGTTGATCTTGCAAAACATGTTAAATTGAGCTGTCCAAACTTAGAATTCTCTGGCTTAATGACAATAGGAATGCCAGACTATACCTCAACTCCGCAGAATTTTCGGGTAATAGTTATATTCTAAAGCATGTGGAGAACTCTTTGAAATGTCCTGTTTCTTGAGTTCATATTATTTTACTTGAATTCAATCTGTATTTTTTAGAATCATTTCATTGGTTTCGTGGCACAGCTTTATGTGCTTCGATGCTAAACTCTAATGTCTATTTGCTAAGGTTTTCTCTTTTGCGAAAATGTAGACCCTATCAAATTGCAGGACTGAAGTTTGCAAGGCACTTGAAATGGACGAGGAGCAATGTGAACTGTCAATGGGCATGTCTGGCGATTTTGAGTTAGCGGTATGGAATAGTGTGTTAAAGTTAATCAGCAGTTATTTAATTATCTTGACAGTTGCATTACCTGATTGCATCTTGAAATATCTGATAATTATGGTCTTATGGATGCTTTTTAGCTCACAAGGGAATGAATTGACTCCTAATACTGGAATGGGATTTTTTGGTGTTCGCAGTGATAGTAATAGTTTATAGTTAGAGATTGTTATGATGAGACTGACACGTTCTCTTTTTAAGGAATATGATTTAGTTATGTCATGATAAATCGGTGGTCACATAGGATAAGATTTTAAAGCAAATTATTAGATAAAAAATAGGTGAAGCTCTTATTCTAAAAAAGATGGTAGAGCCTCGTTTTATGTAGTTTGTGCATGCACAAAGAGACCCATAGAAGTGCCAATAAGGAAAGTAAAACACATAGAAGATAGACCAATAGGAGCTGGGTTATTTTAACACAATGGCATAACAGAATTTGACAACAATTTGGATGGTTAATGCAATTCAAATACATGGTTAATTACATTAAGTAGATGGTTGATGAATATACCAAGAGTTAACATCCTATTAATCATCCACATAACAAAATTATTGAATTAACCATGATTTTGAATGTCATTCACCACAGTTTTTAGCTGTGGATTTGAACACAAATTATGATCAAGAGATATCATGTATATTTGAATATAACTTGGATGGTTATAATGAATATCGTGTATATTTGATTGATCACTTGACAATCATGGTTAATGAAGTTCAAAATTGTGGTTAATTACGTTTAAGTGGATGATTAATGAGTTGTGACACCTTGTTTTTTTTTTTTGAAGAGGGTGACACCTTGTTATATTCATCTACCATCCACTTAACGTAACTAACCATATATTCAAACAGCATTAACCATTCAAATTGTTGTTGATTTTTGTCGTCAAAATATCATTTCTCATCTAATAGTTCAGAGGTAGGAGATGATTAAGGAAAACTGTAGGCTAAAAATATAAGACCAAGGAAACCATTAGATATGATTCATGAATCAATGATAAACATCATTGATACTGTTTGATTTATATTCTTCTACTTCTAGTTTATTTTGATGTTGTATTATTTATTCATTTGTAAGTATATAACTAGTTAATAAATACTCTTACCTTTTCAGATCGAATCGGGTAGTACTAATGTGAGAATTGGGTCAACAATATTTGGACCAAGAGAGTATGCAAAAAAACAATGATAGCAGAAATTCCTCCTAAAGTAGACATGATTACATTATGGCACAGATCTCCTAAATGGTATTGTGTTTTATTACCATTGTAATTGATATAATAAAATTGTTAATAAATAATAATCACCTTCGTAGTTAGTATATGTACTAAGAACAAACTACATAGAAAATCTTTCAGTTTCTTGTTTTCTATTCTTACAGAATGCTTGTTCATGCTACTTGGAAAGAGGGAGAGGGAAGCAAATATACTTTAGTATATAGTTGCAGCATGCTCCATCATTATACAGTGACCATCTGCAAAAAGAAACTTAACAATTGTAACTAGTGTTTGAATATTATTTATCTTCAATGACTATTTGCAGGGCAATATGCGCCGTGATTATTCTTAATAATCTGGTCTTAAAGTGTAACTGATTTTTTTTATTTTATTTTTTGCCATCTAACTGGATGCTATTTATAAATCATAAATCAGATGTTACATGCAGCAAGAAATCAAGTAGTTCTAATTAAAGCTTAAAATGTAGGTAACACCAAAAGGGTCTCATTTATACTCTTGATATTTGAAGGATTTCTAATTGCCTCCTTAACCAGATTGAACACCAAATTGCCTACGGTCTCTTTTTTCTTGTCAAGTAGCCTAATGGTTAGAATTCAGCTTTTTTCAAGGTGAATAAGTGGGGTGTCCAGGGTTCGAACTCCAGCCCCTGCATATAACAATGCATGCCCTTATCAACTGAGCTAGCATAACTGATACAGCAATAATCAAACCTGATTCTACCAAGTGGGGTTGGCTATATAGATCAAATTACATCATAATGTTCTCTCATTTTTATTCAACTCATTGATCTCTAAAAAAAATTTCTAATTGCTACCATAATTTTTTTTCTCTTTGATAGGGGTAAATCATCCTCTATTCGTCATGGAGGAATGTAGAAAAAATTGTAACCATCCTATGTTTTTTTACAAGTTTATCATGATTGCTTTTTGGGGCATAGTTGTGATGAGGAAGGAATTGTATATGAATAAAAATGTAAATAAAAAGATGGAATTGGGGAAAAGGAATGGTAAAGAAGGCGTCACAATCATTTATAATCTAAAAAAGACCGATAAGTCAAGAGGAATAGTCACAATGATAAACACACCATTAATAAAAACAAGTTTTAATCCAAAAACTCAAGTAGGAAATAAATCTCATTCAAAATATACACATATTGTAATTTTTTATCATAATTCTAGCTTCTTTATTTCATAGACACACTTAAAATTTATAGAGCTTTTGCTCTACTGAAGTCACAAGACTCTAATAAATAAAACAACACCTAATATTATTTTTTAAATTTGAAATAATAAAATATTAAATCAAATCTAAAATTATTTCTAATAAACATAAATTTAAAAGAAAATAACAAAATTCCATTTATGCCTTGCCATAATTCTAATTTCTTTTTTGGTAGAGAATTCTAATTTCTAATAGAAAGAAGACATCCCCTCAAAAAAAAAAAATTACATGTATAACTTTTTCTTTTTGAGTTATTGCTGTTGCTGTTATGCTTTGGTTGCTTCAGAATTCCATAGCCGTTAGTTGTGCAATTGGATCATTAGTGTTGCTCCGAATAAAAGCAATTTTAACATGAGTAGCTAATTCTCTAGGATAGGTCATGAGTAGCTTTTATGTAATTGTTTGATCATTGAACTTTTAATATCCTTTGAATACAATTAATTGCTTTGATTTTATTCGGTTAAATTTATTCTTAATGCTTTTTATGCACTTACAAATGTTCATAAATTAATCCATTTCTAAATGACTATTAACCCTATCTTTGGGACTTGACGTAATTTAACCGTTCAACCTTTATTAGTTTAAGAAATTTTCTAATAATGTTTTGTGACCGTTATTTGGCGTTCTTTCAAACCTCCAATGATCATAGACTCACATAAGATATTATGGTATAATAATCAGTGGATAGTATTAGTGACCAAGACATTGACTTAACCCTTTTGTTCAAATCTCGTAAAACCAAGCTATCCGTATGACCGTGTTCATAGTGTTTAGACCCCCCTCTTGTTTACATATCCTAATCATTATCGTAGTCATTAAATTGAAACTACACAATCCTTGTGGATACGAATTTATAAATTTTACTGCCTGTTGTCAAATCAGTACACTTGCTATTTTTTCATCTTAGTTCTAGCAAATATGTCTAGTGCCACTTGTTACTTTTAGTTCATGCAACTTCCACTTGCTTCACATGCAAGAAGTAAAGTGTCGTTCATGCAACAAAGCAATGTGTCATCTCATGCATCAAACAAGGTGTAAAGTATGAAAGTGGCTAGAATTTAGTGAGTTATAAGAGAAACATCATGATATTTTTAATTCTTATATAGTATGGTAACAAGTAACTATGTTAGTACACTCATACAATGACATTTTTGAAAAGATTTTGTCTTCATTTTCACTTTAATATACAAGTTGTGTCTCATTCAACAATTTTAATTTTAATTCTCCAAAAACCGTCATCTTTATCTTCTTGCATCTCCATGATTCATCTTTCAAATGAATAAATTTTCTTTATCAATAGGTACATTAATTGTGTCTCTGCCATTTCACTTCTAATAGGTACATTTTTTAACTACTTATTCTCTCCGTTTTCATGTTTTGCTTTTCTTTTGTCTACCTATGTGTCTATATTAGTCTACACAATAAAAAATCTGGCCAGACAAGTTGGTTAACCAGTTGGGTAAAAAATCAGACATGTGTTCGGTGTATTTAAGCTCGAAAACTGAAATATCCAAAAGAAATGGGTAACAACCCAAAAAACCGATAGAAAACCGGCTAAATGGTGTTTCAAGCAGTTTTCTAGGTTTATTTCAAAAAAAAAAAACCAGTTTTCTAGGTTGGACCATGTTTTGGATTTTTTTTTCTTCTTCCTTGAAATGTATTTGCACTTAGAAAGAGAAAATGTTTTAAACCCTCATTCAAGATTAGAAATAGAAAAACGAATGTGAGAGGGAGAGAGATTTGAGATAGAGAAATGGAAGTAACTCGAAGGGAGTTAAGGAAAATGAAGAATTAGAGGAAATACGAAAATGATTCAAGTTGAATTTAAGAAAAAAATGTATACTCATTCAATTTTTTTTTTTGTTGAGAAAATATTCAATTCAATTTAGAAGTGAAAGATGTTTTTTCTTTTTTTAATTAAAAAGAATAATATCCAAATAAAGAGGAGGTTTGATTGCTATTTCTTTGGTTTAACAATTTTAAGGTTACAAATTATAAGTGAGTTTGGACATTTCTGTTTTCGAGCTTAAATAGATCAAATATAGGTCTGGTTCACGATACAATCAGTAACCAACTGCTTGGTCCGATTTTTTTACCTTCACTAATATAGACTCAAAGGAAGGCAAAAGAGAATCAAAACATGGAAACATAAAGAAAAAGAAATTGAAAAAATTGCCTAATAGAGATGAAGTGGAGAAGACACAATTGTAGCCAAGAAGTGATGCAGAACGGGGCGCATGATTTTGTCACAAAACAATTGAGGCCGAGAAACCAAGGGATAAAAAGTATTTTATGTTTAGTGTTACACTAGACAAATAGTTGTCTTATACAGTAGTGTGTTACAACAGATATGTAAAATAAAAGTAGATAACAATTTCAAAGCTAATATAAACACATAGGTAAGTGAAAGAAAATGAAGATAACTACTTGATCAGTGGTCAAGCAACTATTTAATCATATAAGGGACTCATATCCGCTCTAAGCGTATTGTTTGGTGCATCACGACACTTTGATTGTGCATATGACACATAATTGTGAATGGATACCTAAATGCGTTTAAGCTGAGATAATGGACTCTGGATCCTGAGGATTGGACAATTGACATGGTCCTAAACAATACTATGTTTATTTAGATTACACATGTTAAGGTAACTAAAAGTAGTATCTTTTCATTGAAAACCAACAATTATTGATTAAAAGTTACATATTTAATATAAAAAACACAAGTTCCAAGTCAAAGTTACTACTTTAAACTTCTTAACATGTGCAAATTTGCACATGATAGAAAAACCCATTTAGTAATTATTGTGTTTAGTGTTGTTCTTTTATTTGACCAATACTAATTGAATCTAAGAGATAATTCAACACTAGTCCTAGGTTTTCACGCGTTTCATCTTCCTCTTGGTGTCAAGTCTTGAATCGAATACCACAAGATTGACGAGAGAATCTTGTAAGTTTTATAATTGGATCTAGAATTATTGTTTACTAGATAATTATTTTAGAAATATCAAATTATCTATCTGTGATAAAGAATTTAGCGTTCGTTCATGCTTTTGATGACATTAGTTCACCTAAGTGATCAACATGTTATGTAAAATAAACGGATCCTTAACACAATAAATTGGGTTTGGTGTACTTTGTTAAATTATCGCGAGCATAGGACAATCAATTGACATGACCATGGTCTCTATTACCAAATAGTGGCAAATATGAGATTCGAACAATCATAACCATTTTAATGATCTTCTTTTTGAATTCATTTACCTTCGGCTGCAAACGAATCCTATGCAAACCCCCTAATTTATAACTTAACTAAAACAACATTTGTTGAGTTAAGGATCAACAATTAAAATTAAAAGTGAAGACCCATTTTGGTCCTTCACAACTTTCGTGCGAGCCAATTTAGTCTCTTGATAGAAATAAAACATAAAGTAGTCTTTGACATTTTTATACCAGAGCGGAGACAAATTAATCCCTCTGTTATTCTGAGTCATGAATTAATTTGTGTATAATATGAAAATGTCAAGAACTACTTTTATTTTTGTCGGAGACCAAATTGACTCGTGTGATGGATCAAAATGAGTTATAATCTAAAATTAAAAGTAAAATGAAAAAGCCAAAAAATAAAAGAAAAATGTAACCAAACAAGTCCTAGATTTTGCAGATTCTGTCTTATATATTCCTTGACTCAAAAACCTCTCTTGAACCCAACCCAACAGAACAAACACAACACTCAGTAGCGCATTGTTCTTTGCTACTGTGTCAGTGTTTTTCATTTCTTATCCATTCTCAAAAAACAACAATGTCAACAACAACAACACTTTCAAATCCTCTCAATATCTTCTTCTTCCATCAAATTCAAACCACACCCACTTCTTCTTTTTCTCAACAGCCTCAAACCGTTACCTTTTCCCGCAGAAAAACCGTTGTAAAAACCGCATGTTCTTCTTCACAACAAAATCCACAACAACAACAAAAGCATCATAAGAAGAAGAAAGAGTTGAATAACAATGCTAATGAAACTGATTTTGACGGAGAAAAGGGTTATGACCCTGTTGGGTTTCTTGTAAAACGTGGTGTTTCTCATAAAGTGTTTGCTCAGTTTCTTCGTGAAAGGTGTGTGGATTGAATTCAAATGAAAAAATTTGGTTGAATTTGTGTTTTGATTTTCTGGGTTTGTTTTGTTTTTGTGGTTTTCTTAGAAAGTTTGAGTCTTTAGTAGAAGTTGGAACTGTAATTACTCTGAGTGTGTGTTTGGTTCTACTGTGACAAAATTTGATTTTTGATTGAATTTGTAAAATTGATTTTAGTTGAAAGTGACTTCAATGTAAAATGATTTATATTTGGACACGTTCGTGTGAGTCAAACAATAAATTTGAATGTAAAAATCGCGATGAGAGGCAAAAGCTGCATATCATAGCTTCATTTTAGAATTATTCTATACGCAAAAACTACTCCACTCTATGTTTAAGACACGAGGGAGTTAAGTGTAATTTTCTTAATCAACATTAAAAAAGAAGGCCTTTGAGATGTATGATTAGTAGAAAAAAAAGTTTAATTTTCTGAGTATATAGTACAATTAGTCTTATAGCAATGATCTTAGTGATACCGGAATGATGATAATTAGGCTTAAGATCTGTGAATGTGCATTTCTTGGGTCAAATTAGTCATCATGTGATAAATATTGAGGACTAATGTGACTGTCATAATAGGCACTGATGGATTAGTTTCACGGTTGTGAGGGATTAGTTGTACAGGGAAGTATCCAAGGGAAACCTTTAACGTAGGGGTTCTAATTAGCGAAAGAGACGTTTCAGAGAGTAAATTGTGATTAGAGAGTATTGAGTTCATTCAGCTAGTAGCCAAGTACTGCTCAAATAAGCATATTTGTTACAACCAACACGAGGAATCTTCTTTCTACAATACCTATTCTATCAAACTAGACACCTCACCACATCCTAACAATAGCCAGCTGTGTTTCTAGAAACACTTCAAGTAAAATCATGTTACTAAAGGTAATTAAAAAGGGTAAATAATTGAGTAAATATTGATAGTTACAGTACTGAAATATGTCTGTAACAGCGGTTATGTACAAATATTCAGGACCCGATTAGGTTGGCCTAGTGAAAACATGTTAATGGCTGGCATTGTATCATTTAAGGATTAATATGACTATTTACTCAATAACTTTCATATAATAAGGGGTTCAATGTACTGAGCACCGAAGTTGGTATAACTATCACTGAATAAAAAGGTGTAGGAAAACTTGTATGTTTTCAATTTTTGTTGTGATAGTCAGCTACATAGCTTTGATAGGTACTTTTTTGTTGTGCTTTCTTGGAGTGTTGGACATTTGATGCAGAGAATTTATAAGATGTTAATTTTAATTTGTTTTGTAGATATAAAGCATTGAAGGACCTGAAAGATGAAATTTTGAAGCGGCACATGAACTTCAAGGAGATGGCTTCTGGGTTAGTTCTAATACGTGGCATTGATTTCACATTTAAGTTTATACTTCAGTCCATTGCTGTGTATTTTGGTGATCCTCTACAAGCTGCATTCTTTCTATCGGGTGTCTTTGAATATTTTAACTCTACCCATTCAATCGACTTAATTGGAAAACAAAAATTATGATGTGTTTTTTTGTTTTCTATATGTTTATGAAATTATCGACATTATGAAATTATGGTATTTGAGAAAGCTGTGCTTGTAAAGTTACGAGATTCCTTTTGAGTTGCATTTGACTCTTCTTTATTATGTCCATCCAGGTTTGAGTTATTGGGTATGCATCGCCATCCAGAACATAGGGTGGATTATATGGAATGGGCTCCAGGTTTGACATTATCCCCAGGATATTTTTTAGGGTCTGTCTGGTTTTCATATCCCAAATATTGAATTGTTGTTTGTCTTATTTAGTCTATCTTCGGCAAGAATCATACCTTAACTCTCGTAAGATTTCAACATCCTGAGTTTTAGCTTGCACCATGGTGTAAAATTTGGCAAATCAGTGTTGTATTCTGCTCTTTGAAGTATGTGTATACGAAAGGTCTTGTGTGTCTGAGCAACACCTACTTCTATCTTTCACCCAGTATTTAGGGTCAAATCTATATATCCTGATAAATAGGGAATAGTTTTAGTCTTTTGTATCAAGTCAGTATCAAGTTATTAACAATAGTATTCAAAGTTCTTGTTATTTTCCCTTCTCCTTTTATCTAAACTTTCACACCGTCAACAGTTGTTTTTCGCAAGTTTCCACCCAGAGTAATCTGTTGTTTGAATTTATTACTGTTCATCCTTTCTTGTTATATTAAGAAGCATGTAAATGCAGGGGCTCGCTATTGTGCAATTACTGCTGACTTCAATGGCTGGTCACCTACTGAAAATTGTGCAAGAGAGCATTACTTCGGTCATGATGATTATGGATACTGGTTTATTATTCTTGAAGATAAGCTGAGAGAGGGAGAAGAGGCAGATGAACTTTATTTTCAGCAGTATAACTATGTAGATGATTATGATAAAGGGGATAGTGGAGTCACTGTTGAAGAGCTCTTTAAAAAAGCAAACGATGAGTACTGGCAACCAGGAGAAGACCGTTACCTGAAAAACCATTTTGAATTTCCAGCTAAATTGTACGAACAGATGTTTGGTCCTAATGGACCTCAAACCATGGAGGAGTTGGGAGACATACCAGATGCAGAAACAAGGTATAAGGAATGGGCAGCAAAGAATGGACCTTCCCCTTATGCTGTGATTGATGATGGCAAGAATTACGACATATTTAATGTGAAAGTGGATCCAGAATGGCAAGAAAGAATTCGTGCGCTGAAACCTCCTATAGCATATTGGCTTGAGACACGTAAAGGCAGGAAGGCATGGTTGAAAAAGTATATGCCCGGCATTCCTCATGGAAGCAAGTACAGGGTTTACTTTAACACTACAAATGGGCCATTGGAGCGGGTACCTGCTTGGGCTACATATGTGCAGCCAGGTAAACCTTATAGTAGGTATTCTTGAAAGTCATTTGATCATCTGTACATTAAAACTCCTTTAGATTCGTATTTGTTCCAATGTAGTATGTTGTTGTCCTCGTTTCTTTTTGTAAAGCTCTGCTCATGCATTTGTGCATGGTTTTTATGTTCTTTTGCATAGTCTCACGTATACATGTTATTTTGTTTTGTTGTTTCAATTGCAAATGTGATTCTTTAAGGCAATCTTCTATGTATTGACAATGACAAGACTGCTGTGAGCATTAGCTAAAATGCATCCTTGAATACATGTTTAGAGTTTGCTTGACGTCGAAGTCAACTTTTTCTTCCATTAACAAACATTTGTACTTACTGGTCAAAGGAAATTTTACTGAGCATTGCTGGAGAGGCTATTAGCATGATATTATCACCATTTCCATAATATTATGATTTTTTTTTTTTTTTTGATTCTGTGTTATCTGAATGTTATGTACTCAGAATTAGATGGAAGGCAAGCTTATGCGATCCACTGGGAACCACCTCCTGAAGATGCTTACAAATGGAAAAATGGAAGTCCCAAAGTACCAAAGTCATTGCGGATATATGAAGCCCATATTGGAATTAGTGGATCCGAGCCAAAAATATCTTCATTTAATGATTTCACAGACAAGGTTCTGTTTTTTTGGACATGAAGTTTATAGTTAACCCATTAAATCTTCTGTGTATAACCACCCCCTTTAATTTATATTATATACTTAATGCAGGTTCTTCCTTACATAAAAGAAGCTGGATACAATGCAATTCAGTTGATTGGAGTTGTGGAACACAAGGATTATTTTACTGTTGGTTACAGAGTAAGTTAACATTGTTGTAATTCTTAATTAATTTTGTGACTCTAATTATATCTTGATTAAGTTTCTCTAGAATTTCGTTAAGTCAGAGACATTGATGACCACTGTATCTAGGAAGGCACGAGGGAAGTTAGGAAAATCCAGTGGTCTTAGTATGAGGGTATGAATCGGAATGTTAAGCTTCTGTTATAGGTTAGTGTAAAAATGTTGATCATTATGGAATTCTGAATAGAGGAATATGGAGAATTTCCATGTATACCTATTACATTAATAATTTATAAGATAACTTTATTGGTTACTGTTGATGCAAATAATTTGTGTGAAAAGGTATTCATGCTTTATCTTGTAAGTCATGGTATAAACTACAATTACACGCACACACCTTCCTTATAGGTTCTTCATAAATATTATATGTTTTATTATTTGTTAGATTATTATATTGCAACTCTTACCTTTGACAACATTCTGATTTTTCACAAATCAGTTATGAGTTCTAACAATGGATGAATCAAAAGTTCACTATTTTAAGGTAGTTAGGAACATGCTCAAAATTCTATCTGATTGGTGCAGGTTACCAATTTTTATGCCACCAGTAGTCGATATGGCTCTCCTGATGACTTCAAGCGCTTAGTTGATGAGGCACATGGTGAGTAGAAATTTAATCATAATCGTTAGTATTGAAAATTATAGACAGAAATGTTACATTATATTATATTTGTTGCATTACATGAGTTCATTGAAGTCAAGGATAATGTCCACTGGATATGTATCTAGATTAATCGGAGCTGAGAAAGGAAAAACAAGCATCATTGCATATTTTTCCTATTTTGCTTAAAGGTTAAAAGTAAAAATAAAATATAAAGTTGTTCGGAAAAGCAATCCAAGTTGCTAATCATGGAATTGGAATTGTTATTTTGGCTATTGAGAAGCTTGCATTCATCTTTGGACGAAGAAGTGAATTCTTGAAAGTTTTGGAAATGTGCGATGTACTTAATGACTTACCGTCCATTTATCCGTTGTTTGAAGAAGTCACACCCCACCACTATATAAAGAGGTCTTTGGAAGAGTTAAGGCATTCCAAGTTCAAGATAATTGAGCAAGCGTGTGACGTGAGTGATCACTTGTGTAATGAATGTGAGTGTCATTCATTGTAACTCTCTAGTGGGAATGTAGGTGATACAAAGCGTGGGATGAGTTTTCAAGTTTAATACAACTTGTAAACTTGTATGGGATGGTAAATCTTTTCTCTGATTTTTTTACGAATATAGAGGCAAGAAGTGATGAATCATGTCGAATGTCTACTGTGTCCTTTTTGCTGTTTGTTTGTGGTTTCTTTTGTGTGTGTTTATATCTCCAATCTTTGGTGGCTGCCATTTTTTCCAGCAATAATGACATAACTTCTGCTCTATCTTCATTTTCATTGGGGGAAACAGACTATTTTGCTAACTATGTTGCACCAACACTTCACCTTGATGGTGTGTCTGGTGTCTGACACCGACGCATGTGGTTACCTTCAATTATTCCATTATCTTAAATTATTATCGATGTTGATGTGTTAGTGGTAGTTTTGTGTTTGGTTTTCGTGTCTGTGCTTCATAGTTGCTGACTCTTCTTTTGGTTGCACAGGACTAGGATTGCTTGTATTCATGGAAATTGTCCATTCGTATGCTGCTGCAGATGAGATGGTTGGATTATCGATGTTCGACGGATCTAATGACTGTTTTTTTCATTCTGGTATTGTTCATGCTGCTGAAACCTCTTTATTTAGTCACACTTGCAATTTTCAGTCTTTACTTTCATTCATTCAAGACCACGTGATAAACCTTGTTTGATTTTGTAATGACAAACCCTTTACATAAAAAATCATAACATCTAGCAATTATGGAAAGACATGTCAAATTTTTTTTTTAACATCGTAAATCATAACATCTAGCAATTACGAAAAGAAATGTCAATTTTTTTTTTTTAACATTATAAAATGTTCAACATATTTCTACAATGAACATAGAAACGATAAAGTTTAGTTGAATCTTCATCATTGATCATTCAACTTATTGGCGGAATAGCTTCCTTTGATACACCGCAAACCTGAGAACACATATACATGATACGTTGATAAGCTATTGTTGTCAAGTTTGTAAAGCTTGAGTTTGTCACATTTATTTAATTAAGCTTAACATAAGTTTTAGCCTATTTCTTTTCCAAGACAAATGAGCTTAAACAAAGTATTTAACAAGCCAAGCTTGTATATGTCACAATTAGCTCTGTTTGTTAGCACTACTACTATTATAAATCATTATAATGCAAAATTCCCTGATCTGTAATATTATTTTAGCTTTTCTAAAGTGATATTTTGCCATGTGTGATTACGTGTATTGGTGTTTTAAACGTCTTTTGGTTCCTTAGAAAAAGGAAGTGTTGTATCGTGGCCTTTATTCTAATTCTATTATTTTAGCTTTTCTAAAGTGATATTTTGCCATGTGTGATTACGTGTATTGGTGTTTTAAACGTCTTTTGGTTCCTTAGAAAAAGGAAGTGTTGTATCGTGGCCTTTATTCTAATTCTAATAACTGTAAATGCCATCCGTGATTTGACTTTTTCAACAGGAAAACGGGGGCAACACAAGTTCTGGGGAACCAGAATGTTCAAATATGGCGATCTTGATGTTCTACATTTCCTTCTATCAAACTTGAACTGGTATATGCAATTGCACAAGAATTTATAACTTATAATTGCCTCTTTGAGCCATTGTGTTTCTACCTAATTGGTCTACCAGTTCATTTTATTGATCAGAAATGTCATTATTTTTTTATTTTCTATTGCCTCATTATCTGGGAGAGAGTGTTTGTTCATGCTAAATTGATCCCTTCATGATGTTTGAACAGGTGGGTTGAGGAGTATCAAATTGATGGTTTCCAGTTCCATTCACTTTCATCTATGATATATACTCACAACGGTTTTGCTTCGTTTACTGGTGACTTGGAGGAGTAAGGCATTTTCCAAGCTTCGTTGCTTCATATATATTAATATTAATTTTATATTTGAGATTTTGTTGGCTTTCGTAAATGTATCTTGGTTCCAAGTCATTGCATGAATCCTAATGCTATTGTGATAGCATCCATGAAATATTTCTGTCCTTTTAAAAGATTCTTTATGGTTTTCTGTGTCATCCTCAATTTTTAGGTATAAATATTGTTACAATAGTGCAGAGTTTGAAGTAACTACAATACTGAATTGTATTTAGTAGATTGTTTTTCAAAATGTGAAACATACTGATCTTGATTATTGCATTACATTGATTACAAATTCTACTTTCATTCAGGTACAGCAACCAATATGTTGACAAGGAAGCACTATTATATCTTATCATGGCCAATGAGATTCTACATGTTCTTCACCCAAATATTGTCACAATAGCAGAAGATGTAAGCTTTGATGTTCTTTTCATTAATTTAGATACTTAATAAGCATTGATTAGTACTTCTTGAAAGTGAACCAAAAAAAGCCATTTTGTGAGTTTGAACTATGTGCATGTAAAAGCATCGCAGAAGACCAAAGTAAACTCTAGAAGTGATAACCATGAAACTAAACTTTATCCTTAATTGATTTGGTTTCTGAAATATCCCATTGACCTCATTTAATTTGTATAAAAGAACCCACCTTGTTATGAGAAGGCTAGGTTGTCAGCGTTGGATTTCAAAAAAGGCTGACCAAGTAAGCTATAACCATGGAAAAGACAAGCATTTATTTAGATTCAAGAAGCTTATAATAAAGGAAATAGATAGCATGCACTATTTTTTTGGCGGAAGAAATGATCATACTCTCAAGATTTTTCAAATTTAAAAAAAATTATCAGTCATTATTTTCTTGGAAGGGAAACTAGAGCCAATGGTTTGGCTGCAGACATGATTTATGATAGAGTCAATGGTTGTGGTTTTCTATTGTGAAAATCTGCATCATCATAATACTCAATTATTTGCAGCCTATTTGGCAATTTGAAGTGTGCTTTGGAGTTTGGAGTAAATAACTGACATAATATTATTGTAAACACAATTACTTTGGTCCAATAATTACTTTGGTCCAACAATTCATAAATAACTGACATAATATTATTGTAATAATTGACCACCATGGAGTAGTGAACAATTACTTTTTAACTTGCGCTGCAAGTAATCATTATCCTTACTGTGTATAATATTTGTATTCATTATTGATCAGGCAACATATTATCCTGGATTATGTGAGCCAACTTCTCAAGGTGGACTTGGATTTGATTACTATGTCAACCTTTCTGCGCCCGAGATGTGGTCAACTTTTCTTGAGACTGTTCCTGACCATGAATGGAGCATGACTAAGGTCGTACTCGAATATATATGATCATTTTGTTATTAATTGTTTTTTTAGGTTCCATTAGTATACTAAGTTTTTTAAATTAAACTCTAATTTATTTTATGTTGCATCTCATGCTGCAGATTGTTAGCACATTAATTTCCAAAAAGGAATATGCTAATAAGATGCTCTTGTATGCAGAAAACCACAACCAGGTAACTCACCCTTTTTTGATTTCGTGAAGATCGGTGTGATTTGTTTTTCAGGTATCATTGTGATCTAACTTTTTCTTATCTTGCTGCCAGTCCATATCTGGTAGGCGGTCATTTGCAGAAGCATTGTTCGGTGAAATTGACGAGCATTCAGAAAACTATAAGGAGTCTCTATTGAGGGGATCTTCATTACATAAAGTATGATTTTAACCAATTTCCTCTAGGAATTTAGACATTTGAATTCAAAGTTTTGTTTAACCTTTGTGCTCTCTCTCCTTGTCTCCAAATTCTTCCTGCTTTCTATATCTCACATATCCTTACATTGTAAATAAATTCTTACAATAGAACTTAAAAGATCGCGGATATATAACATGCTTAGACGGATGGCTTTTCCATTTCCTTTTTTCTTCTCATTTTTATAAATATTCTTGACTTTTGTGCCAGATGATCAGATTGATCACATTAACAATTGGCGGTCGTGCATATATGAACTTCATGGGCAATGAATTTGGGCATCCAAAGGTGAGGAATGGATTACTCATCTTAAATATACACAACTACCACCTGTTTGTGACTGAACGCATTAATGTTTTACCCGTGCCAGAGTGTTGAGTTTCCATCAGCAAGCAACGACTTCTCATATTCGCTTGCAAATCGTCAGTGGGATCTTTTGGAAAAAGATGGAATTCACCGTGATTTATTTACATTTGATAAGGTGTCAATTCGATCCCTTTTGTTATAGTTGTATTCTTGCTCACCAGTCACGACTCGTGTGTTGGTGGAAAGTAATTGGATATTGAAACTGGCCAATTTATCAATGCATTTATTTGTGTTCTGTGCTAATAATTGTTTAATCATAAGCAGTGCACTGCTGGCAAATAGTTTAATTAAATCTTAACTATTTAATAATCTTATGTGGCTTAAGCGTCCATTCAGATTAAGACTTCGTGTTTGTAACTGACCCGTAAACAAATGGAGATTATGTAATTACTTGTCCCATTCTTTTCAGGACATGATGAAGCTGGATGAAAAGGAGAGAGTGCTCTCTCGAGCTTTTCCAACCTTTCACCATGTTAATGACAGTTCAATGGTACATCAATTTTTTTTCCTTCCTTTTAAATAATCGGTGGCTTTTACTTCCTCGTCAGTCTTTAGCATATTAATTGACAGTTCATCTGTATACTAAGGCTCTACTTGGATAAATAGCTTAATTAAGCGCGTATAGAATAAACACTTATCATATAAGTGCTTATGTATAGGCTATTTCCATATCAAAATATAGAATAAAATCAAACTGTTTTGATATAAGCTATAAGTTGTTTTATAAGCTATCTGGGAGAGCTTATGGACATATTATAAGCTGTTTACTTAAGCTCTCCCAAACAGATTCACAAGAGTTTATGCCAATAGATAAACTCAAATAAGCCAAGTCAAACTTGCCTCAAGTGTCCTGTTCTTCAATTATACAATGTCCTCCATTTCTACATACACAGACCCTTGTGAGATATTTGATTATACATTTTAAGTGGTGTAGCATATACCATAACAACTGCATTCAATTAATGTACATAGTAGAACTTCACACTTTCATTATTTGCAGGTCATATCTTACGTCAGAGGCCCCCTTCTCTTCATTTTCAATTTTCATCCAACAGATTCTTATGATAGTTACGCAGTAGGTGTAGAAGAGGCCGGGGAGTATCAAGTGAGTATCACTTCATAATTAAATTTGAAACTTCACACACATTTAATGTTTAGCATTTGGTTTTAGGCCTGTGTAGGGTAACTAACTTTGTCGAGACATTTTGATGGTACAGCTTATTCTGAACACAGATGAAATAAAGTATGCCGGTCAGGGGATCCTTAAAGAAGACCAATATTTTCAAAAAACTATAAGCAGAAGGTAGTCATGCTTCTTGAATCTCTTCCAATTCCATCTTTTTGCCTCTTCGATTTTATCCTTGTGCCTTTTGTTTTTGTTTTTAACATATCGTGTTTTGATGTGGGTAACATGTATTGACAGAATGGACGGCCATCGGAACTGCATAGAGGTGCAACTGCCCAGCAGAACTGCTCAGGTTGATAGTTTGTCGCCGTTGTTACTTTTTTTTTTAGTTTGCATGTTTCGTTGATCAGCATAGTCACTTAAGCAAAGCATTGAAATATATCCAAGTGAAAGCCGTTCGTCTAAGTTTTAACTGGCCCATGTTCAGCATTAACAAATATCACCAATAAGGAAGGAAAAGGAAAAAAAAAAAAAAAACTAACCAGTCTTGAACGGCCTTGTTTATTGCATTCTGTCTCGACAATTTGCAAGCCCGTCCTGAAGGGTTCAACACTTTATGTAGGATTTGATAGGTAACCTGCTTAGTTGGTTAGTAAAGGTAGGATGTGGTGTATATAAGGGTAGACTGTGGGGTGTGTGTGTGTGTGTGTGAGTGTATATATAGACACACACGACGTCGATGAAGGGATTAGGAGGAAGAATCTTGTCATTTGTAACAGATAGGGCCTTTGGGCATTGGCAGGGGTAGACCGTCGAAGTTCTGCAATCTATTATTCCCTTTGTTCCATTTTAATGTTCAGTTTTTTAGAGAAAAAATTGTCTATATTTATTTGTTGTATTCAAATTTGAAGGTTATGTTAACTACTTTTTTTTGTCAATTATACCTTTACCTTATGTATGTTTGAAATTTGCTTATTAATCAAAGCTATTTTTTTATTTGTGCAAAATAATATCAAGACATTTTATTTTTGAGGGGAACAATATTAAAAGACATGTATATAACAGAGAGTATATGTAACAAGTGGAATTATTCCCAAACTATTTTTACTAAACAGACCAGTTTCTATCAGGCTTTTCCTTCTTGTCCAAGTTACTTTTCAGTAAATATGAATTATAAGGGATTACTCACTACAAAAGTTATATATATCAACAAACTTTCAATCAAAGGTTTTGCACAAATTTTTTGAAGGATGTGTATCTTTATTTTATTGACTACTTATGCTTGACAAGACTTGAGATAAGTAATTCCTTTCTACCCTTTTCAGGTTTACAAGTTAAAGCGGATTCTGAGAATATGAAGCATGCTGCAGCATCTGGGAAATATCTTGAAACAAGAACTTGATCACATTGAAAGACTGTTAGTTTTCTTTGACATGTATAATGTTGTAAGAAAAATTTAACAGTAAATATGATCGAGCCTCAACGTACCTATGGAAGTTCAGAACAATCGGATCCTAGATTCATGAAGATGCAAGGTACAGGAATATGACTGCATATTCTAATTATGCAAACCCATGATTTTGGTTGTAAAGTGTAGATCCTACTGATCCAGATACCACAAATTTCGTATAGGTTGTAGAAAGAGTTGCTAGAAAATCTACTCTGATGATGATATAGTTTAAAGGGGAAGGAACTTATGTGTATAGAACTTTGTTTTTAGCTTTTCCATTTACTTTCATAGAGTAAAGAGTAGTAACTAAAGTATTCAGTTGCTGTAACATTGATTGTACCTGAAGTAAGTTATACCTGAAATATCTGTAATATTGATTCAGTTTAATTGTTTTAAGGTATATGTAAATTTCATAATTAGATTTAGACGGTGCATCAAATATGGTAGATGGACTATGACATTAATGGCCAACTTGTGTGCAGAAGAGAACTAATGTCTTCGTCTGTTTTTTTTTTCTTCTTTTTTCCATCTCGTTTTTATTTCCCTTTCTTTTCTTTAATTAGATAAAAGGGCAAAATTGGAAGAAAATAGAGTTATGCTAAAAGTTAGTATACCCTTTATAACTGTTTTTTTGGGTAGATAGACGAGATGACAAAGCCAGTGTAGAGGTACCGGGGTTCGAATCCCGGTCATGACGTCCAACCTAACAATTTCGTCATTTTTGTTAGTTGAGCTAGGACTTATGGGACAATATACCTTTTATAAGTATAAAAATTTAATTTTTTTAATTGAGTACATGATAACAAGTCATTCATATAAATTTCTTCAAAAAATAAAAAAAAGTCCTTCGTATAAACTTTTTCTTACTTTCTTAATAATTTTTTTCTTTTGAATAACTAATATCTTTTCTTTTGTTTCTCCTTGTTCCTTCATATCTATGTGTATGACAATGAAGAGGGTGAGAGATGGTCGCAAAATATATAAAGAAATTTGTAATAATTGTGCCAAATTTGAATGAAAGTAGGTTTCCTAACACTGAAAAGGAAAATTGAAGTTGTTGATTCAGGAATGAAAGTTCTCATCTCACATAGTTGAAGGGAATTGATGAGAAGAAGATACTACTCAAATGAAGGGTAAAAAAGACAAATGAACCAGATGCATACCTGCATAAAAAAAGACGCATGTTTCAGAAGCTAAGGATATATACTTCACTCATTATCGATTCAAAAGAAGAAACGAGTAATTTGAGTGGAGGGTCCGCAAAGAACCGAATGGGTTGTAACCGTGTTCAATGGGAAGAGAAGCTTGTTGAAATGTTTTCACCAAACAATCAAACATACACTTCTTCGTTTTTGTTTAATCCTAAATAAAAATATTATTTGACATAAAGTTGTTTGACATAAAGTGTAATTGTAATTGATGTAGTTTAGGTATGAAGACATTAATGAGTATATACTCAAAGTTTCTCTTTAGCATATTATAACTATATGAAACAAAATAACATAATGAAAATTGTTTAATATGATAATCTATATAGCATCGACAATTAAGATTTAAGGCGTATCTAGTGTCTATAAATGGACAAAGACACGACATCTATACATTTAATTGCATTTAATCACTTTTATTATTTTTCAGGTTAGAATCATTGGATTTTTTTTACTCTAACCATGTGGCTCATATGTAGGGATGTCAATGGGTACCCATGGGTACGGATAGTATAATACTCGTCCCCGCCCTTTGGATAAATATGATACCCGTGCCCGCCCCGTACCCTCATGGATACCCACTATGCGGGTACCCGTGAATATTTAGGTATCTATGGGTACCCATGAATTTTTGAATTTATTTATTTTTTAGTACAAATAATAATTTTTTTTAATTACCAAAAAACTTCAACTTTTAAACATCCATACATAATCTATTCGAAATTTCATAAATCATACATAATCCATAGAAAATTCACGATTCTTACATAATCTATGATGTGAATGAAGTAGAAACACTGAATTTAATAAGATGAATTAAAAAAATCAAAAATACTCCCTTCGATCCTTATTATAAGAAAAATTTGACTTTTTAGGTTCATTATGCAAATGATGTATCTAGTCTACATTTATAACGAGATACATTAATTATTTAATGAACCTAAAAAGTCAATTGTTTCTTATAATAAGAACCAGAAGGAGTATGTTATTAATGAAGAATATTAGGTGGACAATAAAATTTCCTTCAATAAGGTAACAACTTTAAATAATAAAATAAGATATATAAAGATATTTTAATAATTTACTTAATTTATTATCAGGTATGGATACCCATGGGCATTTTTGGGGGTATGAATCGAATTAAAATTATGTAATAACATACTATACTACTACTTCAAAATACCCCAAGTCTAGGTGAAATTTATCAATTTGTTTCGATTTATATTACAAGTTAGATTCTATTTGTTTGTTTTGTTGCAAATTCCAATTTGAGTATAAAATCTCATGTTTTCATAATAGGTATTTCATAGACGTAGTTCGGTAAAATTTCATGTGATTCAGTAAAGTAAAAAGACCAGAAATTCCATTATTGCTAAATCGATTCGTGTGATTCAATGAAGAATGACAACAAATCATAGGATATTTTCTATAAAATAATAGATACAATCAAGCTCGTGTCCGTATTCATATAATCATGGGTAGTTAAATACCCGTGGATATCCGTTTAACTATCCATCCCATGTCCGCGACGGATTTTACCCACAGGTACCACCCCTGCTCATATGCCTATCAAACAAGAAAGGAAGCCAAGGCCACGAAAAATGAAAGACCAAACATGGAAGACCAATGTTTTATATATGTATCGCGAAACCATAACAACAAGTTGATATGGCCGAGTTGGTCTAAGGCGCCAGATTAAGGTTCTGGTCCGAAAGGGCGTGGGTTCAAATCCCACTGTCAACATCTCTATTTTTTTTCTTTTCTTTTCATTTTTCCTTTACACTTTCCATTTCCTTCTTCAACTGTATTTCTATTTCCATTTCCATTTCCATTTCCCCTTTATACATTTCTAGCAT
>Ga0315914_1001109_pt1 | contig 38917 bp, 18 predicted proteins | sample MpolenodulesMG_FD_203920 | JGI IMG/M metagenome (GOLD analysis project Ga0315914, IMG submission 203920) | Medicago polymorpha root nodule microbial communities from Los Angeles, California, United States - elongated nodules | ecosystem: Host-associated > Plants > Roots > Nodule | place: USA...
TATCAAACACTTTGTGTCCAAAACATCAATCATACTCAAAATGTGTTCTTTTGCCACCATTCAAAACCACATTATACTCTAACGTCATTCAAACATCAATTAAAGCAACTACATTCAATTATAAACTACATGCAATCATCAAAATTTCAATTCCAACATCAACCCTAACCACATGCAAACTACCGATTTTTTTTAAAAAAAAAACCTACACAAACTAACATTATGATTAAAAATGAGTCAAAATACTTACTTGTGATTAAATGGAGATGATGCACTTGATTTTCCTCAAAAATCGAAATTGAAGGACTTGGGTGGTTTTGGAAGTTTTTTTTATCAATTGAAGGAAACTAGAAAACTGAGTTTTTGTTTCGGTTTATGTTCACAGAACATCGGTAGTTAACTACCGAGGTTTTCCTCGGCAGTTAACTGCAACCGGTTTTATATTTCCTCGGCAGTTAACTGCCGAGGGGTATTATCGTATTTTACATGTGTTTCTCAACCAAACCAAAATGTGTCAAAGCTCTGAGCAAATCAGGAACTTGAGTAAACTTTACGATGTTATGTTTATAATAATTGTATAATTTCTACCGTAAAACATCACTTATAGCACATAACATGATCTATTTTCTTTGGGCTACTCATAAATGTTTATTTCATGATCTTGTTTAACTTCCTCTAAAATAAATGATCTTGTTTAACTTATACTTTGATCTATTCAATCTCATCCTATTTTAGTGCGTCTTAATTCTACCATAATTATAACCCAGATGCAAAAAAGATTAATCCAATAAAAAACGTAGGATCAAGTATGATTATTTGACAGAAGGATCAAGTATTTTTGGTAAATCAAAGTATATCTCAAAATAGATTTTTGATTTTGCATATTCATCCCCAAGACCAAATGGTTAAGATATTCTAACATTTATTAATCCACCACACATCATGATTAAGATAGATAACTAAAACCGGCACAGGAATATCCCTTGAAACTCTCTTGTCCAAGAATCTCTATGAAAATTATTTTGGAAATACCGACATCCAAAGTATTTGGACAAAGTGCCAACCACCAAAAGACAAGAATTGAAAGAGATAGAAAAAAGTAGTGTATAGTGATGGCCAACCAGAGACTATTATTAACAACTCTACATCCCAATGATGTCTTGCTATTACAACACATCAAAATACTCCACAAACACACACTAAAATAACAAATTTTTGAGGCAAACAAGAGAATGACACAATACAGAATAAATTAAAACAAAAATAAAAAGAATCAAACTAATGCCAAAGGTTTAGCCACTTGTTTTCTCCATCTTCTGATTCAACACTTCTGTACAATCTCATAAAAGACAATGCCTCCCACATGGACTAAGGTGTTGAATACCACTAGATGCAACCTTTTCTGTTTTTTTGTTCTTACCACATGCTCTTGTTGAGCTCAAAAAGATGCTGATCATCATTTTTTTATTCACCCCTGGCCACCACCAATAGTCCTTTTGAAAACCAACTGTACGCTCTTTTTGGTCGTTTTTGTCCTTATGAGAGGCATTGATCCCCTCTACAAGTTTATTATTGTGTTGTGTGAGGCTAGCTCACGAGACGATTTTGGACATATCCCTGCTAGATCTGTTGTATTTCATGTGACTCTTAACTAGTTGGCCAGCTGCAATTGCAGACATGAGTGATAGCTCACCAGCGAGTACTGAACCGGCAACAATGGTGGCCAATAGCCTAGCATTTGCACCTGGAGATTCTGTGTTGGCGCCCTTAACACCAAGTAAATTAAGACAAGCAGACTGAGATGCAAGTTGTGTTCCCCCTCCCACAGTACCAACCTGAATCATTAAACAAAATATAGCTAAGGATACAGTAAAATGGAAGAGAATTTATTTTATTTTTAAAAAAGACCCTTATAATTTAGCTCCCCTAAACTTGCTTATAAATATGCATTAGTAATTTTTCTTAAAAAGAAAATCATGCTTCATAGTTGGTTGTAGTAGTATACTAAAAATCAAGTTTTGCTTCTACATGTATTTTTGGCTAAAAATGGAAAAAGTTTAACATTTGCACTAAAGTGTAAATTTCAGATTATGTTTATTTAATTCCAAAGGGACCACTAATTTCTGTACCTCAATGGAAGGCATGGTGACAGATATGTGAAGGTCCTTGCCATCATTCACGGGTTCCATCATGGTAATACAGTGAGAACTCTCAACATTCTGAGCAGGATCCTGACCAGTGGCTATGTAGACAGCAGAGACAATATTGCTAGCATGAGCATTGAATCCACCAAGAGCACCAGCAAGGGCTGATCCAGTTAGGTTCTTAAGCATGTTAAGCTCAACCAGTGCCTCCACACTAGTCTTCAACACTTTCTTCACCACCTCTTCCTTAATAACAGCCTCACACACCACAGACTTACCACGCCCTTCAATCCAGTTTACAGCCGCCGCTTTCTTGTCGGAACAGAAATTTCCTGCCATAACCAAATCAACAGGCATGAAAACATTATTTTCAACTCAACCATAACAAGGAACAGTTTTAGGTTTAATGCTATGAAGAAAAAATCATACAAACAAGCTCATGATTTACCTGAGATTCCAATGACATCCATGTCAGGGAAGTCACTCTGAAGAAAATCAAGGACATTTTGAACACCTTTTGACACCATGTTCATCCCCATGGCATCACCAGTACTGCAACGGAATCGAATGTACAAATTCTTGCCAGCAATTGTAGGCTGAAGGCTCTGCAATCTAGCAAATCTGCTTGACCTGCACAAACCCATTAAATTGTTAATGAATGAATCAACAATAACGCATACCCATTTTAACTGAACAACCCCAGTAATTATTAAAAACAGAAAATAATCATAGTTCAAGAAATTGAATCCTATATGACCTCGTCCCTCCATAAATTGGATCCTATTGACCTCTCCATCCGCAACAACTCCAACGGCTAAAAGCATTATATAAACCTCTGGGTTAATCTAAGAACTAAGATTTTACGTGAGAAAACAACTGTTTGTCATTATAGATCCTCTCTATATTGTCCCTCATTATCCCCTCTCCATGTTAGGACTGGCCGCGTGACCGACAATATCACGATGAGTCGCTGTGACTTTGCCAAACTCGCGCTATCAATCCAAACATATTTTCTTTCTTCTTCACATACTTCGATCCCTTGCAACATTACTGGGCCGTTGGATCAAAGACATAAATCCCTAAATCACTTCAGATCAATTGCATAAAAATTAACATTCCCAAAGAAAAATACTATTAAAAACAAAATAAAATGAGCAAATAATGAGAAAAATCCATACTTGTTGAAAGTGACAGCAAGTGTATCAAAATTAAGCGGATCTTCCAAGAAAAACTTCAACTCAGCAGCTCTTTTCGCCGACGAAAACCTAACAACAGGTGCTCTAGTCATTCCATCTCTAAGCAACACAGAAGAAGCTCCACCAGAAACATGAATAGCTTTACACCCTCTATTGGTACTTGCAACAAGACACCCTTCAGTGGTAGCCATGGGTACAGTGTACTCAACTCCATCTAACAACAGTGGACCTGCAACACCAACCGGAATTTGAACAAACCCTATCGGCATCTCACAACACTGTCCCAATATCGAATCGTAATCGAAACCTTCCAACGGTAAACCTTCTAGAGATTTTCCAGTTATTGTTTGCACCGCTGAACGACGTATCGCCGCCGCTTTACGGCAGTCTGCTAGTCTTGATTCTAAGGAATACGACGGAATTGAACCGGTGACAACTGATTTTGCAATTTCCTCGTCTTCCGGTGTGAGATTCACCGGTGCAACAACTTCATAGATCTTCACCGGAGCTACAATTGCCGGTGGTGGTTTTACGTCGGTGTCGACAAGTGCTGCTGGACACGGTCCTGGTTTTCGTGAGTCTTCTTTAGCGAGAATCTCTTCATCGGAGAGATCGTCCGGGAAGGAAGTACGTGATCCGATACCGAAGAAACCTAGAAGGTAAACGGCGGAGGCTATCAGAGAAACGATTGCGGCGGTTTCAGAGACTGTGACGACATGAAGAGGTGTTTCCGTACGGATCTTCTCACGCCAACGGTGGAGGAGAAAATATGCAACGGAGAAGAAAACACCAAAGAAAACGGCATTAGTGACACAGAGAAAAACGGTCTGTGAATTGAGGTTTTCTCCGGTGGTGGTCGTAGGAAGAGATTTAAGCTTCTGGGTTTTGAGGTTTTCGCCGCCGGTGGGAGAACGTGGAGGAAGAGATTTAAGTCTCCGGCGAGCGTCCATTTTTTTTCCGACGAGTTTTGAATCTACGAAAATGCAGAAACAAAAAACGAAGGAGAAAAAAATGGAAAGAAAACCCAGAAGCGAAAAACGAGGGAAAGGGATTTGAAAGTTGTTGTTTGATTGGTTGGAAAATGAAAGGGAGGGAGGAAAAGTTGGGGAATGAACGAATGAGAGAAAAATAAAATTGTAACTTCCTTATAATGGAAAGAGAATAATGAGAAATTGAATTACAAAGTTGTTGGCGCGTTCTTTCTTTGCCCACGCGTAAAGCGTGTCCGCCTCGTTTCTCGCGCTTTATTTCCTTTTTTTAATTTTTTTGAAATTTTTGTCTATATTTGTGTCACCAAAATAGCTCAAAGATAAATAAAGTTTGAACAAGAAAAGTACAAATATATTTTTTGGTTTAAATTCATTGAATGTACATATTCATGAGGTATTCTTGCATGGTCACAAGACCAAATCAATAGTGTTTGGACACACACATAAAAAGATGATCTTTAAAATATTCAATCATTTTTTTTATCAATTGAGCAATTTTTACATGGTCACAAGTCCAAATCAAATTTATTTGGTCACACATAAATGTAATAAATTTAAAAAAAAATATTTAGTCACATTATTCAAAGTCATTCTTTTTTAATTTTTCTCTTATCAATTTCCTCTTTACTATTAAAAAAAATATTTTTTTATGTGTGTGATCAAACACTTTTTATTTTATCATCTGACCATATTAGAATTTCTCCATATTCACTCTCCACGTGCAATAATCATGTTCAACCATATATTTTTGCTTACGTCGTCGCACTTTCCACGTGATTCATTTGCATGGTGATTCGTGATGGTGCTAATAATTGAAGCATAATATGTTATTTGAAAATTATTATTGTTACGAACTCGTATTCCATGCGGCTGCTAGAAAAATCATTAAATAATATTATGTACCATTAAATAATAACTCAGACAGTCTATTTTAGACGTTTGATGAGATATGATTAATTAGGGATGACAATGAAGTGTGTTTACGCCTAATTTTATTTTTTAAAGTTGTTAGTCGAGTTCGTCCAGTAGCCAACTAAGAACAATTGGATACGGGTGTAGCAGATCTTTCTCGTGTCTATTAAATCTCACGAAGATCATGAGAGTGTTAGAATCAGTCATAGATACATTTGTAATTGACAATTTTGCTACAAAGTCTCGTGTTTTGTATAGTTGAATTAATCGATAACGATTGTTTTTTCGGAGCATGATAAGAGATTGAAAGAATGTATCGATTATGAAAGTGGAATGCCTGAAATAGGGAAAAGCCAAATCAAATATGGGGCGCAATGTACACCCATCAACACAAGAATAACTTAAAACGATATCATGGCAAGATTTCGTAGGCAACAATGTTTAAGCTAGTAGAATACAAGCTCTGCCTATAAATATCCATTGTAAACATCACTTTACACATACACAATCAAATCGAAAAAATTTCTCTCAATTTATTTTCTTCTTTATGCTTTACAAATAGATAGATATAGTTTCTTTTTTAGCATAATTGTTTGAAGAAAAAATGAATCATAGATGAGAGTTATTAGTTGAATCATCGATTAACTTTTAAGTTTGACAATAGAGTAAATTATGAATTTTGTTCTTAGAATTATAATCATTGATCATTTTTGTTTCTGAAATTTGCGAGATAACAAAAGCATCTCTCAAATTGAAGAATGTTCATTAAAATTCAATATTAAATTTTGTCGATACAAGGTGTATGAGGTGATGAGTTAACTGTGTATGTGATACTCTATGGATGTCGTATTAATGCCGCATTCGTTCTTTCTAATAAAAGATAAATTTTAAAATAAGGTAAAACATATTTATGCATGTGTGTACTTCTCGGTCGTTGATGTTCAAAACATGTTTGGATGAGAGGACATGTAATTATAAATCATTACATTTCAATTTTTTAATATTAAAAAAGTGTGGATCCCACCTAAGATTGAGGGTCTTAAGTGAGACCTCGGGTCTTATAAAATCCGAACAATTTTTCTCCCCAATGAAAGTGCCTAATAGATACCAGGTCTTAAAAGTTTAAGACACCTTCATTGAAGTCTTAGTATTTTTTGACATAAATTTGTATTTTAAATATAGCTTCTATCAAAAAAAAAAGTTTTTCATATCAAGAATCAATTACAAATTCATGCATTATGAATCAATATACATTTTTTTGAGGGGTTGAATCAGGACGCTTGAATACAATAATATCTTATCTTATCATATTTCATTAAGGAAGGTTGTTGTGGGACATATTTTGGTGAATTAATCGTGGGACATATTTATGATTGTTTTTTTTTAGGGAACATATTTATGATTCCATATGTATATGCCATTCATCTGCTTTTATGCTGACAAACAAAACAACAGCATGAAAAATTCAGTATTGGCCCTGTTTCTCGTGTTATCTTCACCATTGAAAGATGTTACGAAAAAAACTGCACTATTTTCACTTCCAACACAAAGGTGTTTGTTGCTCTAGTTTGTATGCCACTACACATACTTGCATTGCTATCTTTTGTCACAATACAAAAGTGATTACTACTCTAACTACAACACACCTTGCATATTTATGTAATCATGTAGTAGTTTCATAACGGTTCTTAATATTGGAATCATTGAAATTTCTCTTCCTCTAAAGTTTGGAAAAAAACAATATTATACACTTATTCACAGAGAGAGATTGCAATGTGCACACCAATTGATATATTGAAGGATTGTGAACACTAAATTAAAGTTGTTAGTCGAGTAGCCGAATCAGATTATCTGATTCAAAAATATGTTAACGAAAGATTAGTCAACTAAGAACAATCAGATATGAGTGTAAGAGATATTTCTCGTGTCCATTAAGTATCGCGAAGATCGTGGGAGTGTTAGAATCAGTCATAGATACATGTAGAATTGATAATTTAGCTATAAAGTCCATCGTTTAGCTGAACTTATGGAGAATGATATATTTTTTTTGAGCATGATGAGAGACTAAAAGAGTGTATGGATCATGAATGTTGAATGCCCGACACAGGAGAAAGCCAAATCAAATGTGAGGCGTCACGTATATCCATCAACAGACACCAACACACATACCATCCGCAAGAATAGCTTAAAACGATATTCATGGCAAGATTTTCCCAAAATGTTTGGCCATTAGAATACAAGCTTTAAGTATCCATAGTAAACATCATTTTACACATACACAATCAATCAAATCGATAATTTTTCTCTCAATTTATTTTTATATTTATGCTTTACAAATTGATGGATATAGTTTCTTCTTTAGCGTAATCGTTTGAAGAAAAAATGAATCATAGATAAGAGTTATTAGTTGAATCATCAACTAATTAACTCTTAAGTTTGACAATAGAGTAAATTATGAAATTTGTTCTTGGAATTATAATCATTGATCATTTTTTATTCTAAAATTTGCGAGATAACAAAAACATCTCTCAAATTGAAGAATGTTCATTAGAATTCAATATTAAATTTTGTCGATACAAGGTATATGAGGTGATGCGTTAACTGTATATGTGATACTCTATGGATGTCGTATTAATGCTGCACTCGTTCTTTCTAATAAAAGATAAATTTCAAAATAAGGTAAAATATATTTATGCATGAATATACTTCTCTGCCGTTGATATTCAAAACATGTTTGGATGATGGGACATCTAAATATAAATTATTTTTATGCTTTCACTTGAAAATGTTTCTCAAGAAACTAGGGATTAAAGTGAGAAGTATTATACCTCATCAAATCAAAATGAGTCTTAAGACTAAACGAGGGAATGAGGATCAACGGTAGTCAAAGTGAAACTACATAGGTGTCTTAACTCTTAAGTTGATTATGAAACAACATAACTATTTGACTCATACAATAGACATGACAATTAATCAATGTATCAAAGGTAATGGAGAAATCGATAAAAGAGAGTGGGTTAGAGATCATATGTAGATGAGAAACAACTATGAACATATAATTTCATCGTGGTTTGAGATTCTATTTTAACAAACAAAATAGAGAGTCAACTCTCGAGCAGAGGTAAATATTAATATTGCCCAAAGTTTTCAACAATAACAATAGCGGAGGTTTATATATAAGTTATTATGAAAGTCTTTAATCAAGACAAACTTCTTTTGAAAAACTTCATACAAAAGCCAAAATTAATTATGCAACTCACACATTAGCGTATAGCAACAAATATAATTACCATATATTGTTAACAAGTGTCCCAAAATATTATTTAAGGGTCTTAAATAGTATGTTTTGTGAAAATACGTATAGTCATTATATTGAAAATTGAAATATTTAACTTTTTTTTTTTAAAATAGTTCTTTGATTTAGAATGTTTAAAGAGTGCCAAAGAGACACTCGTCAACAAGTCTCTTTCAATAATATTTTTTTGAAGGAACCCTTTCAATAATCATGTCCATCAACAAATACTCAAAATCATTTATCTCAACTTAATAAACATATTTAGTATACATCTATAATTCATTAGTCATATACAACAAACAAGTACACAAAAACTTTTTTTTTTTCTCAGAAACAAAGTAACACATGAACTAGTTAAAAATCATTTAAAAAAAATAATCATTTTTTGGTAGTAAACCAACACAAATCGCTTCACTTTTTGAGTAGTAAACAAATACAAATAGTTAAAAAATTATGTTATAAAAAAATCTATTTTGACTAAAAAAAACATGTAGATTTTTCTAACACAAAATCTATTTTTTTTATAGTGTTCAATATTGTTTTTATTGTTGTGAACAACTCCTCCTATTTGTGTGGATTATTCCTCCTATTGTTGTGCATTGTTGCTATCTTAATGAGATTTAACTAATTTTTAATTGATAATCTAAATAATACTGTAAAATGATAAAATTGTTTAAATGAAGGGTAAAAATGAAATGAAAAAAAAAATCAACCCAAAAAGGTGTATATATTAAGTAATAATATTTGTATAACCATTTGGTGACAATTTTTGTGACAACCTTCTTTTTCTTTTTCTTATTTCTCAAAAACAATAGAGAAAGAAAAAAGAAGAGAGAAAATAAGAACATAACGTGAATATAAAAATAAGAGTTGTTCAAAAGTTGTCACAAAATTATTGTACAAATATTATCTTCCATATGCTTTATAAAATGTAAAAAAATAACTATGGTTCTTATAAACAATAAAATAACGTTTTTTTTTAATCAAATGATATTTTCTAAAATATAACAATCGATAAATAAACGTTAAATATTGATTTAAAGATGCAATATAAATTTCTTAGACAATTTAGTTTCTCCATTACACCTTATGCTAGAGAGGTTTTGCTTGGTTTCTTAATATAATTTTTTAGCCTTTTCTAAAAAAAAATTATTGATTTATCGAGCAAGTGCATAAGTGTACTTCAATTTGTATAGGAAGAAGATGAACGTAGGAGAGAGAAGTACCATATGCTTTCCATTCCAATTTCCAGCCACTTAATATCTCAAAGTCCCTAACTAAGTTTGTATTTTACAAACAAAAAGCGGAAAATGTAGCACAACTAGCTGGAATAGCTCAGTTGGTTAGAGCGTGTGGCTGTTAACCACAAGGTCGGAGGTTCAACCCCTCCTTCTAGCGAATCCTTGTTTTTTTTTTTATTTTTTTATTTCATAAAATAGTTAAAAACGACAGGCTCATTTGCGTTTCAACTTTAAACCAGTTTAGGCCCATTTTACAATTTTAACCTCTTAATAAACCTCACAAATAGGGATGGCAATGGGTACCCATTAGGCAGGGTACCATAGTGCCCATCCCCATACCCGCGTTTTAAGAAAATCCCCATACCCAAACCCATACCCTCGTGGACAATAAGTTTGGTGCTCGTCCCCATACCCTATTGATATTTAAGTGCCCGTACCCGTATTCATTACCCGCACTTTCACAACAAAAAGATAATAAATAACAAAAAATATCATAACATAATTAAAATATGATTTTTTTTTTGAGAGAATAATTAAAATATGATATGAAATCTGCTAAGTAAACATATAAAGTATTACACATCATATTATTTAACCAAATAAAAGGCATCTAAAATATAAACAACAAGTGCATATTACAATAAATATCAAAGACTTAGGATTAATTAACTAAATTTAATATAAATAAAATTATTGGTATAGTCTACGTAATGTGTGGGCATGGGGCGGGGTGGGCACTAGAGTGCCCGCACCCGCACCCATACCCGTTCAAATTTGCGAGCAATTACCCGTACCCGGACCCATACCTAACAATGTGGGTATTTACCCGGGTATTTTTTGCGGGTGCCCATTGGGCTTGGGTCCAATTGCCATCCCTACTCACAAAGACACAAAAATCTTTTAAATATATATTTAGGGCTTCCTCCGGCGACGGCGAACGGTTTCTCTCCCTCTACCGCAGTTGCGCCGCTGTCCACTGCCACGCACGAACAAAAACAAACCTTTCTTCCTGGTGCGCGACCCACTCTCTTTCCCTCTTTTATAGGACTCTAATAGTGTTTAATTAATCAGTTGATTGATTGTGAAATTGGGATTATGAGTAATATATTTGTGTTGTGAAATCATTGATGAGTCTAATTTATTATTTTGTTAAGCTAAACTCGTAAAACATCTTGATTTCTTTGATTCTGTTGTGTTTATGCCTCTATGGCCACTCCTAAAAGATACAACAGTTTTGTTTTAATTTATTTTTATTGTCTCTAACTGCAATCTCTATCATGACATGTTGTTTATAGTTCATACATTCCCCCCTTTTAATTCTGCTAAAAGACACTTTTTTGTGCAGCATAAAGGCAACAGTATTTGAATCATAAGAACTTGTATCTCACTTTGTTATTTAAGTTATATTGGTCAGAGCCAGAAATACTTTTTCTTATACTTGTATTTCTTCTGGATCTTAGCACTCTAACAGGGTTTAGGACCAATGTTCTATCTCAGTAAGATTGAGCATAAATTTGCCTTGCCTCCTCATCTTCTTGCTCGTCCCATTCGGGAAGCCATACAGTCAGAGCTTGAGAGGCTTTTCTTGGATAAGGTTTTCTGTTGCTAACATTTTCATTTCCTAAACGACCCGTTATATATAATTTATTTAACTTATTTCGGCTGGCTTCATTTTGTGTTTCTGTAATCATGCTAGGTTATTCAAAAATTGGGACTTTGTATATCTGTTTATGATATCACATCCATTGAAGGCGGGTCTATCTTCCCCGGTGCTGGTGCTCCGACATACCAGGTATGAGTTTATGGGTTGGTTTTGTACTTCTTGTCTTATCATTGGACTTGGGTTCTACATAATGGGTATATGAGGATGACTGTTGGCATTTAGGTCTAGTGAACTATTTTGATACTCTTAACTGATTTGTTTAGTGATCTGAAGTGTTCAGAAGAACGGCATCTGGTGAGCTGAAGTGTGGTGTTGAAATGGCGGGGGGTACCTGCAAAAGGCACTCTGACGCTCAAGTGAGTATGAGAACAAGACGAGGGAGTTTAGGGTGAATAGAATTGTACCTTGGATTGGAGGACTGTAGAAGTCCTCATGTATATGCTAGGATGTAGAATCCTTAGAGTGATGGCGAAATAGCCGTTAGGTTGACGGTTACAGACGGCGGGGTCTGTAACCGGAGAGCATTGTACTTTGAATGTAAGCGAGGAGACGCTGCGTATTGAGGGAATTTGAATATTTGCTCGGTGGTAGTAGCAGACAAGAGGCATGTAGCATTTGAGCCCTGCAGGACTGGACCTAAGTTTTGGACTCCTGTTTGGCAGTTGGGGAGCAGGCCAAACATGTGTCATGGGCCCAAATTGGCTTTGGGGCCTTTGTTCGAAGTGAGTATTGACGAGGACAACCTTTTGGGTAGTCCACTACATTTAGCTTTACTTTAAACTTCATTAGAAGAAAAGTATCCCACTTGAAATCCATTCCTTACTTATGAAGTGCTCAACCATACAAGTGAATATGGGCAGAAATTTTGATACCATACTATTATGTTATTGTTGGGTCACGAGGGGAGCTCAGGGGATCATCTACATTGGGATTAAAGCAACCATACAAGTGAGTTGGATGCCGCACTTTAACCCAAAACCTTATGGCATTGGGTTTATGGGTCCTCTCATTTTTGCTCAACCTCCACTTTTCTAAGCAATGTGGGACTTCTGACTCACACTTGCTAGTTGCTACACAACAGTTTTAACGAGATATTTGCTGGAATTTTCATACCTACAAAAATTTTGTTCTTTCTTGTCTTTCATCATTATAATTTTCTTATGTACTTGGCAATGTTTTGTAGTTTGATGGCAGAAGGTTCTGTGATTGCTTTTGACTATGCAATAACTGTATTCTGGAATTTCTGGCAGGTGGTATTTAATTTGATTATATTTCGTCCATTCCCAGGGGAGATTATTTCTGCAAAAGTTTATTCACTTGATGCTGATGGCCTACGTTGTATGTATTAAATTTTCAGCTGGTTCCTTGATTGTAACTATCTCTTGGCATATGTAATTTTGCTCCACATATAAGTTAGGTACAATATTTTACACGATCAGTTGATTGAGCCCATCTTGTTGAAACAAAGCATAAGTTTTCTTTCATACTACTTGTTAGGTATCCATTTTTAATTTAGTTTCTGATGAGAAGAATAAAATTTGTGGTTTGTACTTGCCCCATACTACTGCTTTTTATCCCACTTTTATTCTAATGGATTCATTCAAAACTCAATGAATCAAATCAGTCATTTATTGTAATGGATTCATTCAAAGCTCAATGAATCAAATCAGTCAATGTTGAATCATTTAAACTCATCCTATCCAGAGTTTCTAGACAAGAATGTGAGTGTGTGACCCTGCAAGTTGAATTGTCATCAATCTAATTTTTGTTTTTTGTATTCATGTTCAGACAGTGACAATAACCTAATACATGCATCATATTACAGTGCTATCCAAAATCTGCATCCTCTAAAAATATCACTGGTTATCTAATTTTGATGTATTTTATATTCCTTGCTTAGTAACTATGAATTTGTGATTGGCAGTATCCCTTGGATTCTTTGATGACATTTATATTCCTATTCATCACATGCCCTACCCAAGCCACTATGTATCAAAAAAGTAGGTGACGCTGCTTCTATCCAATTTTACTTTTGGGTGAACTACCAGACATAATACACAAGCATATCCACATAATTTTTTTTTTTCCATACAAATTGCCTCTCATCATGATTGTATGTTGGTGAAATTACAGCAACACAAGGAAATGGATTTGGGAGTATGCTGAAGAAAGTGCTGAGTTTAATATTGAGCTTTCTAATGAGGTTAGACTCCTTTTCCTTTTATCTCAACTGTATGCTTGGACAATGAAGATGAAACAAAATTTTGGTTACCAACGTTGCAGATCAGATTCCAAGTTCAAAGTGTGAGTTACCCAACGATCCCAGTTGAGCAAGCAAAAGAATCAAAGCCATTTGCCCCAATGGTGGTCAATGTAAGTATATCTTGTTCCCCATTTTTGTCATCTACTTTCATGCATTTCTGTGATTATTTAAAACCCCATAATATATATGGCTGTTTGAATTGTACATACTGAACGTATCTATGTTCATGAATGTCTCTGTTGTTCAAGTAAATACTATAGGGGAATTTGTAAATTGTAATCATTTTGAAATCGGATGCTAGGAGTTTATACTGTTTATTTTACTATTAATTAATAATTAATTATTATGGTTTTCCGATCTTGAATTTACTATAATAATATTTTGGTTTAATCAAAGTTTTTAACATTTTTCTTTTGATGTTGTTATATTCAGGATGGTTTATTTCATTTGTGATCTTAATAATTTGATTCAGATGTTATGTTTGCCATTTGTTTTGTTCATCAATTAAAAATTGATGATAAATTGTTGACTTGGTGTGATCTTCTACCTCTCTTTTATTCCCCACTAATCAATCCCTCTATCCTCTATTTTTATATACACTGTCTTTTCCTGGTGAATGATCAAAACCCTGATATCAATATTACATTCTTTTCACATCGTTTCCCCTTCTCCTATGCTTTTATATCTCATATTTTAAAGCAGTCATAATTATACTCGCATATGTTGATTATGAACCGAAATCTCATTGATTGCATCATAAACAAACCAATTAATGAAACTGTGTTTGAACTACTTGCCATAGCAATATGTTTTGTATAGTGATGGAGTACTAAAATCCTATAAACAAACATTTTAAAAATATTAACAAGCATTGCACAGTGATGGAGGATTGATTTATGTCTATTTTACAGGGATCATTAGATCATGAAGGTTTGGGACCTGTTTCTTGGTGGCGATGAATTCATTCCCAGCTTTTATTCATTTTCAAGATTACGCTTAGAAGATATCATTATTTTCTACTTTTGCTTCAATAGAAGAAATTGGTTGGTTGTTTTTACTTATTAGGACAGAAGAAATTAATGGTTTGCTCATGTTCCTTTCGACCTCTCTGAAAAACATGGGAGTATTTAGTTTAATTATAATGGGATCATTGTTGACAGTTGACACTGCAGATACATTATATGCGATTTATTCACAAATACTATAAGCTTATTCTATTACATGGTTAAACACTTTAAGCTTATTTTATTTCATGATTAAAATCCTATATATTGGATACGACGATATTTCGACACAATATTGTTCATTTAAGGCATGTATGTTCTAATCGACATGAATATGCTTCCGGTTTGTCAAAAACAATAAAAATGAATATGCTTCCAGATAAAGGATTCTGCAATGAAATTTTAGGGGTGCACTTGGATTACATTGAGTTTTAGTGACATTGGGGACATACTCAATGTCACCCAAGTTATTTTTCGAAATTTTGTTTTTTCTCTTTTAAATCTCAAGCAAGCTTGTACAGATTTTATTCACATTCAATTAATTGATGCAAAATTATACTAGTCAGAAATTCTAAAGTTCTAATTCCTTAAGTGGCTCCAGCATATCTACGACCACTCACTCCATTATTGACAAACTTACGAACCATAAGGAAAGGAAATTAAAAAGAAAATGAAAAGTAAGTGGTAATTATTTTTCATGCAAAACAATGAAAGGAGAAAAAGGTAAAAAAGTGAAAAGGATTGACCTCTCCCTCCATGAGCTTTGCAACTCATCAATAGAAAGAGCTTCAATGTCCTTTGACTCTTCAATAGAACATACAATATAGATAAACTTTTCGGTCAAAGAGCGTACAATCTTTTCCACCACTTTAAATGTCCGACATCTCATCTCCATAAATTTGCATTTTGTCGGCGACTGTCATAACCCGAGAGAAGTATTATGTTACTCCTTCACCATACCTCATTTAAAGAGTTTCAAAATCTTTGCGGAGAGATTGAAGATGATACCTTTTAACCCTTGCATTTCCTTCAAAAAAATTCTTCATAGAATCCCATATTTTCTTAGAAGTATCCTTCTTATGGATGGTATCAAGCACGGTTCAATCAATCTCCTGAAAGAGGTAGCTTTTTGTTTTGAGATCCTTGAGCTTCATCTCTTCATTCTTTTTTGGTTGTGCATCTGTTTGCATTGCTCCGCTTTCTGACTGAACATAGTCAGGTTCCATCAACTCCCAAAATTTCTTGGATTTGATGAAACTTTCCATTCGTATGCTCCCATATCATAGTGAGCATCAAAATGTGGAATTGCTGGTTGTACAAAACTCCCTTCTGTAGTCATTTTCTATGCTGCTGCAAAATGTCAAAGGCTGCAGCTTTGATATATCAGGACCAATGGGGAATCTAATTCCAAATTGTTGAGAACCTTTATAAAAATGTTTGGAAACTGAAAGCAAAGAACACAACAGTTGGACTAAATGACTCAGTTTTTATTAATTGCAATGTTGGCTTAACCTGTTCTAATTTAACTACTGGGGTGATTAAGGAGATTGGTATTAAACTAGAACAGTATTCTAGCCAAATGGTAATTCTTCCGTTTGGAGTGTACCTAAAACAAAGGCATGTTGGGACAAAGCAAGCATGTTTTTGGCTAATGAATAAGAATCGATCAATCATTCTTTTCATAAATCATAATTGACACATGTTCCATAGATTAAGACTGATGCATGGACTTAGTGTGTCTGCAACTTGTTTAAAAGTGATGAGATATTCAGTCCACATTTTAAGATTAGAAAGGACATGTTATACAATATACTAACTTGTAAGACACTTCCTATAGTGAAAATCATAGCAGCCTCATTGGCTAATGTGGACCATTAAACGCAATTCTGTTTAGATTGGCAGGTGATTTTCTCCAATTCTGATTTAATATTGTGGCATAGTGGTCAGCTTATAGGTAAGTTGTGAATATTCATTTTTGGAAACATTTTTATTTTCAAAAATACTATTTATAGGTTGGTTCATATAATACTGGCCATTTCAGCAGTGAAATAAAATATCCCATTTATACGACGAGTCTATGTCAGCACGACCTGTCTTACTTACAGTACCTCACATGAGCCATTTGAAGTATAAAAGGGTCAGTCGTTGCTGCAGAGTTTCCCTCATTAGGTCAATAACAAAACTTTGATTGTGAAAAAAATGTTGTAAAATCCAGTCACATTGCAAGTCTTCAAAAGAAGAGTGGCCTTAAAAGTCACTGGTCTTGCGGTGACAAAACCATTGCGTGATAGCTTTGTTGAATACTAGTGAGTAGAGAAGTTCACAGGTTATATTATAACTTATAAGTTCATTATATTGTTATATACATGGAAATCCTTTTCAATTTATTGCCTGCATTTTATAAGAACTGATATGCAGTAACCTTTCAATGTCTTAAAATGTATAATTTTGATTATCTTCTTAGGTGGTTGTTAGACATGTGATTTAATAATCACTCATGCACCTTAATTTTGATAAAGGAAAATGTGTTAATTTTATATAGCAGGTTTGCATAGAGAAAATAGAAACAAGTAAAAACTATATCATTCATTTACTTGAATAATATAGTACGAATTTCACACTAAATCAAATAAGAAATGGTTTAGAATCTAGTATATTGTTCTAAGCAGAAATAGTACAAAGAGAAATTGAAGGAAAGAGAAGCACTAGTACTATTGATATCAGAGGAGGCAGCAGTAAAAACTTAAGAAGCATAATAAGAAGAAAAAAAAGTAAAGATTGCGTTTTAGTTAAATAATTCTTCCCACTGATAATAATCATTGAACCTATTTTTTATGGATCGCTTTTTAGTGACTTTAATACGTTAAAGGGAAGTCATTCATATGACTATGACGTAAAGTGACTGAAACGCGATTCATTTTTTATACCACATGCTCAAGTAAATATTTCATGTTATATTTTGCATTCTCTTCTCTGTTTCAAGAAGTTTTATCTCCTTGCCTCGATCCCCACAATCTCCATAGAGACCTCATCAACATAAAATAAATATGGCTTAAATACAATTTTAGTCCTTCTAATATCTAAAACTCACTAAAAAAAATCTAAAAACTAAAATTTTGTTACCTCATAAGCATGACAAAAATGAGATGGTGACCAAAATACAGAAGAAAAGTTAAATATAAAAAAAAAAAAACCAATTTTTCAAATAAAGAATGTAAAACTTTAATTATTTTTTAAATAGGAGGACAAAAAAGACATTTTAACCGACAATAATATTGTAGTTTGTAAGAATAGTCTCTATTTAAAAATCTGTTTAAAGAATGTGAATATTTTTTAGTCCTTCAAAATGAATATTTGTAGGGACTACTTTGACTAAATTTAAAAGCCTGTAATTTTATTGAAACTAAAAACATACTTAATTCAAAATTATATTATTTTCAATCAAATATTTAAATTCAAATGATTATGAAAAAAACAATTTTTTTTACTAAATTTTACATATCTCTCGATCTAATTGGATTAGTCACTTAAACCCAAATGACTATCGAGAACAAGCTGGTATTATTCTGGTAGCAGTAGCAGCAACTACATTTCATCACCGAAATCCAGATCCAATCTCAAACAATCAATCAACAATGGAAGAATATCCAGAAGAATTACGAACACCACCAATAACCCTAACCTCCCTTGTAGGTTGCCCCGATCTTCATCCCTTAATCTCAACCTATCTATTATCACAACAACCACCAATCAACACGTTAGCACTTCCAGATTTATCCAAAATCAATCTCTTCAATAAGAAGAAACCAGATCCTGATTCAATCGGAAATACTTCTCAACCTCCGTTCATCGTTAACGGTATCTTGAAACGTGATTGGCTTCTTAAACACCGTACTAAAATCCCTTCCGTTGTTGCTTCGCTTTTTCCGACTGATTGTGTTTTTGGTGATCCTTCTCAGTGGCTTCAAGTTTGCTCTGATCTTGATTCCATCAAGTAATAACATTCTCTTCATTTTCAATTTTTTCATATATTTTTTTTTTATCATTTTATTAATTTTTTTTTTGTTTTTGCAGAAGTGTTGTTCGTGCAAGGAATATTAAATTAGTTATTGTACTTGTTCACACCAATGCAAATGGTTTGTATATTTATTATATTAACCTTAGCTAATTTATGTGTAACACTGATACTTTTGATCGAAGGTGTGTCTCAGTATCTGACACTGACACTGATGACACGACACTGACACATGTGATTGCTTTCAAATGTCATTTTCTAAAAAAAATTACTGGTGTTAATGTGTCTGTGTGTGTTTCATTGCTAATTTTAAATGAAGCATCGACAGTAATTTTCTTGATCGCAGCGTGTCCCAATGCCTGACACAGACACATTTGACCAAAGCGTGTCCCAATGTCTGTGTCGTGTCGGGCGTCCGTGTGTGCTTCATAGCTAATTTTCAATTTTTTTTTAATTAATTTATATAGTGTGGTTTTTATTGTTTGATTGTAGATGAGGTTAGTGAAGATAGAATGATTGCGGTACGGAAGCGAGCGGAATTAGAAGCGAAATATGTTGTTATATTGAACCCTAATGATGATTCAGAGTTTCAATTGTCTCTCAATAGGTAGGTGATTTTTATCGGAGAGTTTTATTGATGTGCGTGAGTGTGTGTTTTTTATTTTTTTTGAGTTTATGAATGGGAATGTTATTGTTTTGGGTGCAGGTTGGCGAATATATTTTCAGAATTATCGGGCGTGTATTATAGAGAAGAAGGAAGGAGGGTTAAACAGAGGATAGAGAAGAAGAATGTTAGCTCTGTTGAGTTGATTGTTCGCTACTGCTTCAAAGTACGAGTCATTCTTTTTGTTGTTGCTTTTTTAGTAATTGGGTTGCGCTACTAATATATTCTATAGCATCGACACTTTATATTGAAGCCACGTCCATCACGCGACACAAATCAATGACTACTATCACGTGCATTTTTTCAAATTATTACTAGTGTTGTATCAGTGGCAATGCTTCATAATATGCCTATCAGCTTAGATCCTGTATAGTTTATTCAGTTTCTGATTTTTTCTCTGGTCTTGTTAGTTATGGAAACTTAGTCAATTTTAGTAGTAGTAGTATAAAAAATGAAAAACTTAAGGCATGTACGGTTTTGGATAACATTTCCTGATATTATGTCTTGTTTACATTTTTTATTACAAAACCGTCGCATTGTTTACTCTTTGTTCTTGTTTTCAAATATGTTGACGCTTTAAATCATGAAACAGAATAGAAATGAGGTGACACTTTTGTAATCAAAAGTGAAAATTATATTTGAAAAAGGACCCTTGAGAAGGAGTAGGGACTGAAATGGTATTTATTGTGGTATATGTTGGCTTGTGCCTTTTGACTCTATTTTTCCATTCTACAGCTATTTCTTATAAATGAACCTTTTTCAAGTGTGCATTCTATATATTTTTAACAAAAATAAAAGTTTGCATTATTTATCTAGATGCCATGAATTGCTAGGTTGCTGTATATGCAGAATTTCGAAGTGACTGGACAGAAGCAATGAAATTTTATGAGGAGGCATATCATACACTGCGAGAGGTGCGTGTAGCTTTGAATTATTTTTGTGGTTTAGTGATCTGATCTTGTTTCACCACTGATGATATTTCTATGCCTAGATTGAGAATGCTATTATTGGTTTTATATGCTCCATCCATCTGTTGGTTGTGTTGGTGAATAAAAATTAATTGTCTTTATGCCTTATGTATATGAAGTGCCTTGTGTGTTGTGAGGAGAATTTTTTCACATCTTCTCATGAGCAGATAGCAACTGATATTGTACATATGTTAACATGGGCAATTCTACTTGATTTTTCCATACTGTCTCTCCTATGACCTATAGTAATTAATGAAGCTGCATAAACATTTCAATGTTTGTGTGGTTATTAGGTCTGCCTCCAAAACGCTAAATTTTTGCCACATCCATTTTCTGTTTCTATTACATTACAGATTGTTGGGGTGACAACAAGGTTACCAGCTGTACAGCGCTTAGTTGAGATAAAATCTGTTTCTGAACACCTGCATTTCAAGATATCAACATTGTTACTGCATAGTGGGAAGGTTACAGAAGCAGTGACATGGTTCCGCCAGCACAAGAATACATATAAAAGGCTAGTTGGTGCTCCAGACGCAATATTTGTTCACTGGGAGTGGATGAGTAGACAATATTTGGTATTTGGTGAATTGTTGGAGACAAGTTCAAAAATCACTCAAAACTTTCCACCTGTTATTTTAGGCTCTTCATCCAAACCACTGTCAGAGTGGGAATATTATCCTGCTTATTACTATCAGGTTAGCACCCGTCTTTAACTCTTTAGCTTGTCATACATTACATGTTTAGAAAGGCAAAAGGCTAGACCATTTTTATTAGCTTTTATAATATAGCTCATGAGCATCGAGATTTCCGTTATATTCTAGACTTTTTTGTAATAAAGTCCAATAGTAGAATTCTTGCATATATATATGAGGAGGGATATATTGACCCCAAGAGTAAGTCTATAGACTTACTCCAAATCCCTGCCCTCGATTCTTTTTAATCTAACGGCTTTGAGGTGTGTTATATCTGCTCTTCCGGTAAACCCCCGCTTAGGTTTTTTTTCCTCCTTAGCACATTCTCAAAAATCTATTTTTTGATTCACCAAAACCTTCAAAGGTGTTGAGTATTGTGGTGGCCGTTCCCAATCAAACTCTATTCCATGATTTGAAATCATTTTTCTATGATGCAAACCATAGTAGTCTTTCGTTAATTTTTCCTTGAAATTGTAATAGTTTCTTTCATCTCTTTCAATATCGTAGAATTTGTAGGGTTTGTGGTGGCATATACAATGAAAGAAAGATCTGGAAAATCAATTTTTTATAAAACCGTTAAAATAATAAAGAATTGAGATAATGTGGAATCGTTTATATAATTGATAATTTGAAGAGGAGTTAGTGGATTGTAAATTAGAATGATCTTGGGTATCAATGGGGTTTAAATCAATCTCAAAAAAATAAAAAATAAATAACTATTGGGTGGAAAAGGGGAAGGAAACGTTTAATCTAACAAAAAAAAAAACTTGTGGGTACTATCAATGGAGTTTCAAATTTCCGCATGTTTTGCAGCAATCGTTTTTCACCTTGTTTTTCCGTAGAGAAAATAAATCAACCTCACAATAGCAATTATTATTCAGCCATTAATTGATATTTAAATTAAAGGTCAGGATTTGGAGTAAGTTTATAGACTTACTCTTGGAGTCAATATCCCTCCTCTCTCTATATATACATACTATTACTGGTCCGACCCCGGTTAGACCTTTGAACCTTGAATGGGACCTATACCGATTCAATGTGTGGTCCAATTTTGATTACTTTGCCTGTATGTGGGTTGCTCTGCCTTGGCATAACACTTGCAGTCACATTTCTGTTCGCAACATACATGTTGTTTCTATGATAATCTAATAATTTGTTATCTTTACATATTTGTGTGGGCAAAGTTGTTTTGTCTATTAGTTCAGGCGGTCTAAATTTCAACGGGTGTTCTTGATTTATTCTCTGAAACAGTTGGCAGCTCACTACATGAGTGAAAAGAGGTCAGCACTGGAGCTTGCAATCTCAATGTCAGAAACTCCCAATGAGGTTGACAGCAGTGCTGATTCAGTTGTTCCTTCTGCGTATGTCGGTCAGTTTGCTCGGTTACTTGAGGAAGGGGATAATGTTGATATGCTACCGTAAGTCATAATTGAATAGTAATAAAGCTGATATTGTCATGTATTATCTTTTAAATTTTAAATCATTGTTTTCCATTTGGATATGCAGTCTCACTGATGAAGAGTACACCCATTATACTGTTTCTGAAGGAAAAAGGTTCCGAGATTCTCTTGAAATTATTGCTCTTCTAAGAAAAGCTTATGAATCTTACAGTGGTATTAAAATTCAGAGGATGAGTTCCTTTTGTGGGTTCCAGATGGCCAAAGAATATTTTGCTGAAGGTGATATTGTCAACGCAAAGCAGATTTTTGATAGTATTGCTAGTCTATACAGAAAAGAGGGATGGGTAACTTTATTGTGGGAGGTCCTGGGTTACTTGCGAGAGTGCTCACGGAAAAATGGTACTATTAAAGATTTTGTGGAGTATTCCCTTGAAATGGCCGCACTCCCAATATCATCCGATACCGGTGTCCAGAGAGACACTGGTCCAGCTGGTCCGGCAAATCTAAGGCAAAGAGAAGTTGTACACAAGGAGGTTTTTGAGCTTGTTGGTGATGCTTCAGTGTTTACAAAGAGTGAAGACTCTAGTAATCTCAAGATTACTGCCGATGAATCAGTTCAGCTTGAGGTTGATCTTGTCAGTCCGCTTAGGTTGGTCATGCTTGTGTCTGTTGCTTTCCATGAACAGACAATCAAGCCTGGAGCCTCAACTTTGATAACAGTATCACTTCTTTCCCACTTACCCCTTACTGTTGAGATTGATCAATTAGAAATCCAGTTCAACCGATCTTCTTGTAATTTCTTCATAACAAATGCCCAAAAACATCAATCTGTAGAAGGCAGTGATACTCAACAGCAGAGAACAGAAAGAGCACCGTCTCTTTTGCTTGTATCTAATAAATGGCTACGGTTGACCTATAATATCCAATCTGGTAAGTCAGATACCCTTGACATGTTTAACCAGTACATCTTTAAATGTTTCTATAAGCAATTAAACTAGGCACATACATTCGAAGTTTCTATTCATCTGATACTCCCCATCCAGATCTTCTATTCTTTAAATTCTGCTGTTCATGCAATTTTGTTGTATTTCTCTCAAAAAATTTATGGATTTATTTATCAGATTTCTCTCTCAGCACGTTCTGTCTATTATTGTCGTGGTTCAAAAGTATGATCTAACCTAACTTGTGTCCACATCGACACATGCACATCTATTGCTATTAGAAGTATTGCGTTCACTTTATGCATTTTATTTTGATTGTAATTTGAGTCACTATATCATTTTTCAGATCAAAGTGGAAAGCTTGAATGCCTGTCTGTTATTGCGAAAATTGGATCACACTTCACAATCTGCTGCAGAGCTGAAAGTCCTGCTTCACTGGATAGCTTACCTCTCTGGACATTGGAGGATTGTATACAAACTGTTCCCATAAAAGATGCAGTTCTTGTGTTCTCTGGCCAGAAGTCTACCCAAGTGGAAGAACCAGATCCACAGGTAGATCTGTGTCTTGGTGCCTCAGGTCCTGCGCTAGTGGGAGAGGTTTTCCTGGTACCTGTAACATTGGTCTCCAAAGGCCATGATGTCTACTCTGGTGAATTGAAGATCAATCTTGTTGATGTGAAGGGAGGTGGCTTGTTTAGTCCAAGAGACTCCGAGCCATATTCTATGGACAGCCATCATGTTCAGCTGCTTGGTATATCTGGACCAGAAGGGGAAGATGATTCTCAATTAGATTCAGATAATATAAAGAAAATACAACAGTCATTTGGATTAATTTCTGTTCCCTTTATTAAAAATGGGGATTCTTGGTCATGCAGATTAGAAATTAAGTGGCACCGACCTAAACCCATCATGCTTTATGTATCTTTGGGTTATACTCCAAATAGTGGTAGTGGTGAATCAAATGCACAGACGGTCCATGTCCATAAGAACTTGCAAATTGAAGGGACCACCGCTATTGTTATTAACCACCATTACTTGATGCCATTCAGACGAGACCCATTGTTACTCACTAAGAACAAGCAAACCTCGGACTCTGAACAGAACAAGCAAGCCTCAGAGTCTGATCAGCCAGAATCACTGCCCTCGAACCAAAAGACTGTGCTCATTGTTAGTGCGAAGAACTGCACTGAGGTTCCACTAAGGTTGAAGTCCCTTTCTGTAGAGGAAGAGGATGGTGTTGAAAGGACGTGTTCCATACAACATGGAAGTGAAGAGCTTTCAAAACCCGCACTTCTAGTTCCAGGGGAAGAGTTCAAGAAAGTATTTTCAGTCAGTTCCAATGTGAACATTTCAAAGCTCAGACTAGGAACTGTGTGTTTGAGATGGAGGAGGGACTTGGGGGTTGATGAGAAATCTGCTTCTACCACAACATTGTCTTCTTGGGTTGTGACTAAACAAAAACTGCCGGATAAGAATGTGGAGTTACCGCCATTGATTGTGAGTATGGAATGTCCCCCTTATGCAATCTTGGGAGATCCCTTCACATACTGTATCAGAATTTTGAACCAGACACAATTGCTGCAAGAAATCAAATACTCATTGGCAGATGCACAAAGTTTTGTGTTATGTGGGTATCATAATGACACTGTATATGTTCTTCCAAAATCTGAACACATTGTCAGTTATAAACTTGTCCCACTTGCCTCAGGCATGCAACAGTTACCTAGATTTTCAATGACATCTGCGAGATACTCAGCAGCATATCAGCCTTCAAACTCTTCAAACTCAGTTTTTGTTTTCCCTTCCAAACCTCATTTCAAAACCGCAGGCTCCACAAATTTTAGGGTGGAGGAGTCTGTAGGTAATGAATAAATCTTGTACATTGTCAATTTCTTGATCGTTTATTTTTGCCCCTAGTTTTGTAATCACTTCACCGTACTCCTGGGCCGGGGTACAAAATATTTTACATGGAAAATCTCAGTACATGGTCTGCTTTTGATTCCTTGTTACAAGATAACGTTGATCATATCTTTTCTATTTTTCGGTATATTCATTGCTACGTCACTAAACATAGAGGAGGAACCAGTCGCTGAAGATGATGAAGTGCTTTGAGACAGTTGCACTGTAGAGTCTACCATTTCAACAACTGCGGGAGGAGCCTAGGGTTGCTCAGTGGGATACCCGATCTGCAGGGGTTGAGATGTCAGATAATGTCATGATATGTTTATTGTTAACCGACAAATGCACTGGTTTAGTGCAAAGGGATGCGATTCCTTGCACTTTGAATTGAGAATTGTGAGCAAGGAAATTTATTCTGATCTATGATTTTCAGTTGAATATGTTTTCTACGTTCTGCCTATGCGTAAAGCTCATACCTTTTGTAATAGAGGCATCTCTCGTACATCTAACTCCTCACTTAGTGATTTGGATTAGCATGAGATAGTTTGCATTGTATTCACAATTTCACATGCACACAAATTGTTCGTTATTCTATTTTTTAAGAACACATTTTCCTTATTGTATATTGTAATCTCAAGAGGCGAGAATAATTGACTGTATAGGGTTACTATGTTATATAGCCTATAGGTACGAATTTTTCATACGAATATATAGTGGGCACAGTATAAAAAAAATAATCGAAGGTTTAGCAAACTAGCTTGTGTCGGCTGAGCTAAACTCTGCACACTCTGACTTGAACATAAACATCACAAAAAATGGTAACAAAATGAGGATACTTCGTCTTCGTCAATGTAGTTTTGCACTACCATTTTGAATTTAATTTGATTAAGCGTAAAACTAGTTTGCAATGTCCTTTGGATCTCATTTCATTAATTTCCATATATTTATTTCAAATTGTGTTGAATCAGTTCATGCTTTCAAAATCATAAATAATCATTATTAGTAATTTAATAAGCCTAGAAACTCAAATAAATACTGTACTTTGTAATTCAATGAGGTTATTTCTTTTTTAAATATGTAAAATTGATAAATATGGCCAACGTAAATAATGATACAGAATGAAATTAAAATGATTCGTCATAGTTATTACTCACTCCGTTTCACAATACTTTCGTTTTTTTAGAAATTTACACATACCAAAAAATCAAATAAATTTTGTTATTTTTGATTAAATTTTGTGTGTTTTTTTATAATAACCGTAACTATTTATTATTTCGTTCTATTATTTTTCTCTCTAGTAATAAGAAGACATGGCTTGGATCCGATGATTCCTTAAACGTCTTCTTTGCTTTGGACTCGTGTAATATCCTCTCATCCTAATTTTTTATCATAAAAAAAACATAATAAATTTAGAATACAAATAATAGTTTCAATAGAAACTTCAAACATTTTAAAACTTAATCATTTACAAAAAATACATACATTATTTAATGGCTTTCACTTTTTATAATTCAAACTAAGAGTTTAATTTAGGAAAATGGTAAAAAGTGCCCTTAAGACATTGGTTAAGGAAACAAAAATAGAAATATTATGTTGAAAAGTGGTAAAAAGTGGTCAAGTAAACTTTTCAAAAGTTATAAAATTGCCGTTTCAAATGCAAAGCTACTAATTTTGGTTACCTCAACAAATGTTCTAGGTTAGCATGATCATTTAATTTATATACATTGTCAGTGTACAAAATTTTTACATCAGTTCCAATGATGTGTTACCACATCAATTAATGAGGTATGACAAGTCACATGTTTTAACTCATTAAATGATATGATAACACATCATTGAATGCATGTGTAAAATTTGTGTACACTCACGGTGTATATAAATTAAACTCTTCAAACTAAACAATTTTTCATTATATGCACAACCGTTATTTCATGCTTAAACGATGGCTTTTTTTAAAGTCGATGTTATAGGCCTAAACTTGTCATGTGGTCTGTCATAGACTTATTTTTTATGCTCAAGTCTAGCCTTTTGAAATCTTGATGTGATTTATTTCGTGCAAAAAGACGGAAAATACTTGGGAGACTTTGAGTTTTAGCGAGTTAAGTGTATTTTAAATGAGAGAAAATGATAGATAAAAAAACATTTTGAAGAGAGAGAATTATTGATTAGGAGAGAGATAGAGATAAAGTCGTCAAACTCATAGCAAGACCAAACAACGAATTTCATTTGGATGTCATTGAACATTTAAATATTACTGTACATAAAATTGGAGGGCAAATCATTTTTGACAAAAAAGGCACAACAGAAATATAAAAAAGAATGAAAGTGATGTAAAAATGAACGCCATAACCCCTTCACTTGTCAATGATACAGGCATATTCAATGCTTTTATTCAATACATGATACTTAATAATAATAACTAAGAGGGACATGAGAACCTTAACAAGGTTCTTTTTTTTTTTTGGTTACATAACAAGGTTCTAATTTAATCATAAATGAAAAGAAGATCACTGCAAACCATAAATATTACTTATAATTAAAAAGAGATGCACATCTATGTATGTGATTTACCATCGAGGTGATACCAGACTCTCACAATAAATGTGTACATCAAATCCACATGTGTTTCTTATCAAAGGATAACTCAACTCACCACTATTTAAGTTGTATAAGATCAGTTGGGAAAAGAATTTGTTTAATAGAAGAACAAAACCATTTTCTGAAATGAACAAGGGCTTAACAATAGCAAGATTCAACGTGAACTTCCCATGAGGGATGATCATCAATTTAGTCCATGACTCAACAACTCCGTACTCTTTCATCAGCCACACAACCCAATCAATTTTTTCAGAGGCAAAAGTGTCACACACACAAAGACAATTACTCAAAACACACAGCTTGCGTCGTGTACACGCATTCTCGCCATCATTTTGAGGCAACAACACTTCCCGATAAGTTTCCTTCTCCAAATCAAAGGAAAGAATCACGTTTTGATTAGAACCATCACCTCTTTGTTCAACTATCCAATTCAGAGTGCCACCAACAAATTTCCCTAACGAACTAGTGGGAGTATAGGGGAAATTCTGAATGGTTTTTCAAGAACCTTTACCAAAGGTATATATTTTGGTGAAAGTTTCCCTCAAATCATCCTTATTTTGCACAACTACTAGCACCTTGTAATTATCATTAACTTGATCATAGCCAAATCCATAATACTTGATCACCCAATCAAGCCAAAAAGCTTTTGGAGATTTGTTGGATTTCAACCTCATACAAGGGTTGCACAGTTTGACACAAAGTTGACGGCTATCGAACAGACACAACAACCCATTGCATGAACCTATAATACGATATTCGTGCCTCATAACGCCAAATAAACTAACAGTTTTAACACGACGGGTTGATGGAATTTCGAATAAACTAACACGACTGGTTGATGAGTTTTCGAATAATTGCTTCAAAGGATAAGTAACAATCTCTGATTTAAGACCAATTGATGATGGGTTATGCTTGGATTTTCTGTTGAGAATCGAAGTTGATTTTTTGCAAATTGGGAATCCGAGATCAGTGTTTTCCATGATTTGCAGTCACACTTTAACTGCAGGAGAGATCTTACAGGAAGCCTCCGAAGGATCTCGAGGATGAGGTCTTCAGGTAAAATCACCGAGGTGTCATCGAAATGACGTGTGCATGGATGTTGTTCAATCTGCAGAACATCAGACATTGAGATTGGATTGAAACGTAACTATTATCGTATGGTATGCGTTGCAGTTGCAGCAACTTTCAACCCTAAACCCTAATTTGATAAATAGCTTCGTTACCTCTGTTTTCGTTTTTTATATAATCTATGATCTATGAATAGAAATCCGTAAAACATCTCTAAAACATCCTAATTTTATTCAACAAACCTATTCACAATTAACAAGCTCGTTCACAACTTTTGATGGTACAAAGCTTTTATGTCAAAAAAAAAAAAAAAAGTCCTACAACTATTTTTATTTTTAAGGAACAACTATTGTCGTTATTTTCCTTTAAAAAGAAAAACTATTGTTGTTTTTGAAGGAAAAAAAAACTATGGTCGCTATTTATAGAGTGGTAGGGTATATTTTGTAATATCCTAGTTAAAAAAAAAAAAAACTAACAAACTATACAATGAAAACAAATGTCCTATTTTGTATTTCCCGATGGTTGGCAGACAATGTTTTAAAAATCCGATATAAATAGATGACATAGGCTTAATATAAATAAATAACAATTCTTTTCTTACAATTTCTCTCATTTCCATCATGTCTACTTGATGACTGTAAGTTATATAGTGTTTTTGACATTGTTTATGAGTCAATTTAGAGTCATTGTAGCAAGTTTTCATTAGTTTTAGTTGAGTTTTGTAAATAAATCTATGGATGAGCATTAATGCAGTGACATATTCATAAACTTCTACTAGTGGGGGTAAGATCATATATCACAAATTGTTATATAAAAAATGTAACGATGCATAAATCATAAAATAGTCACATTAGTTATCGTTACAGAATTGGATAAAACAACTGTATTATTATTCATATTAAAATTTAAAGACACTTCAATAATTGATCAGGTCTCAATGATTATTACCCCTATATAATGTTTTTTTATGCGTTTGAGGATGTTCATAGACTTGTCTAGGTCTCAATGATTATTACCCATATTTTTGGGGTTTGACCTAATTTTAATCGTTCAATATGTAATTGTTTTATACGTATTATATTACTGCCTTTGTGACAAGAGTTTTGACGCTCATTCAAACCTTCAAAGGTTACGAACTCACCTAAGACAATATGATGACAAAAATCTAGCAATTGTACTTGTGTGCCAACAAGTAGTAATATTTATAAAGCTCGTCTCCACATAGATTGAGTTTTTTCAACTTAACAACTATGATGACGATGATTAGGATTTATGTAACCAGGGGGTTGCAATTGACTTGATTTCCTTAAGAAAGAGAGAGAAATGTGACTAGGATATGTTAGTTTTCCTTCCCTGGACTTGTTAGGTAACTACAAATTTTGAATCCAGTGTGAACTTATCACTTGATTTTAAGACATTTGAACAAAATAGCTAGGCCACTGCATTTATCCCTAACTCTCTTCAACGGTTACTGCTCCCTAATGTCTTAGGTGAGCCCATGATCATTGAAAGTTTAAGAACGTCAATTAAGTACACAAAAATGCATAAAAAGCATTAGTAACAATATTAACCGAATAAATTAGCAAAGTAATAAACTAAAATTCATAATATAATTTAAAGTTATATGATCAAATAATTATGGAGAAGTTCCTATTTCATGACCCAAGCAAGAAAGGATTAACTACTCATAGTTCACAAATGAATATGAAAAAAAAATGAGAAAAGGATCATTGTTGGATGATTCCTTGGCTCCCGAATGGCTCCAGTTGCTCATCAATTACCGAAACCGCGTTTCTGCCTTCGTCTTCTCATGAAAAGGTGTTTTTTCACTAACTTAGACATCATGTATATATAGGCGCGAGTTTCCCTGTAATTTAGGGAAAGTTGGAATGTGATTTGATCCTGAAACTCACAATTCGAGAGCCATAATGAATTATTTGGGAATAACTAAATATTTAAAGTTTGTATTCTAGAAAAATAAGTCAAGATTAATTCTCTTTTCAAGATAAGTATGTATTAATTATCTTATCCAAACTACAAGTCTTATGAATTTGTAATAGATAATTATTCTTCTTTTTTTTAGGTAGCGAAAATAAATATTAAATAAAAGAAAAAGGAAGTGCAAAAGCTAAGGGGACATCAACCCGACCCAACAACCACACATCATCCTTAAGAGGGTAATACAACATGAATACCAAAAAGTGGTATATAATATAATAGCTAACTAGACGAAATCTAGTGATGAATCCAAAGATCTTGCAGAAAAATTACACATCTACACAACCCAGCGGGACCCAAAATCAGGATTGCAAAATAAAGAGATGTGTAAAAAGCTGGAATAATTGACGAACCAAAGTAACCAGGTCCACACTTGATTATAGTGAAACTCGAGAATGGTGTATGAATCGACTGTCAACACAGAAAGATTCAAGAACCAATAGCCCCTGCAACAAAAGCAATAGCTTTACCGACCCTTTCGAGTCCAAACCAAGCAAGAAATATCTTCATTAAACCTGATCCCAAGTGATATGTGGATTAGGCAAGTGTACCAAATCGTTTACCAAGTAATAAAGTGATGAAGTAGAGTATCGTATCCACAGAGATTGTCGTTTCATCCAAACAATTCTCGTTACTTATTTTAGTTTTGACGATAAAAATAAAAGAGTTAAAGGTTAGAGATTGCAATTTTTATCTGTTTGCAACAGAACAAGTTACCTGTTTTAGGTTGCAGAAAAGTAAGTAGCGGTTAGGATTCTTCGAATTCCCCCTATTTATTTATTGGATATTAAGTAACAGTCATGTTGTGTTTATTTATCTTAAGTAGACTATACAAGTGATGAAGCCGTTGGGAGGTTTCTAACCTAACCGGCTGACAAGCTGCACCTGTTGATCGCACGATGATCCTTACGTGCAGGGTCTATACTATCTCATTTGATTTCGCTCTATCCCTTCAATGTTTGGTTGCACCTGCTAGTCACACGGTGATCCTTATGTGAAGGGTCTTACCACCTCAAAGGTAATTGAAACATAGACTTTATATTGACATTCCAAGATTTCCAAAGGTAATGAAGACCAATGTTCCTGTAGGTCAGTCCATCTATGCGTCTTAGGACACTCATAACATACTCTTCCTTAAGTCTTGGTAAATCTACAAACAGGCAACCTAATCAGCGTCTACCTTACCAAGGGTTTAGAAGAATGGTTCTACTAGGTTTACTCCTCGGAGTCACTTGTTTCCTTAATTATAAACTAGTTACTTCCTAGGTTTAGCAGATTTTACTCAATATTATTAATATCGCCTCCTAAGTACTTACTACTATGGTCAACTCACTTTCGGTATCTTTCGCTAGTTACTAACTAATTACTTCCTAGATAGATAGATATTAATATACGAGATATAAATATCAATATATAAGCTTCAAGATAGTAATATCAATATTAGGCCTTGTCACAACCTAGGGTTACGATCCTTTGAAATAAATTACACCTAATAAAACTTAATAGCGAACAGAAAATAAATAAAATATAAATGACATTAAATAAAATAAATATCCAACGAAATAAACAGAGGTTCATCGTAGAACACTAACCTAAAAAGATTTAGTTACACATGGTAGGATTAATATTCTCTCTCTTGATCATTCTTCAACAAGTGCCTAACATTTTCCTATACAACCTGATCTTTATTATAAACAAAAACTATTTTTTATATTCATTGAAGAAATGATGAATCTGATATACTAGATAATACATCGATTGTTAAATATATTAAGGTTTAAATGCACTTTTGATCCTCCTATTTTAACTTAACACAAATATCAGTCCTCCGATTGGGGGACTAGACCATTTCCAATGGGGATTTCTCCCTTTTAAGACTTGATACCAATTAGGTACCTCCATTTGGGAAGAATTATTTTGAGTACCTAATAGGAACAAGGTCTCAATTATGAGACCTCCAATCTTAAATGAGATCCACATTTTTTTAATGTTAGAATATTCAAGTGTAATGATATAGAGTTATTGATAGATGATTAATGAATCCCACTTAAGACATTTGTGTGTGTGGGTGCTGGATTAGGGGGATTTATGTGGATCACACGCATTGCAACGGTTTAAGTTATTTTGAACTACTTTAAGGTCGCGAGTTTGATCCCTCAACTATTTTTATTTCACCACTAAAAAAAATATTACTATTGAAAAATTATAAATGAGTGATGTGTATATGTGAGACCCATTTAAGTACTAAAAAATGGAGGTATCAAGAAAAATTGTTGGAGTAATAAAGTTCTCACAGTTATATGTGTCTATTACAAAATTGTCTTTTTGCGTATAGATATGAGAGGAAAGGAAGAGGTACGGTTTTCAGACAGGTGGATGCAGACTTATTTAATAATTTCATTGATGACTGTTAGCTTATTGATTTGCCCATTTGTGGTCGGTTATTTACGTGGTATCGAGGTGATGGGATTTCAATGAGTAGACTGGACAGGTTCTTGTTGTCAAACAAGTGGTGCGATAAGTGGCCAAACTGTATTCAGGTTGCTTATCAACGGAGCCTCTCTGATCATGTTCCCTTGTTGTTACATGTCGATGAGGCTAATTGGGGGCCCCGTCCGCTTAGGATGCTCACATGTTGGTCATATTTTCCTGGTTATGCAGACTTTGTCCGAGCTAAATGGGGCACTTTTACTTGTGAAGGATGGGGAAACTTTGTTCTAAAGCAGAAGCTTAAGTTGATGAAATTCAGTTTAAAGGAGTGGCATCAACACCATTTTCAGAATACGGATGGTCGGATGATGGAGGTTAAAAATAAAATTTCAATTTTAGATGCTAAAGTAGAGATGTCAGCGCTTTCGGGAGAGGAGGTGGATGAGCTTCATGAGTTGTCTGTTAATTTGCATTCCATGGCTCGATTACAGAAAAGTATTAATTGGCAAAAATCAAGAATGAACTGGTTACTGGAAGGGGATGCTAACTCCAAAAAATTTCATGGTTGTATGTCTAATCAACGACGTCAAAATGCTATAAATATGGTGTCTGTCGATGGTGTTAGTGTGGAAGGGGTGCATAATGTTCGTGCAGCTGTTTTCAGTCATTTTCCCACTCATTTTAAGTCTATTGGGGCAGGTCAGTCGGGGGTGGAGGGTCTTCATTTTCGAAAGCTATCTTGGGTTGAGGCGGGAAATTTAACAAAACCCTTCACCCGCGAGGAAGTGAAACAGGCAGTTTGGGATTGTGATAGTTATAAGAGTTCGGGTCCTGATGGTGTCAGATTTGGGTTCATAAAAGAATTATGGGACTTATTGCAGGATGATTTCTTGAGATTTTTGGTGGAATTTCATAGAAACGAGAAATTGACTAAAGGTTTGAATTCTACTTTTATAGCTTTAATCCTGAAGGTGACCAGTCCGCATCAGCTTAATGATTTTCGGCCTATCTCTCTGGTTGGGTGTTTGTATAAGGTCCTTGCTCAAGTTCTTTCTAATAGACTTCGTTCAGTTGTGGGATGTGTGGTCTCTGAATCTCAATATGCTTTTGTCAAAGGAAAGCAAATTTTATACGGTATTTTAATATCTAACAAAGTGGTTGATGAAGCAAGGCGTATGCATAAGGAGTTACTTTTGTTCAAACTGGATTCTGAAAAAGCGTACGACTCGGTCGACTTCAAGTATCTGGACTCTGTAATGGCTAATATGAACTTTCCAAAAATTTGGCGGAAATGGATTTCTGAATGTGTTGGAACGGCAACATCGTCGGTTTTAGTGAACGGTTGTCCCACAGAGGAGTTCCCTATTGAGAGGGGACTTTGTCAGGGTGACCCTTTGTCTCCGTTCTTTTTCCTTTTGGTTGCTGAAGGGTTCAATGTTCTAATGAATGATGTGGTGGGGGCGGACTTGTTTAGAGGGTATGGAGTTGGGCAACTTGGTGAGGTGCGGCTAACACACCTTCAGTTCGTGGATGATACTATCATTATTGGTGAAAAGAGTTGCAGAATGTGCGTACCATGAGAGCGTTGTTGCTTCTTTTTAAGGAGATTTCGGGATTGAAAGTTAATTTCAACAAAAGCATGCTGACATGTGTAAATATTTCAGAAAATTGGTTGTCAGAGGCGGCTTTGGTGATGAACTGTCGTCGGTGATCGATTCCTTTTGTTTATCTGGGTTTGCCTATTGGTATTCTAGGAAACTTTCTTTTTGGAAACCTGTTGTCGATTGTATAGTCTCTCGCCTGTCGTCGTGGAACCACAAGTTCCTCTCCTTCGGTGGCCGCCTGGTTCTTCTGAAATTTGTCATGTCTTCTCTTCCAGTTTACTTTCTTTCCTTTTTCAAAGCCCCTACAGTTATACTTTCTTCTATTGAATCTATTTTTTTTTTTAAAAAAAATTGGGGGAGTGGTGAGGATAATAGGAAAATAGCCTGGATAAAATGGGAGTCTATTTGTACTCCGAAGGAGGTTGGAGGGTTGAGGGTGAGGAGGGTGGGAGCTTTTAATTTATCTTTGTTGGGGAAGTGGTGTTGGAGGATGTTGGTGGAGAAGGAGGGGTTGTGGTATCGAGTTTTGAAAGCCCGTTACGGTGAGGATGAGGACGGTTGACAGAGGGTGGAAGCCATTGTTCGGCTTGGTGGCGGTCAGGTGGGAGAGGGTGCCAGGAGGTGGTTTGATAATAGCATTCGTCGGGTTGTAGGAGATGGCAATGATACTTTGTTCTAGAAAGACATATGAGTGGGGGAAATTCCGTTGAAAATTAAATTTCCCCGCCTATATGAATTAGCTGTGAATAAGGAGTGTTCGGTGGCGGAGGTGAGGAGGGTTATATGTGCGGTTGGGGGAGGGGAGAGGGTGTGGCGTCGTCGTCTGATTGCTTGGGAGGAGGAGAGTGAGAGGGAGTGTCTGTTTTACTTCACAACACTGTTTTGCAGAAAAATGTTCATTACGTTTGGCATTGGTTGTTAGATCCTCTTCACGATTATTTGGTGAAGGGAGCATATCGCTTTCTTACCACTTCCGGTGAGCCTTTGGATAGGACTCTGGTCGACGATGTCTGGCAAAAGCACATTCCGTCAAAGGTGTCTCTGTTCGTTTGGCGTCTTCTCCGCAATAGACTTCCTACAAAAGATAATTTGGTGCGGCGGCATGTCATTTAACCTATAGACACGACTTGCATTTCAGGTTGTGGAGGTTTTGAAACGGCAACACACCTGTTTTTATATTGTGACATATTCAGCTCTCTTTGGTGTTATGTTTAGCATTGGTTACATATTTCTTCGGTTTCTCCTGGTGACATCAGACAACCTTTCATTCAATTCACTTCTATGGTGAGGCTGCCTAGATTCACTCATACATTTATGAAAATAATTTGGTTTGCCTCTGTTTGAGTGCTTTGGAAGGAAAGGAACAACTGTGTATTCCAAAATACGGCTCTAATCTTTTTATTCTTGTTGAACGGGTTAAACTAAATTCTTTCTTATGGTTGAAATCAAAACATGTGACTTTCAGCTATAGTTATCATGATCGGTGGAAACATCCGCTTCTTTGCATGAGTGTCCACTTGTAATTTGTTTGGCTTTGGTGGTGCTTCCTTGTTTTGGCCACCTTGATCTTGTAAATACTCTTGGGTGGTTTGCCCCTTTCACACCTTGTGCGGGGTGAATCATTGTTGTTAATATTATACTCACTCCATCCCATAATAACTGAGTCATTTACCAAAAAAAAAGTGTCCCAAAATAACTGAGTCATTTTACTTTTCAATACAATTTTAATTACTTTTTTTTCCTTTATAACTCTAATTAATATTACTTTCATCATTCCCAATTCAATATATTTCACTTTGTATTTATGATAGTGGAGAATCCACCAATACATAACAAAAGCACTTAAAACCATTTTTCTCTCTCCTTCATTTATACATTTTTCTTAATATGTGTGAAATGAGCTACTGGCTCAGTTAATTCGGGACAGAGGGAATATCTCATTTTAGTTTGTTAAAAGAAATAAATTCATACTCCAAGATACATTAATAGTATTAATTAAGGATATAGTTGAAAAAGGAGTAGTAAATCCATCTACAAATTTGTAAATGATCTTATATTAAATGACAATTACTTTTGTAAATAGTCTTATAATTAAGGACGAAGTATAATATTAAAATCTGAATTACAAACAAACATAATTTGGATATAAATTATTTTCAAAAAGAATTGAGTATAAGTTGCATTGTGAATGACAAACAATATAAGGAAAATTCTACGGTGAAGTCATGAAAATGACTTTTCTGATGAAGTTAACACTATAACATCAAAAGTGTAGTGAGTAACACCCCACTGTTTGTACAGTGACATCAAAAGTTCAGTCCCCATAGTATCATCAATTCATCAGATTAACAAGACTACATTTAATCTAATTTTATCCTACCTTATTTTAAGTGTAACACCTCACAAAGTGTAACACTTAAGACTATCACATAATATCATCAAATCTGTTTGCATGTTAAAGATGCCAACGATAAAATAGTACCTCTAAGCCCAAGATGTTGCAAGCATTACTAGATGAATTACTATTGATCATTAATCTGTAATCAACAATTTAAAAATGAATCAAACATTAAAATCAAAATTAACTTTTTCAAAAAAGTCAGTTTTCTGACTGCATCGTAGAAGCTCCCTTATTTATGACGGGAACAAAATTTATTTGTAGAAAAATATTAATTAAAGATATCGTCTTGCTTTCGCAAACTGTTATCAAATTCTAACACGTAATTTCCTATTTTCGCATGCTTTATTACGCGTCTAAATTTCTCTTTTAAAATTCAATAAGTACTTAATCAATTAGAGAAAGTGTTTTCGCTACTTATTTAATTAATAATATGAATTTTCTAAGTCTAATACCGTTGCCGCTAGTTCTCATGCTTTTATGGTTATATAACACAAGTTTGATGGTTATATTATAGGGATACCATTTTCAAAGTTGGGAGGAACGAGTATTCACGAGCTGATTTTGAATGCATGTGTCCGGGACTGGTAGTGTCTAGAGAGGTATACAAGAGCTGATTCTATGTATAAATATTTATGAATATTTTCAAAGTTTGTGCTTATGTTTTCTTCATGAAAGGTTTACTGTGGCCCTATGTTTATAAATCAAGCCATAAATCAACTAATATGGAGTTACTATTATTTACATAGATAATACTAATGATGGCGCTCAACGTATCTTGGACACAACAAAACAACATTTGCAAGTCTTTGTGGTGTCTACCACCATCCTTCGCGGTATAATTTGATTTAAAAACATTTTAAAAGTCAAATTTTTTAATTATTTGAACACACAATGACATTAAATACTACTGATTATTTAATTTAGGTTGATGTTGCTAGAGGTTCAACTCCAGAGGCTTTACATGCGTTTTATGGGAATGATTGGACCGGCCGCTTTGATCGACTAAGGCTGGTAATGTTAAAACTCACATGGTTTTCTACTTAACCACTTGTTTTTCATATTTACTCTTTGACTTAGCTTAACATTGTGTCTACAATTGTAAAATTTGTGCAGATTTATGTTCCAATAGAAAACACTAAACGTATCTAGAAAGTTTAGCATGTGCATTATCTTTAGTACTGGATACATTAAAAGTTACAACATAAATTCTACGAATGAATATTTTATACAACAACACGCGTTCGTACAATCAACAATACAATACTACACGTCCAAAGTATATAAAATACATCCTTAGAGTCCAAGACATCCTGCAGCGGGTACGAACGAGCTCTTGCTAAAATATCCATCCGGCTACAAGCTGGCTAAAACAACCTGTTGATCTGCAACAAATAAGGATTGGGATGAGACATAATGTCTCAGTGAGTTCTACCTAATCCTAGGCTATAGGTAACCTCGGGGAAACCTATGGTCACCACGTGTCTACAATACAACCTGACGGTTGATTATACGTGTGTGGGTCATGCTTGCCT
>Ga0315914_1001112_pt1 | contig 38874 bp, 19 predicted proteins | sample MpolenodulesMG_FD_203920 | JGI IMG/M metagenome (GOLD analysis project Ga0315914, IMG submission 203920) | Medicago polymorpha root nodule microbial communities from Los Angeles, California, United States - elongated nodules | ecosystem: Host-associated > Plants > Roots > Nodule | place: USA...
GCTCTTTTGATTAGGTGGAAAAAAGATTAAGTGCGTGTTTAAATTGGCGTTTAGCAACTGCTGCCGTGCTTTTGAGAGCTTTGGGATGTGATAATACAGAAGCTACAAATTGTAGCATCTGCCCAAACGCACATTTACAACACATTTAACGCCAATACAAACAGAGGCTAAAAGATTCCATTTTTAAGACTAGGACTAGTTATAACTAAAAAATATTTTCTTTTTATCTTGATGCAAATCTGATAATACCAACTTGATCTTGTTTCTTTTTGAATTGACAGTTTTTGTGAGATCTTCCAAGAACAAGTGTAGAACCAAGTGGATCAAATCATGAAGCTCTCACTCTTTGGTAAAAAAGATTCGTCAAAACAAGTTACCTCCCATACTCATGAGGCAAAGATAACATGTGGTATATGCTTTGATACAAAAACAGATTCTGATATATTCAATATAAGGACCCCCATCTTCAAAAGAAAATTGTGCAAGCACCTCTTTTGTGTTGACTGCATTTGCAAGTATGTAGAAGTTCAAATTAACGATAACGCATACAAGGTTTTGTGTCCAAGTCCAAATTGTTTTGTGAAATATAAGCCGAAACATTTGAAACACATTTTGCCTAACCAGCTTATTGTTAAATGGAAGTTTTTAGCTTCTGAGTTATCCAAGCCGTCAGAGCCGAAGACTTACTGCCCTTACGCGAATTGTTCTGTTTTGTTGGGCAAAGAAAATGATATTGGAAGAGAATTTAACAGCAGTTCTAGGTGCACTTCGTGTCACAGACAATTTTGTGCAAAGTGCAAAGTTCAATGGCATGCAGGAATGAATTGTAAGACATTCCAACAATTGAAAAGGAATGACAAAAATGATTTGGATAACAAATTTTTGGCGTTGGCTAGAAAACAACAGTGGCAAAGATGTCCAAATTGCTTTATGTATGTCAAGAAAAGTGCAGGATGTAGTTTAATGAAATGCAGGTTTGTTTTTTATCCTATCATCGTCTCTTGTTAATTCTTAATCATTGTCACACATATTTAAATTTATGTTATTCATTATAATAATTCTAATTTCTAATTTCTAGTTGTGGATGCAAATTCTGCTACAAATGTGGGAAGAAGCGATCATATACAGCACATACATGCAAATAGCAGTTAGTTTATTATTCCACTGTTTCAGAGGTAACTCATCTTACATGTATAAATAAATTCTGTTTAATAAGAAATGACTAGAAATAAAATATTTTGAATTTTATGATGATCTGTTTTGTTGTTTCCATTCATATATACACCACGCCAAACTCTATTTCAATTCCTTGGAGTCATCAAAATTATCTGTATCGATTTGTTATATGATTGTTATGCATGATATTGGGGCAATAAGATTTTTTGCTATTTGTATACTTATGTTCAAAAGGGTTCTGCAAAATATTAATTTTTAAGATGCCTTGAGCTGCATATACCAAGTTAATTAGAACTAGATCATACATTAAACGGTGTAATCATTTGGGTTCTCATCTATTTGCAAATGGTGTGACCAAGCTGGTTTACGGCAAAATATTTGTTTTTTTCTTTTGACAGAAGTACGATATAGGCATCTCTATTTCATGAATATTTGATATTCATTTTGTTGCATGTGAATTGTCTTTATAGTTTTCACTTTGCTGCAGGATCCAAAATGTTCATTCGACCTATTTGTCAATGATTTTCGTAGCTGCTTCGATAAGGTGATCACTTGATTGGTTTCTGCTCAGTATACACTTCCTGCTGATTAACTTTCTATGCTTGGCACTTTGTATGAAGTTAATTAAATATTAGAATTATGTTAATGAATTTACTGTTATTTGAGAATTAGTTTTAAACCAATACTTACATTTGTGGTTGTATGTTAGAGAAGTTGAAATGAAATAGTTGCCATTCGATCAAGATGCTGAGCCAAAATTGTTTATATATATGTGGTCTTGACAAAAGTATGTTCTTACGAGGCTAAAAAATATGTGTTTATATTTTCTGGGGATTGATCTTGATTCGATAAGATGAATGCTATTGTTAGATCTTGGTGTTGGAATCATCACTTCAATAGTTGCTGCAATGGAATTTTGTATGTTGTTCTCTGTGATTTTTGAATAGGTAAAAGACATAACTTTGTTCTTAGACATGTCCTTGATGTGCCATTCATATTTCGTGACACCTGCAATTAATTAAAATACCCTGTTGTAAAATTATATTTGCAAAATCATACCATTTTTCCAACACAGAAGGTCAAACAACAATTTTGTGTGCACTGTCCCTGCATCAGCTTCCCGTGTGATATAAGTTTCAACCATAGACGTTCTTGAGTCCCTGAAACATGAATCTCTAATAACAACTTCTTGTTGTTCCCTTCACTTGTTGTTGAACCAATCCAATTCGTCTATAATGTAAAATTTGTACAGTATAAAATTGTAAACAGCAAGAAAAACATTATGGATATTTGTTATCATAGAACGTGAATGTAAATTGCGAGAGAAAAGGGTGAAGTGGTTTGAGCTAAGATAATGTACTTTTACTTGAATTAAGATCACTATTCTTGTGTGAATTTTATCTATGATAGGCTCGTTATGCATATTCAGTCCCAAATATCGATAAAAGGAAAGGGTACAGTCTCTAGCTAACGTAAAACATTGTTGAATATGTATTAGTTTGAATGCAAGGTCTTTTTTTTTTTAAGCAACATGTTATATAGCTCGAGTACGGTGTTAAATGAGCACGGGTTGTTGAATCACCGCCTTGAAGCAACAAAAATAAGAAAGAGTTCCTGCATCACTGTGAAAGGTGTGTGTAAAGAAGTTACTTCATGAGAGTAAGATTTGTTTCGAAATATAATAACTCTTACAGGAAAATATAAGAAGATGATGGACACTATGACTAGGAGTATTAATTTTAAGCGCGTACAAGAAACAACATGGGTTGGTGAAAAGACGAAAGAATTAGACAATTCATTATTCAAACTTTGGTACATTAGCTACGTTATATCGAGAAATAAGTTAGGCGTTATTGTGGATAAAAAGTGGAAGATGAATATTTTGGATGTACAAAGGATAGGAGATTGGAGCATAACCTTAAAAGTTATAGTAGAACAAGACACCTTTAATGTTCTTAGTGCTTACGCACCTTAAGTAGGGTTAAAAGAACACCTTAAATTAAAATTTTGGGAGTATTTAGAGGATATATTGCTAGGATAAAAGTTTTTTTCTAGGAAGGTATCCAAATGAGCATTACATAGTGTATTTAGAAATTTTGAGGGCTTGCATGCGGGGTATGGCATCATGGAGGTAAATGTAGAAGATTAAATCCACCCTAGATATTTTGCCAAATGCTCCAAGGGAGTCCTCTTCCATCAAATGTCTCAAAATGAGGAGGGTTAATGTTCTCAGGAATAGAGGCCTCCCAAATTTCTTTGCATAAGGGCTGAAGATCCTCCACTTCTTCATCAGAGTCACCCAAAATAATCATCTATTGCTGGATCCTTTATATTTGCGTTTGCAAGGCTTTGTTTTGGAAACATAGTTTCTTCATAGTGACACGAATTGTGACGAGAGCTTCATTCTTATGTTGTTGCGATTGAACTCTAACCAACTTTTCAATGGGCTATGTTGTGTGACTGAGAAATTACCTTTATCGCAGCCCCGCGATGGATGTCAAATGTTCTTGCTAAGAACATTTAGGGGTCACATTGACGACAATGTGTTGGGTCAAGGTCTGAGAGTTTTGTGTATTTGGGGTTAAGAGGTGATCTCTCAGGGTCTTGATAACTCGCAAAATACACTGTCTAAATAGCCTGCTATCCATTTATTTTAGAGTCAATTATTATGTTTTGCCTGGTAGTTGCTGATATTTTGTTGTGTTTCAGGTACGTACTTAGGGTGTTAAAAGCAAAAATGAAGAAAAAGGTTGAAAACGAGGTCATGACAGTCGTCAGGAGCTTAGGGACAGTTTTTTCAAGATAGTTTTAAGTCATCCATATCCAATCCAACTGTTGGTGCATATTTCCTGCACGATTTTAGGAGTTTTCAATTTTAAAATCAGACTATAAACAAAGCAAAAACACACAGTTGTAAACACACTTTAGACTAGCGTATTTTTATTTTAGGTTATATTTTCATTTTAATTCAATTCCAATTCTAAGTTCCAAGTTTGCTATTATTCCCTTTCACTCCAATTTAATTTCTTTCCCTTAATTTATACTCTCTCCGTTCCTTTTTAAAGTGTCGTTTGAACGTGGATTTAACATTACGGAGAGTAAGATGACATAATATTAAATTTATTGGAGAGAGGAAATGTGTGCAAATTTAGTGTTATTATTCCAAAATTACACTTGAAAAGTAACGGAGTAGTATATATCTTGTTTCTTGCTTGAATTACAATTCAGGTTCTTCTTTTGCTTGAATCCTTTTACTTGAATTCCAATTGTGAAATTGCTTACTGGAGTCGTAACCTATACTGCTGCCGCCGTGCCCTTCTAATTTCTGTGATTGACGCGGCTGTTCTTCATTTTGATTAAAGTTGCCATCTAATTCAGGTTTGATTCTTTTTTTATTTATTTTCTCTTTAATATTTCAGCAAAAATAAATTTATTGTATAGCTTAATTATGTCTAAGTAGTTTTAACTGAGTCCAAAACGAGAGGACCATCTATACAAATTCTGTTTTTAATTTAAAGCTTCGCTACGAAAGTAGGAACATACAAATATCGTTTACGCATCAAAAGAGCGGAAACAATATTGAACTTAGAAAATCAGGTTATTAATTAAATAAAGTAGCGAAAACACTTCTTTTTTTTTATAATTAATTAAGAACTTATTGAATTCTAAAAAGAAATGTTTGAAGCGTAGTCGGGAATTTCAATTTCGCGATATGATATCTCTAATTTAATATTTTTCTAGATATAAATTTTGTTCTCGTTATAAATAAATGGTGCAATTTACGTGAGTGACTTAGGTTGACAAAAACCATCCTTTTGACCTCAATTTGTTATTATCAAATTAAATTTTTTTATTTTATTTTACAAAAACATTTATTCACTCATAGTAAATTTTTGCCTATATTTGTGTGCATCATTTAGCTCTTTTTTTTTTTTTAAAAAAAAAAAAAAAACAAAAATAGATATTCAAAAGAATAAAATCATTCTTTCAAAATGACAAATCCATTCATGTAGCACATTACTTAGTGACGTAGACAAACTGGCGGCGCGTAAGAAAGGCTCAATCAAAATAGCGCAGACTTGGCATCCGGTGTCAGAATGACTCGAATTATACCTTTTCGGGAAGTCCTAGACCTCACGAGCTTAACACATCATTTTGCCATGACGTAGGGATGAATTTAGTCATTTGAAGTCATCTGAAAGCCCAAAACCACATTTTGCATTTTAATATTTCAGCATATTTATTATTTTTATGTTTTATTTCAATTTGTCATTTTTCGGCCCATAAGGGTTTGTTATTTCCTTTAGTATTTAAACAAAACTTTTGTAGCCTAAAAGACACTTTTTTATTCAATAAAATTATCGAGAAATTTTCTTAATTCCGGTGGATTCCGAAAAGGACAAAACTTAGGTACAATTTCTTAAGTGCTTTCCGTATGATTCTTAGCTAAAAATACAACTTTTTTGGAGATAACAAACTTTGAGAGAATTATGGATTTAAGGAAATTATGGTGAATTTAGTTAAAAATCATACGAAAAGCACCTAAGGAATTGTACGTAAGTTTTTTTCCTTCCGAAAATCCTTATTTGATAGATTTGTGGCTTGCAACCTGTTTATCTTTTAGGTTTAGCGTTTGTTAAGCCTTTCTTCCGTTATGTGTCACTTAGGCTCATGAGTATAACGATTTATTATTTTCATTTTTAAATTAAGACTAAAGACTTTTTTCACAAGATCAATTTAGTTATAACGAAAAATAATATCCAAATTAGTTTGACATTTTTATACATATGACAAATTAGTCCTTGATCCATTATAACAATGGACAAATAGTAATAATAATACTAACTTGGTCTTGTTTCTTTTTTAACTGGTGTAGAACCAAGTGGATTGAATCATGAAGCTCTCACTCTTTGAAAAAAAAGATACTGATGAAGCAAAGAAAACATGTGGTATATGCTTTGATACAAAAACAGATTCTGATATATTCAACATAAGGTTCACCATCTTCAAAATAAGAATGTGTAAGCACCTCTTTTGTGTTGACTGCATTTGCAAGTATGTAGAAGTTCAAATTAATGATAACGCATACAAGATTTTGTGTCCAAGCCCTAATTGTTATGTGAAATATAAGCCGAAACGTATGAAACACATTTTGCCTACACAACTTATTGTTAAATGGAAGTTTTTGACTTCTGACTTATCTAAGCCGTCAGAGCCAAAGAATTACTGCCCTTACGCGAATTGTTCTGTTTTGTTGGGCAAAGAAAATTATATTGGAAGAGTATTTGACAGCAGTTCTAAGTGCCCTTCGTGTCACAGACAATTTTGTGCAAAGTGCAAAGTTCCATGGCATGGAGGAATGAATTGTGAGACATTCCAACAATTGAAAAGGAATGACAAAAATGATTTGGATAACAAATTTTTGGCGTTGGCTAGGCAACAACAGTGGCCAAGATGTCCAAATTGCTTTATGTATGTCAAGAGAAGTGAAGGATGTGATGGCGTGAGATGCTGGTTTGATTTTTATCCTATCCTATCTTGCTAATTCTTGATCATTGTCACATACATATGTTCAAATTTATTATAATGATTCTAATTTCTGATTTCTAGTTGTGGATGCAAATTCTGCTACAAATGTGGGAAGAAGCGATCAAATGTATTTCGACGACATATATGCATATAGCAGTTAGTTTATTATTCCACTGTTTCAGAGGTAACTCATCTTTCGAATTTTATGATGATTTGTTTTGTTGTTTCCATTCATATATGCACTGCACCAAACTCTACTTCAATTCCTTATAGTCATCAAAATTATCTGTATCGATTTTTTATATGATTGTCATGAATGATATTAGGGCAATAAGATTTTTTGCTATTTGTATACTTATGTTCAAATGGGTTCTGCAAAATAATATTTTTTAATTTGATGCCTTGAGCTACATATACCAAGTTAATTAAAACTAGATCATACATTGAACCGGTGTAATCTTTGGTTTACGATTTAATCATTTGGGTTGTCGTCTATTTGCAAATGGTGTGACCAAGCTGGGGTTGATAATCAGATATATTTGTTTTTTTCTTTGGGCAGAAGTAAGAGCTAGGCATCTTTTTCTCATGAACATTTTATATTCATTTTGTTGCATATGAATTGTCTTAATATTTTTCACTTTGCTGCAGGGTCCAAAATGTTCATTCCACCTATTTGTCAACGATTTTCGTAGCTGCTTCGATAAGATGATCACTTGATTGGTTGCTGCTCAGTATTTCATATCTCACATGATGAATGAATACTGATATTTATGGAGGTTTTTGGTTTAAGTTTGTATGCCTTGTTCTGTGACATTACAGTATCCATATTTCACATGAATACTGAAATTTCCACACTTTTGACGCTAACTCCCACTTGTTGTTCCCATCACTTGTACTTGTCAGACTAATCCATTCATCTGTAATGTAAATTTGTACGAAGCAAGAAAAAAATATGGATATTTGTTATCGTAGAACGTGATTGCAAATTGCAAGAGAGAAGGGTGAAGTGGTGTGAACCAAAATTAGGTATTGTTACTTGAATTAAGGTCACTTATTCTCGTGTGAATTAAAACATCGTTTAATGGAGAGAGTTGTGTTAGGCGGTCTCCAGCAGCCAACGTAAAAGTGTTGAGTCTCAATGACACAAATCAACTATGTAATAGTGTGAACGCTAGGTTGTTGTATATCGCCGCTTCGATGCACCAAAAAATAAGCAAGGGTTTTCACATATTTGTAAACTAGTGTGTTTAAAAAGTTTAGTTCATGAAAGTATGATTAGTTTTGAAACATGGAATATAATAACTCTTACAAAAAAATGTATAAAAATGGTGGATACTATGACTAGGAGTATTAACTTTATGTGTCTGCAAGAAACTAAGGGGATGGATGAAAAGACGAAAGAATTAGACAGTTCATGATTCAAGCTTTGGTACATTGTAAAAGTTATATCAATAATGGATTCAACGTTTTTGTTGATAAGGAGTGGAAGGTGAATATTATGGACATAAAAAAGATAGGAGTTGGATCATCGCCGTAAAAGTTGTATTGGAACAAGACACATGTAATGTTATTGGTGCTTATGCACCTCAAGTAGGGTTAGAAGAGCACATACAAGTAAATCTTTGGGAGAATTTAGAAGGCTTAATTAAAGATAAAAAAATCTAGGAAGGGATCTAAATGGGTGTTAGGGGGTGTATTTAGAGATTTTGAGAGCTGGCATGCAGGGTATGACATTAGGGAGGTAAATGTGGAAGAGTTAATCCATCCTAGATTTTTCGCCAAATGCTCCAAGGGATCCCTCTTTCCATCAAACGTCTCGAAATGAGGAGGTTTAAAGTTCTCTAGAATAGGGCCTCCCAAATTTCTTTGCATAAGGGCTGAAAATCCTCCACTTTCTCATTGGAGTTACTTCAAATAGATTTCTGCTCTTCCCCCAGCACATTTTGCTCGTGCCCAGCATGATTTCCAAATATACCCCTGCATGAGTTAAGTCACGCTGTGTGACTTAACTCACGCACCTTATAAGCTCTGCGTGACTTAAGTCACGCACCACTGGCTTGTGCGCGAGTTAACTCATGCATGTTGGCCGGTGGTCAGAGCTGAAGAACAAACGTTTTTTGGTCTTTGGTTAGGTTTTCAACATTCAATTTACACGTTTTTAACTACTTTTACACGTTTTTTTTTACCACATTTATGGTAGATACAAACTAGGTTATCCTTCCTACTTATAAATACCCTCACAAACTTCCTCTTTTCCTCACATTATCTCCTCCCACTCTCTCCCCATCTTTCTCTTCTTCTTTTTGGCTTCTATAGTCTCTAGGCTCTTTATACCCCTTTAGGTATATAGTAGTAGCTCTTGGGAAAAATAGTGGTCGGTCGAGTTGGGGAAAAAACATCATCCCTTAAGGTAAAATTAGGTTTGCTTCCTTTTACTCCCAAAATCTTTTTACCATGGGTAAAAAGAATCATCATGGGGGTATAAAAGGAACTAAATTTAAATTTACCTCAAAGGATCTTGATGTCTTTTTCCCCAACAGGAATCACTATTTTTCCCAAGAGCTATTGCTATATACCGAAGAGGGTAAAAATAACTTTTTACACCAAGAGGGTAAAAAGATAATAAGTAGATTAGTGAATACAAATAAATAATTGTAATGTTTGAATGATATTAATAAAACGAGAGTTATATTTATTAATTTTGTTTTTTATTTGTAATTATATTTGCATTTATTTTATGTTTATCATTATGTATTGAATAAATAAATATTGAATTAATAAAATCGAATTTATTTTCTAATTTTGTATTTAATGAATAAATAAATTAGAATAAATATTGAATTAGAATAAAATCGAATTTATTTTAAGTGCATAAATAAATTAGAATTTATTTTCTAATTTCGAATTTATTTTAAATGCATAAATAAATTAGAATATAGCAAATAAATAATTTAGAATAAAGTGAACAAATAATTTAGAATAAAGTAAATAAAATATTTTAGAATAAAGTAAATAAAATAATTTGAAAATAGTAAATAAATTTAAAAAAAAGCCACTATGCGCCACTTAACTCACGCCACTCAACTTAACTTGCGCATTATTTTACACGAGAAATTCTTAGGTGAACTCTCACCCAACATGTCATCCTTACACCCATCCAATTAAAACACAACACCTCATTAAAAAAAAAAATCAGATTCCTTCAAAAAAAAATCAGATATTTACTTCTATCCTCTCCCCACTCTTCCCATGATTTCCTTTCGTTTTAATTTCTCTCTCCAACAATGGTGAAAGCCCCATCCCCTCTGTGTAATCGTTGAATTTCTTACTCAACAGGGGATATTGAAATGTAAAGTGGGACTATGGTTTCACAATTTGAATCTATATAAATTTAGGTTAAAATTCTTAAAAAAAATTAACTAAAAAAATGAGAAAAAAATAAACCCAAAGCAAAAAGTTAGTTTGTTGGAGTGATTGACAACACTTATCCTGACAGCATGTTATCTAGCAAAAGTTGGGAACATTCCTGTGTGTTGCAATGAAAGGAAATTAATTTGCATGATTTCTATTTTTTTGAAGGAATCTGATTTTTTTTCACCTAAGAATTTCTCATGCGCAAAGACATTTTGGGCATGGCTGCAGGGCGCGAGTATTTTGTGTTGGTGGAAGAGCAAAATCCTTCAAATAACCCTCTCTTTTTGGATCCCTTCTACATGCGTTTGTAAGGCTTCATTTTGGCAACGTAATTCCTTCTTGTGGCTTAGATTGTGACAAAGGCTTCATTCTCCTATTGTGGGGATTGAACTCGGACCATCTTCTCCATGAGTGTTATAATGTGGCCGAGAAACTATCTTTATCATGATCTCACGGTGAGCGCCAAATGTTCTTGCTAAGAACGTTCAGGGTCACCTTGTCGACGATGTGATGGGGTCAAAATCTGAATTATGTTCGGTTAAAATCCGAATAGATATCTTATGCATATACCGGTACACGCAGGACAAAATATTTATTCACTCATACTAAATTTTTGTCTATATTTGATATTCATTTTGCCTCACCTGAATTGCTTTTCTATTTTTCATGGTGCTGCTGGATAAAAAATGTTCGTTTCCAGCTATTTGTCAGCAATTCTTTGATGAGGTGATAACTTGATTGGTTTCTGATGATTGGATTTCTTGGATGTTTGTATGAAGTTAATTATAAATATTATAATTATGTAAATAAATTGACCTCTATCAGATATTTAGTTTTAAACCAATACTAGTTTTTATGGTTTATGATAGAGAAGTTTCAATGAATTAGTTGCCAATTGACATAGGTACTTATGTTCTGTGAGACTTCTGAACCCTTTGGAACGAGATGTTGATAAAAAATTGTTCATATAGATGTGATATTCCCAAAATATGTTCATATGAGGCTAAGAAATATGTGTTTAGAGTTTGGGGATCGATCATGTTTTGATAAGACAAATGTTATTGCTGAGATATTAGTGTTGGTTGGAACCATCATTTTTAATAGTTCCGGTAATGAATTTTTTTATACTGTTCTCTATATTTTTGAACGGGTATAAGACATAACTTTGTACTTAGATATGTCCTTGACGTGCCTTTCATAGATATGCTGGTTTAGGGTTTGACATAAAGTTGGTGATCTAAATGAAAGAAGACAAACAAAAAATATTTCAACATAGTTACAACGACGCGGCGCATTTTGAGATTCAACCCAACCTAATGATATGATATTTAATAGTAAATAAAACTTACTTTAATTTGATGCATATTTGAGAGAAAACGGTGTTAAATGACCACCTAGCCATGAATGATTGCCGTTCTACGTCTTCTTTTTTCTTCCCGTCGTTTTTTTTATTCATAATCCACGATTTCCCCCAAACCTGTTACCCTAATTTTCAAAGACCAAACAAATACCAACTTTTTATAAAATATAAGTCACAATATAATGTCACCCGACACTCTTGAACCATTTTTTTAAACCAATTTATGTATTTCCATTATGACCGATTAGAATCAAACACATGTAAACAAAATACTACAACAACGTTTTTCAATCAAAATATCAACGGCGCGACTAGTAAATGTAAAATGGACGAAACTTGAGGGGTTAATATCAAGAAATTAAAATTTAAGGTCAAAATCAAACAATTATAAAACTGAGTCAAAACTATATTTAAGCATAAAAAAGTACTATGAATCCAATTTGGTTTTAAAATTAAAATTAATTATAAAATATAATTCAAAATAGAAACATTCTTCAGTGAGCATTATGTGGCATGAGTTTTGTTTACTACAACAAACTTTACTTACACTCCATTTCCTCTTTAAATGCCACCTCTTCTTGTATCATATCACCACCAACTGTGAACCAGATCTGCCATCCAATACTTCCGATCACCACCACGAGCTCATTGCCGTCGCAAGTCGGTCATCCACCATCGGTTCGGTCCCTTTTCCCTCACATGGTCTCTTCATGTTCTTGAACTTTTTCTTTCATGATTTTAACGTTTTATTACCTCTTTTTCTTTAGCTTTTTTATTTGTTTAAGTTTGTTTGTTGGTTTGAAATCTTGAGTTTAGCCTTCGTTGATTAACTATTCTTTGCATGGAGCTGCTATGATGCTTTCTATTTGTTTTTTATTTTATTTTATTTTATTTCACTTCATATCCTAATCTGATTAAAAGCTACATTAATAATCAAAATGATTGAAGTATCATAGATCATAAATGATTATAGTTTGGCATCAAGAATTTAGAAAATAAACTAACATGGTTATTGGTATTTTTGTTTTGGTCATAAGTAGACAATGATATACTCCACCATTTTTTTTTTTTACGTATGTCAGTTATTCAATGAATCTAAAAAAAAAAATATTTGTTTATATTTGAGAGATCAAATGGAGTATATAATTATGGACATTAATGCATGTGCAGAGGAAAGATCATTAATGCTTTAATTGAAAAAAGATACACAATTTTACTAATGTTTCAAAATAACTTCATTTACTAATTGAAAATCAAAACTTCAATCATCAAATTGTTATTTTTTGACAAGAGTTTATTCTTTATATATTAAACAAATTACTATCAATTTAGTTTCTAACTTACTGTTAGAAAGACCAATATAAGTGAAATTTGATAAAGTAATCAATCTTTTTTAAAATACACATAGTCTTTGGAATCTATTTAAAAGCGTTCTACAAAGTCGAAGACTAATGAAAGGATGGGTAACTTAACTGCTTTGAGTTAAGGGGGAAAAAAGTTAGAGATTTTAAGTTCAAACTCAAATAAAAAATAAATATTAATTTAACAAACCAGTTACTAATATTTCTCATTCAAAAGAAGGAAAAAAAGAAGTGGGAGACTAGTTTTGTTGTTAACTAAAAAAATTAATATTTACGTGCAACTATATGAGTTAGTAAGTTTTTATTTTTGACAAAATATGAGTTATTAAGTTGTGTTCATTACCTAGGCATATTTTATTCTACACACGTTCCCCAACAAAAGCATAGACTGCATAGTGGTTGAAATTGTTTCCTTTCGTACAACAACAACACACAGGTTTGATCCTTCGGTTGTTCCACTTTTGCCTCATCGGTTCAAATTAAATAATTGAGCGTGTGCAAATTAAATGAAAAGTTCCATCATTTGGGTGACATTGTGGTGTCAATGTCGCATGACAATGGTCAACCATAATGTGACAAGTGTTTTTCTTCTCTCTCTTTCACATGAATTTTTTGTTTTTTGTAATTTTTTAAAATAGAAGGTGACACGTGGCACACTATGGTTGATCAATGTCACATGACATTGACACCACAATATCACCCAAGTGTTGTCCGTCCCGCCTTTGTGTAACATCATTTTGAGAGCTCATTGGTTGCATACTGGCATTACTCTATGTGTTTGTTTTCGATCAAATATTCCATCTTCATATGTTAGTAATTAGTTGCTAGAGTAAGGGCTTTGAACCCAGACCTTCAACTATTTAAATCAATAAGAAATATTTGTACTAATAGTAATAATAATACCAACTTGTTTCTCTTTTGCTTGGCAGTTTCTGTGAGATCCTCCAGGAACTAATGAATACAATCATGAAACTCTCACTCTTAGGAGAAAAACATTCGTCGAAACAAGTTACCTCACATACTCATGCAGCAAAGAAAACATGTGGTATATGCTTTGAACTAAAAACAGATTATGAAATATTCAGCATAAGATCCACCATCCTCAAAAGAAGAAAATGCAAACACTTCTTTTGTGTTGACTGCATATGCAAGTATGTAGAAGTTGAAATCAATGAAAATCCACTTAAAGTGATGTGTCCAAGTCCAAAATGTTGTGTGAAATATAAGCCAGAACATTTTAATCACATTTTACCTAAAAAGGTTTTTAATAAATGGGAGTATTTAATTTCTGAGTTTTCTATTCCCTCTGAGGAAAAGACTTACTGTCCTTTTGAGAATTGTTCCGTTTTGTTGGGCAAAGAAGATCTTATTGAAAAAGGCGTCGATGAATGTTCTTCTAAGTGTCCTTCGTGTCATAGACGCTTTTGCACTAAATGCAAAGTTCCATGGCACGGAGGAATGAGTTGTCAGAGATTCCAAGCAATCAAAAGGAATAACCCTAATGATTTGGATACCATATTTTTGGAGTTGGCTAAAAGTGAAATGTGGCAAAGATGTCCACATTGCTCTATGTTTGTCAAGAGAGTTCATGGATGTAGTTACATTCAATGCAGGTTTGTTATGTATCCTATCTCTCTTGCTAATCCTTGATCATTGTCACATACATATTTTTAAGTTTATGTAATTCATTATAATAATTGTAATTTCTATTTTTAGGTGTGGATGCAAATTTTGCTATGATTGTGGGAAGAAGCGACCGTTTGCATATGTACATATATGCAGGGTCCCTTGTTAATTTTTTTATTCCACTGTTTCAGAGGTAATACATCTTGCATGTATAGATAAATTCTGCTTATTAACATATGACTAGATTTTATTTTATTTTTTGAATTTTATGATGATCAATTTTGATGTCAATTTGTTACATGATTGTCATGAATGACATATAGAATCCTTGGTTCTTTGTACCGATTTTTTACACGATTGTCATGATTTTGTTGTGTTAACCCTCTGGTTTTTAAAGGAAGCCTCCTTAATATCTAGTGTTCAACCAATATGTTTAAATGGGTTTTCTTAGAAATTAATTTTTACGATGATTTGGTATGACAATTGAGTCACGTATAAGTAATTAAAACTGGATGGGACATTGAACCAGTTTAATAATTGGTTTAAGGTTTAATCATTTGGATTGTCATCTATTTATAAATTGAATGACTAAATTGGAGTTGATAATCATATATTGTTTGTTTTTTTAGTAATTTCTTTCCTAAGGGAATTTGTTAAGGAATCCATTAATATAAATTTTGTCTTGAAAATATAAATTTTTACTTTTGTCTTGACAATAATCACAATACTTTTTGATGCAAAGTTACTAATTTTAACACCTTAACAAATACTTTAAGGGTACTCATTAGCATTCTCCTTGTTTATTTAGTGATTTTATTTTTAGTATAAAGATGGTGTGAACTGCTTCCAAATATTTTGTATAGATTCAAATACTATATTCATTACAAGCTAGGGATATTTTTTTTCATAAATATTTGATATTCATATTTGTGTCACCTGAATTGCTTTATAATTTTTCATGGTGCTGCAGGATCCAAATGTTCGTTCCACCTATTTATCATCAAAAATTGAGTGGCTTCTGCTGATTGGCTTTCTTGGCACTTTGAATGAAGCTAATTAAATATTATAATTAGATTAGAAGTTTCACTTAATTAATTTGTAGGTTAATTTGAATGAATGTTCGTTTCACCTATTTGTTAGATTAATGCTTTATTGTCATTTATTCATTTTTGTGGTTTATGATGAGAAGTTTCACTTAATTAGTTGCAATTGGTACTTACTTCTGTTCTGTGAGACCTATGGTTTTTATACTCTTTGATATTTATATCTCACATAAATAGTACTGATGTTTATGGAGGTCATTTTTGTTTGGTTTTAGGATGAGTAAAATGACATGATTTTTGTCCTCGTGAACTTAGTTCAGTTGTAGGGACATTGCATAATTTATGGAGGTCATTTGTGTGAGCTCAAGCCACTAGGCTACTAGACCAAAAAAAAAAAAAGGACATGATTTTTGTTGATGGGATATATGTCATTGATATGACCTTAAAACTTTGCTCAAATTGGTTGAAATTTTATATTGATCAAATGGTGAATTTATCTTTTGATTGTACATATTAGAAAGTTTTTAAGGTAATCATGTATTACAAAATCACCAAAGTTTTTACCCTCAAGAGTTTATCTTCATTTGATTGCTAAGATAATGTTGCAATGGACCATCAAAGGTTGAGTCAAAATCAATTATTCTCTTAAGAGCATCAAAGGTTGAACCATGATGCAGGACCAAAGAGCATCACATTCCTGCAACATTGAAGTACAAAATTCAGCAATGATATGACTTTTACAATGAATAAATCAACTATTTTTCAAGATTTAGACTTTATTTTCTTTAAACATGCATGTCACCTTAAGATCAAAGTTTGTTCGCAAAAAAGAAAAAAACAAAGTATTTATTATAGGTTGATTTCTACTAGTTGAGATAACAAATAAAACCAAAATGTTTTCCTAAATAAGAAAATAAGATGTCATCACCAATCAAAGAATCTTTTGCCACTTTTTTTTTCGATGCATCTTATGCCAGTTGAAAGTCGCTTTTTCTTTACATATATTAACCTAGGAATCATTCAAAAGAAGGAAAGGCAACATCAAGATGTAATTAAATTAAACCAAGATATCTAACTTTATATCATACAATTTCTAGAATGTACTCTTATACCAGCTAGTACCATTACGGTTTCTTCCCCTTTCCACAATAACAGCACAAGAAAAAGCTGAAATTATCAAACTACAGAAAAGCAACCATCTTACCAAATAATTACAACACAAGTAATGGATCACCATATGGGAAAAATAATCACATGATTAAGTACAAGTTTTTATTGTGACTAAGGTTAACTATTAGTTCAATCAAAGAAAACCATAAGCTAGGAAAAAGGTAACCTTAATCACACACAATCAAGAGATTCACCTAAAATACAAACACACAAACTATACAATATGATGTACCAATCTAATGCACAAAGTAACCTTAACCACACATAACCAAGACATTCAGCTCAAACACACACACATAAACTACTATACCATATGGTGTGTCAATTTAATACACAATTTTGTGTGCACAATGATCCAATAACATGGATTATGTCAAAAAAAGGATTCCTTAACTACAAAATACTTGACTAAATTAAGATTACAACTCATCATCACATGACCATTAGATCAAGCTCATAATCATTGTTCATCACAAATTACACACTATACACAATCACAAAGCAAGGAAGAACAGCCCTGGGATTAAAAACAACCAACTCCTCCTCATCAAGTCTTGTGTAAACACCACTCTCGCCACGCGCCATCACCGAATCAAAACCTCCATCAGTTTTATCCACCTCATCGTCCAAATCTGACCCAACCCGACCCGCAATAACACGACAAACGAGCATTGCCCGTTTGACGTTCATGAACTTAAACTCCCGCTCGATGTCATCAGGAATTGACGCGTGTGCCCTCCAGCTAGTCGACAGCGTGGAAATTCCATCTAATTTCGGTGAAAATCCTGATTTAATCATTCCACAAATATTACAAAATTGCTGAGAACAAATCGAAGAATCCCCGTTATGTCCCAACTCACATAAAAAAGTGGAGCAATGAAAACGCATGAGCTCATTCCCGTCAGCAATGCAGCGTTCGTCACGGCGGCGCGTGACACCACGCGCTGCCTTAATCTTCACCGTTTCGCGATATTCTTCGAATTTCGAGAGGATTTTCTGGCTGTTATGGATCTTCAAGATTCGGTGTATGTTTGGGAAGGTGTTTGTTTCGGGCCAACCCGATTTGAAGATGATTTGCACTATGTTATGACCCGGGTCGGATCCGATAAGCTCCGATACAGCATGGTTTGTGGATTGGTGATTCTCGAGGAGGTTCGGTTTCTGGAAAATCTCGCCGCACGCGGTGCATGGGAAGATATCATTGCGGAGAGGGAAGAAGAGGTTGTTATCGGCGGAGATATCTGATTCGGATTGTTTCTTCCGCGATGGATCTTGGAAACTCGGGTCGGGTTGAACCAATGAGATAAGGGATTGTGTGGATGCTTTCACGGTGGTTGTAATGGTGGACTGAGGTGATGATTGGGTAGTGGGTGTGGTGGTTACAGTTTTACATGAATTTTTGCAGAAGAGGTGTTTGATGAAATGCCAAGAAGAAGAAAGAGTTTTATGGGTTTTGAATTTTGGGTGAGAAGGTGAAGAGGGTTGTGATAAAGGTGAGATTTTTCGTTTCTTTGATGGTAATAATTGACGGTTATCTTGTTTTCCGGCGGCCGCGGCGGCGACTGTGAACATGAAGCATCCAAGGTGGACAATGAGGATCAAAACATAGTAAAATTTGTTGAAGAAAGTAGCAATAGTAGCCATAAGTTGAAGAGTCGCAAAAAAAAGATTCAATCTTCTTAGTTTCTTATTATGTATCAAATAGTTTTTGAGTTTGTGGTTCTCTCTGTTTCTGGTTTCAATTTAGGTGGGCTAATTTAGTTTCTTCGAAAAAAGTATTTGAGTTTGTGAAGTGTTATGGTAGTAGTGGTGGTTAACTATGAATGAAACCATGGTAGATTATGGTTGATTTCATTGAGAAGAATGAGAAGGAGAATGATGATGATGACTATGGGAGGAAAGTGAAGAAAAAGATACTAAGAAAGGGAAAAGAAGATTGATAGATAGGTAAGGAGGTTAAAGAGGATTTTGGGGGCATTAGAAGAAGAATAAAGGTAAAGAATATAAAGAGTAGTTAGAACGCAACTTCATAGCGTTAAATTAGGAACTTTTTGTTGATGTTATTCTTTCTTGTAGTGTGATTGAATGTGTATGTAATAATGTAATGTAATGTAGCTGTATATTGTAATGTATGTATAGTATCATAGAATCATAGTATGGTGAGTGGTCTAGAAAGGGGTTATTATAATATAAGAGGGAGAAAGGTAATAAGGACAGTGTTTGGTTGATGATGCATTAGCTTTAACCGTAAGTAACGGCATTTCATTACTCCTATGCTAATTTTGCCCTTAAATTTAGGATAGAAAGGGATTAAGTTGCTAATGTGGTAGTTCACGGTTAAGCAAATATGAAGCAAGAATCAGCTAGAATTAACTGTCATAGCTCAACTATAGTTCATATGTGATAAACTAGTAAACTAGCAATGATTGGATTAATGTATGTGCAAGAATTAACGGCTGTAAAATTTGTGAATGGTAGGATCCAAAATGGTATGGGCGAGTTTCATTTTTGAAATTATTTTTTTCTATTTTAATTTTTATTGATAATTACATATGTAGGTTTTTTCATAAAAAATAAAATGACATGGCACAAATCATTATAAAATTTGTGTTTTCTATTTACAAATGTGTCAAGTTAAAACAATTCAGTTTATTTTTGTACCGAAACAAAACAATTCAGTTTATTTTCTTTTAAAAGAAATATAATAGCCTATTTGCTTAAGCGTTTTTCAACCTACGTTTTCTGTAAAACCACAACAGTAACCCACGTTAACCCAAAAGCTTCAATCGTTGGCTTTTAAAAATCACGACAGTTTTGCTTTGGAAATTCCCCAAACGCGCTTTTGTGCTTGCAAACTCCAACCCAAACAAGCACCAAGATATATTTTCACACAACTTTGACAACTAATTTTCTAGTTCTTCTAATGGCATGTTTGGTAACGCGTACAAACAACAAATCTCACCTTACGATGTTGTTCTCACCACAATTTTATGAAGCTATCTTTTTTAGCTTCACACTAAACGCAAGGCTGCGTTTACACCACCACTGCACCAAACACTCACTAAAAAGTTTACATCTTCTAACATGAATATTTTCATACGCTTTGCCTAATGATCGAACTCTAAACCAAATAATTTAGAGACTAAATATCTACCACAGTTAATTCAATAGAATAAATGGTTAATTCAATTTACGTTAAAAACTATGGTTAATTCATGTAGTAGAATTAACAACAATTTTGATTATTTGTTAAACAAATCACATACTTAACTGAATTAATAATATTTTTATACGTGGTCGTGAATGTAAGAAAGAGCAAATGTTCATGAAATATTTTACAACAAATCATATTTGCCACCATGTGTACATAATTAGAATCTCTATTGGAATAACTTACGACTGTGATTATACATCACAAGACGTACAAAACAAGGTTGTCAGGATTGCCATGTTAAGAAAACAACAAATCAAACTTGCCACCATGTGTAGATCATTAGAAGCTCCATTGGATTTTGATCCCTGCACACAATGCAGAAACTTTATAGCTAGGAAAAAAGAAAACAATTTTATGACTCATTAATAATTTCCAACAGATGACAAGGACATAAGCCTCTCACGTGGAGAGTTCCACATTAAGCGCTTAATCTCCATTTGGATAACTTAATTCCATTCACAAATTAAAAATTTATTAAACATTACATTTCTCAAAGAGAATCCAAAGTGCACACTTGTTCTTGTCCAACCCTTTATAATTTTATTTTCCCTTTGAAAGATTCGAGCAGTACATGTACACATGACTTTGTCTCTTATTTCATGAGAGTATTGTATGAAATTACCTTAACCTTAACGTATCTACTTTATAAAGTTGTTTTTGGGATTAATAATAATGTAATAAATCGATAAAGCTTCATTGTATTTATACTAATTTGCACTCACTCGCATGCATGTTTAGATTTTTTTGTACTATATACAGTGTTTTTGGAACACAGACAAATGTTCTGTCCATCAAGGACGTTGAGCACGTGTAATGTTATAGTAACATTTTGTATTTTACTAGTATGAGAGTACTTCGAAGAAAGTGTGTATTAATGTCGGCCGATTTTATAGAATATGGAGAAGAAGGAAGGGGGTTATATTTTGGGAGCAACCCATATATGATAATGATAGTAATTTTTTCAATGATGGAACTTTAAATTTTGAGATTTACAGTACTATGGTTTTTGCTGCATTGTGCTCTCAAAGTAAGTTTTGCCAAATTTAAGTGGTACAATTGATAATTTAGTTATGCCTTCTGGTGCACTAAAGCTCTTAAAAGTAAGTTTTGTTAGACCCAGCATATCCGAGAGTTTTAGTGCATCAGACAGTCTTTGTCTTGATTATCAGATGTGTTCTGGTGTCGGACACGCGTTGATGTCCAACACCGATACAACATTTATGATTATACTAAATTATGTCATTTTCTTAAATTAGTAGCGGTATCGACGTGTCGGTATACATGTCGTGTTCGTTGTCTATGTTTATGTTCCTGCTTCATTTTTGCAACTATTTCTTGTGGGAGTAAAGTAAAAAAATTGTTAACCGTGTCACGAGAGCTATAACTATAGAGGATGGAGACTACTGCTAAATAGTGAAAGTGTGAAACCTTAAACTGCTTTTGGAAAAACTTCTCTTTATGAATGCTAGCAGTCCAAACTGTTGGCAAAAACCACAACAAAACTTCATGATGAAAATGCCAGAGTGAACATGAAGACTCTAACAATTTGTTTGTTCACATGTTGTTGTGATAATTGTATCCCACAATCCTTCTTGCTTGTCCTTAATATAAATCGAATATAAAGATTTTTTTTTCGGTTAATCAATCATATTCATTTGATCATTAAAAAAGTTTGACATAAACAACTTATATGATTTTTAATGATCAAACGATTTCTTGTAGAAGGTAATGACTTGTGATTGTTGGATAGTATACAAAATTTTACACTAAGAGTGCATTAAAATTATATATTTATTTATTGAGAAACCTATAGACTATTATATATTTTTAATTTCATATACAAACTAAAAAATAAAATTCGTAACCCAATTTCTTATTTTCACATTCTTAATTAATTAATTAATCTCCAAATCAGATGTTAACTTGAATGTGATGTAAAACTGTTAGCAGTAGTCTTTTACATGTCACTTTCCTTTGTAACTACCTCATCAACTATATCTTGTGTAGTTACCTTGTAAAAGCTTGTAATAATTGTAAAGTATATGTGTTTCTTTGACGATTTCCCTTTATACACACATAATGACACAAACACACCCCATTGCTCCATAGTGTATTTCTGATCATGGTGAAAGCGGGCCCCACACAGACAAGGATTTCCATGTGGGCCACATGATATCATTTAGGTATCGTAGCTTTGTATTTGGTGTGGGTCCAAATGATCTTCTATTTGCTAAGTTAATCCATAAATGTCTCTTGTTTATTGAAAGCATGCCACCAAATATGCAATATTTGTGTCTTCCATTATTTGGGTTTGGCCATTGTATTCTACTGCGGTTCACATGTTATCATTTCCCTTTAAAATATATTTTGTGATTATGCTTTTAATCCGCTTGCTATACATATAGTATAAATCTAAGATAGGAATGTTATAGTGTACGGATGGATATGATGAAAACATGCATGTGTAAATTTGATTGGGGTTTCACCACTTGTGTTATTAGGGGTTGGACCTTTTATGGTAAGACATGCAACCTTAAAAGTTGTGTCAAGCAAAGTGGTGAAACATGAGAAAACGTGTTCTGACAATCAACATATTTTTATACGATTTGTTTTCTACACTTCAGTTTCCTAGCACCAAAGGTTGTTGACCTTCTACATAGAATTCAAAGGGTCATGCATAACAATGTCATATCTCTTAGGTCCATGAATGCTATGCTTATGAGGATTGATTTTTCCATCCAAAAGACCCAGCGACAGAGCTTGTTACCCGCTTTCTTTCTGTTCATGTGTAAGTAATCCTTAATGTATTACATCATTATAATAAATACACTACCGTGGAGTATATAAATATCCATTAATTTTTTTTTATTGAATATATACAATAAAAAACAATGATCTTAATTTTGAGCAATTTCAGATTATAGTCTGGTGCAAGGTTTTGCAACTCGAGAGTTTACCTCAACTCGTTTTGCTTAGGTAAACTCGTACGAGTTTACCTAAAATTAAAATTATATAAAATTTATTATATGCATGAGATATATAAGCTAATATAATATTGTAAATATGTCAATACTGCAAAATATGACTTAATTACAAAGGCATATTATATCAAACTACCATAATAAAACGTTATGTTCAACGTAGCATCAAAATACAAAAATTAATGCACAAAATCATAAGTTTCATAAGTCTAAGTTTAAGTCATCCATAAAACCATCCAAAAACAACAAGTTTCACAAGTTCCTAAAGTTGTTAATAAAACTATTTAAAAAAAAACTAGTTAATTTCTTCAAAAGGTCAACAAACACCACCACCGCAACCCTAACTGGCGCCGCAATCACCGTCGTCGAAATCTGAATTTCCAACGTCGGAATCGCAACCCTAACTGGTATGTGCTCCCCTGTTCATGGTTTGAGAGCTCAGAGAAGAAAGAAAAAGAAACGTTTCATTTCAGGAACAACGTGTTACTGTAAAAGTAACTATTCAGTAAACGTTTCAGTCTTTGGGCTTGCAGAAAAGGAATTGAGTTTTGAAAAAAATGGGCCCAAAAAAAGGGTCTTTTTTATTTTTTATAGATGTAAACTCGGTAAAACTCGGTCGAGTTAACTCGATTAAACTCGTCAAACCTTCCGATTTTACCAGAAATTGAGTTTACCTCCAAGTTAACCCAATTTTGGTACCTAAAAACGTAAACTCAGAGAGTTAACACTCGATTTACAGAACAGTGGTCCGGGGTACTAATTTTATCTAGGCTTAAATATTGCACTCGTCCCTGCAAATATGTCTCGTTTAAGTTTTGGTCCCTGTAAAAAAAAAATTTGTTTTTGGTCCCTACAAAATTTTTTGTTTTTTAAAATAGTCTCTGATCCAATTTTTGTGATGATTTGCATACGTGGCATATTTTAGCCTTTTATCTATTGGAATAAAGTTCAAAATACAAGCATATAAGTTCATATGAATAATGGAAAATTTCTAGCTTCTCATTATCTTTTGGCTAAAATTAGTTGCTAATTATGATAAACAAATCAATCAATGAAAAAAAGTTAAAAAAATTACCATTATTGTTTTGCTGTCTTTCCTTACGGTGGAGTGAATGCAACTAAAATTCTGTTACACCATTAGTGCATTTCTGACTTTGACCACATGGTTGACTGAAGAAGAGGACGCAAAAATGATCAGAACAAAAAAGCAGCTCCACTATATAGACAGTTTAAAAGTGTTTTGATTAATTGGTTTTTCAATTTAATGGTCCAATAGAGCAAGTAAGCTTTTTTCATGTTCTCTTATTTTCTCTCCTTTTTGGTTTCCTAGACTAGGAGGAAGCTATAGACAGGGTGGTCACCCAAGTTATCACAAATGATGCAGTCACTTTTATTTTTCTACCAAATACGTACCCTTCTTGTTTTTGCTTTTAAGTGCAAGAAAATATAAATATATATATAAAGACAAGATTTTTTTAAAACCTAGATATGAAGTACATTATCGTTTAACCTTGATTAATCTTCGATAGAGAACTTATTAGACACATAAGATGAAATCTACTTTTTAATAAGTTTTTTTTTTTTTTTTGCAATCTGTAAAAAGAATAGGGTTTTTTGCTTAATCAAGAAAATTGAAAATTATTGTTGTTTCAATAGTTCTTTTGTTTAGTTATACCGTTGAAAGGCTTAACTCAAAAGTTGTCAAATACATATCGCAATTTTTTTAGGGGTGTTGGGTAGTTCAAATGTCTAACTTAATGAGTAATAAGTTGAAGGTCATATGTTTAAATCTGAAAAAATATATATAAAAAATTAATGTAACAACTAATTACTAATATTATTTAATCTTATCTTTACGTTATGAAGTATATCGCAATTGTTTTTGATGCAAGGATTATTTTAGATATAATTGAAATAATTTGTTGACCGACACTGAAACGTTTAAGTTCTACCTAGAATTGGGCATATGCTATGAAGCACGGACATTTTTTGAATTAGGTATATTCCAGTGTCTGACATGCATTCGTGTTTGAGATCGATACAATACCAACACTTATGATTACACTAAATTATCACATTTTCTTAATTATTATTGGTGTCACGTCGATGTCCATATCGTGTCTGTCCGATGTCCGTGTCATTGTCCACGGATCATAGGCCATGTATAAATAAATGATATGGTCTCCGATATGATGAAGTAAACATAAATTTTATTCATATATGAGTATAGCTTAAATTTTAACATCCTGCTAATCTGATAAGAAATGGAACTTGATCTCACCGACACAAATTAAGAAATATCAAGTTGGGCTCCAAATTAAAACAAGTTTTAGTCACACTTGCACCGCATAATATCCAGATATTTGGTTTATGTGTTTGCATATATACACACAGGAATAATTAATTATAAAAGTAAGTTCATGACTTCTAAAATGGGAATTAAAAATGTCTTACCAACATTATGTGTCCCCATGTTAATGACTTTATTCACATCCACTAATCAATAAAGATAAACACGGTAGCTCATGTCTTTTAATCAATATGAGCATGTTATTAGGTAGCTTTAGAATGTTGCTTCAATCTTGTTAGTTACAGTACAAATTGTTGCAATATACAAATATCCACTAAGGTCTGTTATAATATTCAACTAAATTAAATAATTCCTTATGGTGGAGGATTTACCTCATGAAATTATAAATGTACACCATAATTACACTCTGCTTTTCATATTTTTTTTAAAATTTATCTCATAATTCACTTCACCATTATGTTTGGGTACATAATTCACTTTACTATTATTATTTGGATAAGAGTCACGCTATTTTATCATAGAAATTGATATGATTTTTTTTTTTGGTAATAGTCATTTTGGTATTTGTATGAAGAAAAATGTTAGCAATGCTCACTTTTAAACACTCTCTATAGCACTCACTCTTTTATTGGATAAAATCAACGTATGTTCCACCACTTTTTGTGGGTTCTATTTCCAAAGTGTAGACCTACAATGATTTAAACCAATAAGAAAGTGAGTATTAGAGAGAGAGCTCAAAAGAGAGTGTTGCTAGCACTACTCTTTGTATGAATGTGTAACGAGTAGCCACAATAACCTATCAATGTATCAAAATTTTAAAATAGTCTATGCATGATCGTGTACTCTATTAGTTAAAATAGTTCTTGCCCTTAAAATAATCCTTCAATGTTAGACAATAACTTTTTTATATGGATTAATATGATAATAAGTATTTGTAGGAATTGATACAACAGTAAGTAAATATATTGAATGATTGATATGACAGTATTAACGAAACATTTTAACGCGGGAGACTATTTGTATTAACGAAATGCACAATCAATGACTATTTTAGAATTTTAATACATCCAGAATTGTTATGACTACTCATTACATCTGGAATGACTAAAGTGGTTATTACACTTTTTTTCTAACCGAATCTCTCCACCGATAGTAATCCTGATCAAAGACATATTAAACACTAAATATAAATATTTCTTAAATGCAAAATTCAAACTTTGAGTCATCACATTACAAGAGTTTAACCCTTTCTTCGTGTAATTGGTTATAAACTTATAATCTATTATCACTCTATTGTGACAAATGACCTTATGTGAATTTTTTTTCTTCTTTCTAATGCAGTGTCCTTTGATTCCTAGTACTACTCTTTTCCAAAAGAGAATGCGCGGTAAAACAAAGGTTGATTTAGAAGTAACTTTTGTACTCACAACTGACCCACAACGACATTTGAATCCATCTTCTTACTTCTTAGCAGTGATGATTGCCAGTCATAATTGGCATTTTCTGACAGAAGAACATGGTGAGAAACTGTACCAATTTGAGTACGTGAAATACTATTCCCTCCGGTCTCAAATATAAGAAAAGATTCATTTTTTAGGTTCATTAAATAACTAATGTATCTATTTTATAATGTAGACCAGATACATTAACTATTCAATAAACTTAAAAAAGGAATTTTTTCTTATATTTAAGACCGGTGAAAGCAGTAACTTGTGATGGATATGATTGCACTTGGCATGCAAACAAACATGGCCTTCAAATTCCTCTCGTGTATTTTTTTGTTCCTTCATATATCATCTAGAAGAAAATAATCATGTTGGAGGCATATACATTTTTCAATACAATTTGAATTGTCGTTCATCATAGATTGTAACAATTTGTAAGGGACTAGTCCTTCTCACGGCAAAACCTCCATTATTCATATTTCTTTCATTTTGTTGGAACTGATAATTGCTACATGGCTAACTATTTAGAAGATTTGTCGTTTTTTTTCTAGTTAGAGTTGTTCATTCCGATGATGACAATTTTTGTCGAAAAAATATGTATTAGTGGTAGAACCTTATATTGAAATTATATAAATCATTATTTACATTTGAGTAGAAGGAAAACAGGCAACAAGCTGCGCCGCTAGATCTTTTTGGGTGGCAAAACCAATCCTCGTAAACACAACATTTATGGACCTAGGAGACATGACATTGATATGCATGACCTATGTATAAGGTCAACAATCTCTGGTGCTAGGAAACCGAAAGTGCCAAAAACAAATGGTATAAAAGCATGTTGATTGTCAGACACACTTTCTCATGTTTGACCACTTTGTTTGACGCAGCCTTTAGAGCTGTTTGTCCTACGATAAAAGGCCCGACACCTAATCCCACAAATGGTGAAACCTCAGTTAAGTCTACACATGCATGTTTTTCTCATATCCATCCATACACCATAACATCTGCAAGTTTGAGTGTTGATATTCTATCTAGTAGGTCAGTCAGGAAGTTCACATGCGCCTCCTTCTTCACTGATACTCCCGTCCGTCTGAATATATCAAAAAGTACATCCCCAATAAAGTTGTGTCTGTACTTAAAACGGAGAAGCTTCTTACAATGAACGACATGCTCCCCAAAAGTATCAAGGCACATCTTACGACAAACAGGGCACACCTCATTAATAGGAAATAGTGGAATCATAAGACGATATCTAAGGATAATGCGATACTCCACTAGTGACATATGCTGACCTAATCCATCAATCAGGATAGCTAGAAGAAAATCATGAGCATGCGGTGCTCGCAAACATCCAAAAACTGCCTTCTGTCTCGTGGTCATGTCAAACTTAACTTCCATATTCTGAACAATTTTACTAAAAAGAGCACTCGCCAAAACATGTTGTGCATTAGAAAGAACTGTGTATTTGCTAGTAAAACTGCTAACATCAAAATCTGGAAACGTACCACGAAGACCATCCAAAGCATTATCAAAATTCAAGTCCATGCCACTTAACCCACTGTCTCTCAAAATAAGATCTTGTAGCACCTAAGACTGTGCCCTAGAAGCTACAAAAGTGTACGAGGAAGCCTCTAATGCTAAGTACAAACCCAACCCTCCAAACCTAATAGAAAGTAGTTAATTCCATGTTACATTTAAGGCACTTTTGTTACTTGTCTTACAAGTTATTTAAGGAAAAGCTGAGAAAAAGATGAACAATTGCCCTTTTGCGCTTTTTATATCTTACTTTATCCATTTGTGCAGGAATTGAATGTCAAGACACTAAGAAAGAAAGAAAAACAAGGATTTGTGAAAAAAGTCAACTTGCCATGGCGAGTGAATTACTCGTGAGGCGAGCATGAAGACGAGTTCAAGGCAAGTAGAGGCAGCGAGTACCAGAGGCAACTCGCCACCAACCTGCCATGGCGATTTCATGGCGAGCTAACTTGCCATGGCGAGCAAAATTACTCACGAGGCGAGTTAAGACGGCCTAATCCCTCAAAGCTGGCGTAGCAGAAACCCACTGGGGAAGAAAGCTCAACTCGCCATGGCGAGCAAATTACTTGTCATGGCGAGTTCATAAAATTTTGCAAGTACAAAAGGCCAATTTGTTCATTTCAGTGGGGGGCTGATCATATTATCATATCATATGTCATTGTAGGGAGAGAAAACAGGGGAAAATCAGAGAGACCCTAAAGGAGCAAGGGGCAAGAGGATTGAAGGGATTCAGAAGATCATTGAGACATCATGGCTTGCTTCCATTCCATCTCTTCTTTTCTCCTTGTAAGGTTACCATGACAATGAGTAGCTAGACTCTTTTTGTTGAGATTAAATGTAATCAACTCTATTAGTATGTATTCCTTTTGATTATGATGTTGTTTGATTTTAATTATCTTATGATGTTGAAGTTATTCTTGTTTTCCATTACAATCTTATGGGTTTGAATTGTTATTGAAAAATACCTTTTGAATCTAGGTTAGAATAATCTTCTTTTAAAGCTTTTGTTCTAGACATGGAATTTAGGTTTTGATAATCACCTTGAATATTGGAACTCAAAGCTTTTATATCATTTAATAGTTTGGAAAATCAACTATACAATGATACAATCAACTATTGGATCGATTAATAGTTTGGGAAATCGACGATTAAACAAATCAATAGAAATCATGACATTATTTGGACACGAATGATGTTGTTGAGCAATATGTGATAATATCGATTGATAATTAGAATCAGCAACACTAATCCGAGAATATGTATAAGTAGGTTGATGAAGTTTAATCCTAGCATACTCATTTCCCTGTTAACTCTCAAATCTTTTATAATTTCACAGTATTCTAGTTTATGAAACAAAACATCTTGAAACCCTTAGCTAAAAACGATATCGATTGTTAAACGACTTAGAATATCGCACCAGTCCCTGTGGAGACGATAAACAAAAATACTTACTTTTGATACTACATCACAAACCTAATAGGTAAAGAAGCCAACCTTTATTGAAGGTCCCCAAAGAAAGGACCTCCATCAACCACAATGTCCTCAACCGCTTCACACAACTCTTTATCAAACAACATAGTCGCCTCCTCCATGTGAATCGGTTGGCATGTCCTTAAGCCAAAGAAAAGTTTGGCAATACCCATGCACGATCGAAGTAGAAGAAGTTCACTATGAGGATCTCGCAACAGAGGAAGAAGATTCATTAAATTAGCAGCCCTGGAAGCTCTCTTCATGGCCAACCCCTCAATAAAACCTCTATCTCGGCTAACAGTCCCTCTGAGCAATTTCACCTCCACCGTTGGCCTCCCAATATCCACAGGGAACAACCCACCACGATGCTTATTACTCTCACATGAAGGCCAAAAGATCTCAGTCTTACGAATATTCAATTCAAGGCTCAATTATGGCCCAAAAACCCAAATGATGTCTTGAGCTTTAGCCACCTCCTCTGAATCCCCTACAAGAGTCTCATCATCAAGATACCAAGCATGAAGAAGAAGTTTGCAACTATCTCTAATCTGATGAATACGAGGGTGTAAGACAAGAGCAAAAAGGAACGGCCCTAATGGGCCACCTTGTTGCACTCCTGTAACAGACATAATATGTCCATCACCAAGGTATAATCTCGATGCCTGTCCATAAAGAAACTCAACCCATAAACAAATAGATGGGCATCTCAATCTCACCTCACGTAGCAGTGCCGACCTGTCTACCAAGTTGAAAGTATTCGAAAAATCTACTGTAAGCATAGTCAAGGAACCATCTCCATGTCGCAAGTTCAACACCCTGTTGACACTGTGCAAAATGACCTCCGCCCCACCTGAAACCCCCACATCAAACTGAAAGTCATTGAGATATTTAGCCATATCTTTACCAACTCCTTTCATAGCCACTTTGGATACTAGACGCCTCCAAATAGTACCAACTGCAATAGGGTGTATCCCACTATCAGGCTTTAACAATCGTGTCAAAGGTGCAGAAGCTACAAACTCTGCTAGGCTCAAGGGATATCTTCCTCCTAACAATAGGTTAACCACTACAGTGATAGCACATAAGAGATCTCTAGCCACAACTGAACCTTCTCCACACAATACATCTAATAGGTGTTGGGCTCGCAGACCGTCTCTACCACAAGATGTCCCTTTAAAAAACGACTTAATGCATTTGAGAATGGTGTCAGTTCGACGGGAATGAATTCGATATATGATGACCAAAACTATTATTAAGTAAACTTTACTACTTTATAGTTGAGATCTGGATTACAATGACCTATTTTCGTTAGAAATTTAATGTTTAAAAACTAAGAACACTTGTTGTGTGTGTTAGAGAAGAAATCATGATTTCTAACTTTAAAAAGATGATTGGCTAATTGTTTCTAATAAAGTTGAGACCTAGATACAACAATTACTCTAAGCCGAGCGTTAACGCTTTTTTTTTACTCTCCTACACAACGGAATGCACAAATCTACCATTCCAAGCATCTACATCCATCACATCCATTGTGTTCTACTTACATTTTTGTAATATATTTTTTTTTTTACAGTCGTTTTTTTATAATATATTTTACGGTTTTCAATTATTTAAACAACAAGAAATACTTACTTAGGAACAAACTCAAATTTAAAACGTTTGAACACACTCACAAAATAATTTTTTTTAAAGATAGAATGATTTAATGATGTTGAATGATGTGACAAATTTCTTTATCATTTAATTTTTGTCATTGTTGTATATGTGTCCAAATAATTTTATTTATATTTGTAGCTATGTAAGACTTTCTCTTAAACAATTGATTTTGTAATATAAGCTTTTTAATAGTACAAGCACATATTAAAAATATTACAAAAAATGGTAATTGCAAGGTCTAGAGAAAAAAGAAATGTGTCTCCCGGCACACACGATCATCTCTTAAAAAAACTCATCACATAATTATTAATTAATTATTCATTGAACTTGCGACATGCGTTTCAATTACCGTGTATGAACTCAACAATATGATCGATAATGCTCTAAGGATCTCAATGACCTTTTGTGTAGAACACCTGGCTGCACCGTTATGATTGTTCACCATAGTTAGTGGGTTTTAGATCTTCTCCAAAGAACTTTTCTACATCCCTCTCCCACAACGTATTTTATCTCTTTCTCTTAGTTATTTTTTATTTTTGTTTTCTATTTTCTCTCTACTTTCCCTCATGGCGGACGATATCTAATTTACACACAAAATACCTTGTCTGACCAAATAGATAATTATGAGAAATTAATATATCTAAATCACATAAAAAATGAAATTGGTAAATAAACCAAAAAAGAAATAAGAAAAAAAAATGGTCGAACTAGCTCATTGGCCCGCATAGCAAAGTGGTCAAACTTTTTTTTTTCGAAACAAACTTATAATGACAAGAGAACCGATCAAATATAACTTGTTTGTGTACTTGAGTCCATTGGAATAGAGCATGTCGGACCAACTCATTTGACACCTCTCATTACATGTACCTCAAAGTCATATTTACATATAAATGTAGATCAACTTACATGATACTTTTTTCGTAAAAAAAAATAAAAGCTTACATGATATTTAGGAATTTTAAGATTTAGTCTAAATTTTTTCTTTAAATTTAAACTATTTTATTTAAAAGGTTATTATTTTTTCTCTACTCATATAATTAAATCTAATCTTAATTTTAAATTTGCTATAGTTATAATTTATATTTCAAAGCAAATCAAATACAACTCTTCAATCGCATAAACTCGAGCCTTTTCATTTTTATTTTTGCCTGTTAGAAAAAAATTGATTAAAAATATAGTAATTAAAATATTAAATGTCCACTGTGGTCTTTATTTGAGAGTGCACTGGTTAAAAAACCAACAAAGGAAATTTTGTCTTAAAAAGAATATCTTTTCAAACTTTTAAGGGTATTTGTTGAGATTTTTATAAGAGTTGCTCTTCTCTCATTTAGAATTGCTCATTCCTCTAAAAAAGCTGAACGTGAGTTAACTTGCGTAAGTTTATTTTTTAATGTTAACCGAAAAATGAGCAAAAACAAAAGTGAGAACATTCTCTTTTTGTTATAAATAGTGGGGGAGTAGTTTATGGGCCATTGGACCAGCAAGCTATATGTAGATGACTCTTTCTTCTATATTGTTGAATATTTGCAGTTTTGATATGGTCGCCTCCCTATGAGTTTTAGCAGTAATAAGCACACCAAATTTATTAAAAGGGGACATTAAAATCAGTGTACTTTTTATCAAAGGTAAAAGACCAACGAAAGAAGAATAGTAACACATGAATATGTCGTACTTCTTCCGTCCCATAATAATTCAGTCAATTGTAAAAAAAAAAAAGTTCTAAAATAACTGAATCATTTCACTTTCCAATACAATATTAATTACTTTTTCCCTTTTATAACTCTAATTAATACTACTTTCATCACTCTCAATTCAATATATTCCAATTTGCATTTATGATAGTGGAGAATGCATCAATACTTAACAAAAACACTTAAAACTATTTTTCTCTCCTTCGTTTATACATTTTTCTTAATATGCGTGAAATAAACTTTTGGCTCAGTTAATCTGGGACGGAGGGATTATGTTTTATAGCCAAGCCTATGGTGTAATTTAAATCTAGCACCATGTATGATATTGTTTATATCATTTAATCAATAAATAAAACTATTAAATTACATGAAATATGATGAGATTTAATTATCTAATGTTGAAAAATATGCACATGCATGGTGCAATATTAATTTGTTTGTGCACATTAGATAAAGCGATATTTTCTTATTTACATTTTAATTATTGATTTTTTTAAAAAACAAACATATCAATTGTTTTGTAAGTTTTGTAAATTTTAGTTGAGAGTGTTGGGTCACGAGAGGATTTTGTGGATCACCCATGTGCAGAAGCAACCACATAAGTGAGAGAGACACCACAAACTTTATCCAAAACATTAAAACAAGGAGTTGATAGATCCTCTCACTTATAATTAAAATGTTAAACCTCCACTTTTTCTAACATATATGGAACATATAACTCATACTTTCACACAACAATGTTCCACTCAAGTGTGAGTCTATCAATTCACCATACTCTCACCCTTCAAGCGGAAGCTCTTTCATCCGCACACACACTTGCTTATGCTGCCATTGTTGCTTCCCTTACAACATAACCCGCCACACCTTGTAAGGAAGACTTTCGTCACGAGGAGAGCTCAGGGAACATCCACATTAGGCAGAAGCAACAACACAAGTGAGAGACACACCACACTTTTACCCAAAACCTTAAGGCAACAAGTTTATGGGTCCTCTCACTTACAAAGTGCTCAACCTCCACTTTTTCATCTGGTGTGAGACACATAACTCACACTTGCACACAACATAGACTCACCAATCCATGTACAACCTTAGTAGTTGAACATATATAAGTCACGATTTGTTGACACCAGGTGCAACTCTAAAGACTTAACAACAAATCTCAACCGTTATAATTGATTGATATAATGGCTCAATATGATGTCAATAATAAATGGAAAGAAATCACATGATAATGTGAAAAGGAAATTATCACTCCATGAGATATTGCTTGATTCACAATTGATTTTTTTTTCTTTCCCTCTCTCTTAATAAAGTATGACTCGAATACTTTTCTGTATGGTTAACCTGCAAACTAAAATAAAAAATAGCACTTTGTTCTCGGTGAAAACAATATGATGTCCATCTTATTTTCAACATACTCTCAGAGGAAATCTATTCCAATTCTTTAAGGTATCGTTGGAGGAAGCTCCAGTTTCCGCAAGTCAGTCGGCACATTCATTTCTCTTTTTAAGAGTATGCTTAATTTTTTTTTCCAATCCCCCATGCAAACATGACATTTTTTTTGGATGAGTGGAGCATAAGGATGGGGTTGAGAAGTTCCATGAGAAGCAAAATCAACTGCTAAAGTGGAATATGATTCAATGATAATATTTCTGAATTCTTTAGCTTGAGCGATTTCGAGACCATTTAAAACTGCATAAAGTTCGACACTTAAAGAAGTAGAGATTCCAGTAAAGTCGGAGAACCCAAGTAACCAGTCACTATTGTTGTTGCGCAAGATGCCCCCAAAGCCTAATCTTCAAGGATTGTTGAAAGAGCTTTCATCCACATTAACTTTAATGGTGTCTTCAAGAAGAGAAATCCAGGTGATTTCACACATCGGTTTTTGTATGGTAGGAGTACCTAGGACATGCACGAAAAGGGGTATATAAGAATGAATTTTTTTAAGACATTGTAAGATAATCCATTTACCGTCGTTGAACACTATGTCGTCATTTCGAGTGACTATAAATATAATCTTGTTGGAAGATGAAGCATGTTTAACAAACCAATAAAAGAAATGTGTTGTTGACATATTTCTTTCAGGGAAGAGAACAACATCCTAAATTGTCACAAACAAAGGGTAGTCTCTGAACAAATGAATCTAATTCTCCTCAGGTGCATGGCACCTTTTACAAATGGAGAAAGAAGTCAAATGATGTCTAAGATGGAAAGCATTGATTGGAAGACTCTCATGCATAGTCAGCCAACAAAAATGCTTAATATTCTCTTGAATCTTAGTGCTTGTTTGGTTTCGCGATTATTAGCCTCAAACGTGCGTTTGCTTTTTCAAACGAGGTTTCACCATACTTTTTGCTGTTTGGATAAATTCATAAGCGATTCCACCAAACGTGAATACAGTCCCAAACCCACGTTTATGAGAAGCCACAATTCGGAGCTTTTGCAACGAGTAAACGTGATTTTGGAATTAATTTTGTGGTGACTATTTCGTTTTCCCTAATTACCCATGATTTCTTTTGCTTTTTTCCACAGAGTTGTAAATCGTTTTCCCTAACAGCGCTGCTTCAACTCTGCAACCTCCAAAGCCCTCTCTATTTCTCTAGGTTAGAGAAGAGGTTGAAATTGGGCTTCAAAAGCCCATTACTTTCTTATTTTTATAAAAGCCTGTTAATATTTCGATTAATCCTTTTTTTTTGAAGAAATATATTTTGATTAATCCTTTAGAGTTTAAATAAAACGTTTGACATAATTTGGTAATTAATATGGGTAAAAAAATTAATATAATATATCTAACTAAAATTATACTATTTATATTTATACAAAATGTTTTTATGGAATATGCTTTTTATTTAAATTGATAATGCAACAAAATTTGAATAACTATATATATAAAATAGAAATGAAATCTGATCTTCAATAAATATTAATACCCATTTTGGTAATTATGCATTCAAAATCAATTTTGATCCAAACAATATGAATTTATAAGAATCACTTTTGACTCAATGTATCCAAACATAATCAATTCACATTCAATTCACTTTTAACCAAAATCAATTCTATCAAAATCAATTCTCTCCATGGCTGAACCAAACACACACTTAATCTTCCAAAGCGAGTTCCATCCACTATGATGAGATATGGAAGTGGATGTAACATAATGTGGAGAATGCTGATGACAACTCTAGAATTAAATGTCCCCATATGATAATATCTGATGAGTCATTGTCAATAAAAATGTTCTTTAATAAAAGGTGAGACTCGCTAATATGGACGTAAGGAACAACATTACAGAGACAACCATAATCAAGCAAGTTATCATACCAGATAAACACCTCTCCTTTACCAATCGTAAATTTAAAGGTCAGTTTAACGACATCAACTGCTTTGACAATAGAATTCCACACACAAGAAACCCCCTCAGACTTAGTTGCATGGAGAATATGGTTATGACGAAGGTTCTTGTCAGTCCGCAATTGCACCTGCAACTTATCGGGACGATGGATCAAATCCCAAACGTACCAAGGAGAGATATATTGAACCTTCTAGCAACATGAAACCCAAGGCCTCCTTTAGACTGTGGTTGAGTAATGGTATTCAAACTAACCCATTGACAATGATTATTACCCAAATAAATTGTCTCACAGAAGCATCAAATTTATAACACATTCTTTGAAGGAGCCATAAATTTTGCAGAGTGTATATGGGCATGAAGGATAATACAAATTAGGCCAAAGTAACCCTTGCAGATCTAAGGACCTTACTCTTCCAATCATCAAGTATGCCATTTATCCTATCCATAATCAAAGAGAAGTATGAACTACGTTTCCTGTAATACCCATACTAAACGTATCTAGAAAGTTTAACATGTGCATTATCTTTAGTACTGGATACATTAAAATTTACAACATAAATTCTTCGAATGAATATTTTATACAACAACACGCGTTCATACAATCAACAATACAATACTACACGTCCAAAGTATATAAAATACATCCTTAAAGTCCATGACATCCTGCAGCAGGTACGAACGAGCACTTGCTGAAATATCCATTTGGCTACAAGCTTGCTAAAACAACATGTTGATCTGAAACAAACAAGGATTGGGATGAGACATAATGTCTCAATGAGTTCTACCTAATCCTAGGCTATAGGTAACCGCGGGGAAACCTAGGGTTACCACGTGTCTACAATACAACCTGACGGTTGATTATACGTGTGTGGACTTGTTTGCCTAGACGGTCGTGCATACTAGATCTGTCATAGGGTTCATCTTAACTTGTATGTGCGAGTACAATCTCATACATGACCGATGAAGACCTAGTTAAGGTACATCGGACTCCCTCAGTGGCGTGTGGGCCCCCCTTGCGGAGCTTATTCCGTTCCCCTGGCGAGAACCTCTCGTATCCCCCTTGGCGTGGATAACGGAAAGACACGACACTTACATCTTAGTTATGGTCTTATCATACATGGAAGCTTATACTTAACTTATATGAATGGTCACCACGAGTCCGTAATCTACTCGTTGAGCGGTGAGTCACCATTTGCATATCTTAGCATTACATAGCTTAACATACTAGTTCTCAACGATCTACATCGAGGCTCTAAGGTTTTCCCATTCTTAGACTTGTTTCCTACCCGAACATAATTACGAATATTATCGTACTCTCATATGCCACTCACCTTTGGATAAATGTTAGTGTTTCTCATGCTACTCATTTGTGATATCTTTACACGTATCGCACATTAGTTTCTTGACATTGAGGTCTTGTTAAAGTTATAAAAGTTTGCAAGGAAAAGCATCAAACGGCACTCTGGACCACAAAGAAGTTTTTCAAGGCATGTTGTATAAAGGTTGTACGCTTAAGCGTGCTTGTAAGCGTGCAGAGCCTGTAGTTACGACATTGTACACGCTTGAGCGTGCAGTGCACGCTTAAGCGAGCAGTCATCAATCCAGAATGCAGAGAATCGTGTTTTAAGCATAGAAACCTCAAAAATCAAGTTCTAACATCCACAATACATCTAGAAGACCTGGGAAAACAGTTTAGAAGCATTGCATGACAATAATTCACATATCTCCAAGGATTAACAGTAAAGGGGCAACTAAAACCTAAAACATAGTCATGGACAAATTGTCTTTCTCACATAATTTAACATACACCCAAGGGTGGATAAATCTATCTAAAGAACTCACATGGTACACTTTGCTTCCATTGCAAGCTTCAAGTCCCAACAAGCTAACCAAACCCTAGCTGCTGCTCTCTTGCTCAAGCTTGCTGCAAGGTGTTCAAGATGCAACGCAAACAACCATCTTCATCACAAGAATACCAACACAGATTCTGCACAATCCTAGCATCAGACCTCATACTTCAGAGGTGCCAAAATGTCGTACGTTTCATTATCTAACCATAGCAACAATAAACACCTGTTTCGGAGTTACACAGAGAGAGTTCTTACTACTTTAGCGAAGCCCTGTCCCAAAACCCGTAACAAAATTCCAGCAGAATTTATCAAACTTCGAAGACGTTTTCCAAACTCGTTTCAAATCCGAATCATACAAAGTTTGTGTCCAAACTGTAGGGAATTGAATGAGGAATCCAAAACTTCAACAATTACTCAAATCTGGGTTACACATCAAAAGATACGGGCCAAATACCATATATATGTCCTTACGAATGTTCAATAACCATTTCATAAAATTCAACCACATCCAGCTATAACAATACCAATCAATTCCAACATCAACACTCCATAGTACAGAAACAACAATCCCCTTTTAAGTTCTTAATTTACTACTCTACTCAATTATCTCCAATATTCAATCCTAGAAAGAAACTCACCTTGTAAGTTTGTGAATGAACTACCATTGATGAACAATACCTCCAATTCCT
>Ga0315914_1001113_pt1 | contig 38872 bp, 13 predicted proteins | sample MpolenodulesMG_FD_203920 | JGI IMG/M metagenome (GOLD analysis project Ga0315914, IMG submission 203920) | Medicago polymorpha root nodule microbial communities from Los Angeles, California, United States - elongated nodules | ecosystem: Host-associated > Plants > Roots > Nodule | place: USA...
ATGTCCACGAACCAAGTCCAATAGTGTTGGTTGTGAGGGGGTGTGTTAAGAGTCCCACATCGGATAGGACATGGCCTGACAATGTGTTTATAAGTGGGGGCAATCAAAAACCTAAGCTGCACAAGAACATACTAACTAACACTAGACAAATCTAAAACTAACAAGAAAATCTGGTTGGCCACCTTTAGCGGAGTTTCCCCTCCCAACCGCAAGGCTCTCTTTTGCATGTCGTATGTCCAAGTTGTAAGCCTAATACGCTCTTAATGGGCCACCCACCATTTATGTCCACGAACCAAGTCCAATAGTGTTGGTTGTGAGGGGGTGTGTTAAGAGTCCCACATCGGATAGGACATGGCCTGACAATGTGTTTATAAGTGGGGGCAATCAAAAACCTAAGCTGCACAAGAACATACTAACTAACACTAGACAAATCTAAAACTAACAAGAAAATCTGGTTGGCCCCCTTTAGCGGAGTTTCCCCTCCCAACCGCAAGGCTCTCTTTTGCATGTCGTATGTCCAAGTTGTAAGCCTAATACGCTCTTAATGGGCAATTGGCCATTTAGCAAAATTTTAGTTGGAACAAAAATAAACATGAATAAAGGATGTTAACAATTTTGGATAGCTACTAACGTGTGTTTGACCTAACACCAAACTACCATTGACACAATTGAAATATACTTACCTCATTATATTGCAATTTTATGAATACAAATATTTTTCTAAATTATTCCCAAAAACATGAAAGAAGCTTCATCCAAGTTGGCTTTATGGATAATCTTCATTATTCTTGCATCTAATACATGCTTTTGGCTTGCAGGGGTACAACTCAGAAGGATGATAGCAGCACAAGCACAACAAACTTATAATATTAAATGTCAAACAGATGCAGACTGTGAAAGCCGATGTGATGCAGGAGTTTGCGAAAAGAACTGCCTTGAGTTGCCTAGTATATGCCTCAATGGCCAACGTGCATGTCCCTTTGGCCCTGAACACTCTGTTACCAAAACCTTGCCAAATTCAACATGTGCCTTTGATGATGATTGCTTAAAGCTCTGTCCTTCTGCTTGCAGCATTAGAAGCTGTCTTGAGGCTCAGTGTCACTGTGGATGTCATGGATAGCAAGCACATTTGATGCCTATGTACTATTATATTGTATGTTCATATTCCATGTACTTATAGGTACTACTAAGGTTTTAAATCATGATTGTTGATGTTTTTGTCGTGTCATGATTTTTAATATTTCAGAAAATTGTGTTTAAATGACATCGACATTGCCTCAAATCCATGATACTGTGGTAACACTATTAAGCATTAACAAACATGGCCATAAGCAGCTCCTGTAGCGAACATTATTTCATTTTTGTGATTACATTTTGTATGGTAGAGGTATAATATAACGTTCTTATGAGTTTCATAGTTTGACAAAATTTTATATGTCCTACTCTATTGAGACATATACAAAATCCAAACAAATCAAGAACTGGTACTAATATTTAAAAAATTCATAGATTTTTCGGTTGTTTCAGCAGAGTTGACTCGACCAAGTAGAAATTCTATTCCATCAACCCATTTTTGCTTGTGGAGTTTGCTCTCACACTTGAATTCTAGAAGACCTTGTGCAGTTTTGAGGCCAAAATAGATATCTTCAGAAGCTTCCCTTTCTTTTCTATATGGCCATGCAGAGTCTTCATTACACACTCCATAAACCACACCTACAATAACCAATGTAGATCAAAAGAAAGAACCATACAGAAATATCTGAAGAAAATGATTTTTTACAATGACATATTGGTAATAGATAGTTGCAGCAAGTTATGTGCATATGATTGTTGTTTGTTACAGTCAGGATATGTATAAAAATGCTTACATTTATGCTTTTTGGAGAAAGCTCCTCCAATGTGCTTGCTTTTGATCTTAATTTTGACCTGAAAATTAAGATAAATACAATTTCTTATCTCCAAAATTCACCTCTTAAATCTTTTGTTTTTAGGCATGAGTTAGAGTACCTGATATTTCTTGTTGATGTAAACAGCCACGTGTTTCCATCGTAATGCACCTGAAATGAAATACATCAACTATAAACTAAAAATAATGATAACAAAATAAAATCACACAATGTTGTGAATTCCTTATTCCTTTTAATCGAGAAAGAGCTAAGTATGAGCTTTTACAATTTGTACCTTTTTCCGTAACCTGCAACAAATCTCCCTCGCATGGAGAATGGTTCTCATCAAACATCTGACACTCAGAAGCAGGAGAACAATGTGTTTCTGCTATTCCTCTGTCATAGGGACTTATTGATGCATTTTTCTTTGCTTCTTTTGGAAATCTTGCTTTCAAAGCTGCTTCTCCTCTCAAAGCTTACATGAAACAAAAAATTAGACCAAACCATCAATATTGTTCCATATCAAATCTTACAACTTACAAGCATAGAAAACAATGTTTTAAAAACAGGCCAGACACGGAACCACGAAAAAATCGCAATTGAACCACTCAAATAGCTAAACCATAGATAATGTCAGTTCACAGTTCAATGTTCAACCGTTGAACTGTCTGGTTGAGTTTGATTCTTAAAACATTGATAGAAAGATAAAGTAAGTACCTGTTGCAGCTGCAGCAGTGAGAGTCATTAGATCACCTGGCGTTTGAATATCGACCGCAGACTTAACAGTAGAAGCAACACGGTCATGATCAGCACCTGCTAACTCTGCCATTTCAACACAATAAGATGCTAAGAGCTGTGTGGCTGAAGCCATAGCAACATCCAATTTAGAATGATTGTCACTACTAGCAACCACAGAAGCCAACGCTGAGGCTAGTCCGGCAATTGATAGTGCAGAATGCACGTGCGCATTCTCTACACGTGCTCGATCTTTCCTCTTAACAGAAGTGTTTGCATTCCCATGCTGCTTCTGATGTAAGTGTAACCATTTTCCAATAGTACCCATTCGACAATTAGTAAATGGTATCAGCTTTCCTGGCTGCAAAAGATGAACACACAACTTGAAGCTTGCAAGAACATAAAAAATACACCAACCAAACATGTTGTTACTCTTTATTTGTCCATATCTGGGTTTCAACTTTATTAGTCTTTTGCTTATTTTTTAGGTAACAAACAAACAAACAAATATCTACTGCTATTTGCCCTGGTTGGATAAATAACTTAATCAAGTGTTATAGCATAAATGCTTATCATATAAGTGCTTATGTATAAACTATTTATATAACACAATTTAAAACGAAGTCAAATTATTGTCATAATAGCTATAAAGTTGTTTATAAGCTATCCTGGAGAGCTTATGAAAATAGTTTGAAGACAGTCTCACAAGGGTTTACGTTCATAGATAAGTTCATATAATTTGTTCATGTAGTCCAGACCCAAAATGCATTAAACATTTGTGAGATTATTTAGAAGAGCTTATGACTCATCCACAAGCTGTTTTCAACTTATTTCTATAAGCTCTCCAGAATAGCTTATGAAAAGAGTCTGATTTCATTTTATCTTCTGTTATATAAATAGCTTATTCATAAGCACTTATGAAATGTACTTAAGCTATAAACACTAAATTGAGTTGTTTATCCAAACACTTAATTAAGTTATTTCTATAATAAATAAAATAAAGACAAACTTTTTCATATAAGCTATAAGTTGTTTTTATAAGTTGTCCGTGAGAGCTTATGGACGTTTAATAAACGGTTCCCATAGGCTTCACCAGACAGACCTCACAAATACTTATGTGAGTGGATAAACTCAAATAAGTCAATCCAAATGGGCCTGAAATGTATTGCTGCTAAACATTAAATTCAATGAATAGTTAACTTGATACAAAATGGAATGGTTTAAGCTATATCTTACGGTAAATTGAGGCGCAGGAATCACTTCTGGCAAGGTTTCATGAGTCTTATCAAGAAAAGATTGTTTATGTTTCTCAGTAAGTGCCTTTGAAATCTCAGAAGCAGAAAGACTCCAGGATCTAGACAAGAACTCAATAGGCTCAAGAGGTGTTGGTGGCTCAGGAATTTCTGGCAAAGAGAACATTAATTTGTTCAGTTCATCATTTTCTTTCATATCCTCTAACTCCAACCCTTGCCATTGCCATGATCCTTTTCTCCAATGTTGAAACATATCACTTTCATTTTTTTCCTCCATCATTTTCTAACCACTCACAACTAATATTCTGTACATCAAAAAATATTAGTTCATAAAAATAAAATAATTCCATCTGATTTATAAACTTTGATCTAAAAAGAAAAAGTTATAGGGAGAACCTTGTAATTATGATGAAGAGTTGAGTGTGAGATATAGGAGACAGAAGTGTTGTGTTTAGAAGCAAAACCACAAAATCTGGTGGAAGGAAGAAGATTATAGTAAAGAAAGAAAGGACAGGTATATTATAAGGTTGAATGAATAGAAAGAAAAAAAACAAAGTACTATGGTTGTGAATTTAAGAAAAACATAATCCTGAATAAGTGGGTATGGGTTCTTGTCGATCAAGAAAGTGCGGTGGTTAGTAGTAGAATGTGTCTGTTACAACGTTGGTTTAGTTTAGCGCGTTTTCGTACGTAGGAGTACTTTGGAAAAACATGTGTAAGCCAATCCAATCAATGTGCGTGGACCAATAGTTTGGTCTGGACGGTGGAATGTAGTACTTCTCACAATTCCCTAAGTTTTGATTCTTACTTAATTCAGCTTATCAGAATCCAAAAACATTTGATGAGATGAGAAAACTTTTTTAAGCTTGCTCAACTGGTTTAGATTTGAATTCGATCTTGAAAATACGACAATGTTAAATCTTTAAACAAGAGTTTGATCATTGTGATCGTACCCACGTTGGTTCACATCAAAAATTTAACTCATGATAAAAACAAATAATATTTGGATGATATGTATTTATTGATAGGCTTATTAAAAAAAAGTTTTGCTTTAACAAAAGGTTCAAATCTCAGTCAAAGAGAATATGAGACTTTATAATTAATCTACCATATTACTCTATATATTTTTAGTTAAATTGAATTTTTCAAATCAATTTTTGACTCAAAATTTTCAATAATCACAAAATTAATTAATAAGGTCAAAAAAACAATTTACCACTCGAATATTTTTTCGGATCATATTATTATTATTATTTGGGTCTTTATGAAGTTTAAGTCGGGATAATAAAGAAAGGAGACTTTTTCCTTAAAAGAGAGAGAGAGAAAGGGGACTTTTAAGTTTTTCATTGCCAAAAAAAAAATCAGTGAGGGATGTTCTTAATCTTTCCTTAGGATTTAGAAAGTAATTACACTTTTTTTAAGGCAAAAGTGAGAAATATTTAGTTAGGTACAACCCCAAATCAAAAGTATTTGGACATACATACATAAATGATAAAATTTAAAAGGAAAAATTTAGTCACAATATTATTTATCTTTTAAAATGTGTGTGCCTAACTAAATTTTATTTAGGGTTGTGTCTATGCAAGAGTTGCTCGACAAAAGTTATATTAGTCTTGATTATTTGGGACTATTTTAGTGAACTGAAAACATAACCCACAGTTAAGTTAAGGTTATGTGGCTTATAACACTCCTTCTAAAATGATGTTTCGATCCCAAGTCCTTGACATTGTGTTTCTGAATTATTGTCTGTTATATGTCATGTATGAGCCCTCGTGGTTTTGTCTTTTGTAAAATGAGTCTTATTAAGTTAATAAGTATTAATGTTGTTTATAAACTATTGTTAACCTCGATTCTTAAGTAATGTGAAACTATTTCAGTGTATTAGAAGTATTTAAAACTCTTTAGAATGTGGTCTTTGCCACGTGTTTGGTACTTGGCATTAGGATTTGGTAATCAAGTCAAATGAGCTAACTAAAAAGTGGTGATAGGTTGACATCTTTAGGTGGCGATACCACCTTTCTACCACCCTTTAGAGTATGAGAGAGAGAAGTAGTGGATGAAAGAGAGGTTGTGGTTTTGAGGTGAAATTACCAAGAAACCCATACTACATAGGGTGTATATGAGTGGTACACTAAAAAAGAGTGTCAACCAATAATTATTCAAATAAATTGGCAACAAACTAGGTATATCTCTCAAGGGAATTATCACTAATTTGAAATATCGAAAGGGATAAGATTGCAATGTCCAATCCATGAATACTTTTTTTGGACAGGCAATCTAATGAATACTGATTTGAAATTTGAAGGTGTACTAGCTAGAAAGAGTCAATATGTGCAAATAAATACAAAGAACTAAACGTGAGAGTGCCTAATCGTGTACCATCTTTGATAGGTTTGCACACAAGTCCAATATAATTTGAATAAAAACAACTCTACTTTTTCTCAGATGAAGAAAAGAAAAGAAAAAAAAAGAGGAAAAAAAAGTCAACACAGCACTTATTTGCTTCGATTTGTTGCTATCGTTAAATTGAGTTTTCTTATTTAAAATTGACGAATCCAACCCAACGCAAAGCAAAAACATTTGCATATTACAGGTCTTTATTTAAGAAAAAAAAACCATTTACATATATATATTCTCACGTACAAATGTTGTCATTAGGGGTTGGAAATAAGTAGTAGTTCACTCCTTTAAAAAAAAAAAAAAAGGTAGTCGTTCACTTTAGGCCAGACTTATCACTTAAACAAGTCGGGTTAAGATATTTAACAAATGGAATGTGTTTGGATTTATGAACCATTGGAGCGGATCTAGACATTTGATATATGTGGGTCTATCAAAATTTTAAATTGTCTCTGATTGTACACTTCGTTAATTAAAAATAATCTCTAACATTAAAATACTTTATTAATATTGTCATATTAGTCCTTCAATGTACTTATTTATTATCACTTCAGGAACTATTCTGATTAACAAAGTACAAAATCAGAAACTATTTTAAAACTTTAATACATTGAGAGACTATTATGACTATTTATTACACATTCAGAAAACAAAATGGCTTTTTTTATTTTGAGGGAAGAAATCGCTATTACCCTTTTTTATAATATATATATATATATATATATATATATATATATATATATATATTATAGCTATATAAATAAATAGTAATATTTTTTGTTATTTTATTATAAGATAATTTGGTGTTGTTATTCCGGTTTTTTTTATTGTTTTAACGTTTGAAAATTATTAACGGTATTTCAATGACACAAACAATATAAAAAAAAATGGTTATTCTACGAATCCTAGCCTAGCACTCCTTGTGTTGGTCAGGACTCATTGTGATTTTAATAAATTTCATTTTGGCTTTTTCAAAAAAACAATATAAAAAAATATAATTTAAATTCTTATTTTTTCCATGACACCAAAATCTTTATTAGAAAAAAAAGTTGTGTAAGGGTATATTGTGCAAAAATCATACGTTTGTTGATCTGTTAAAACAATTTAAGCATATGAGAGCCTTCGTAAAAACTTTAAACTATAACTTTATTTAGAAAGAAATTTATGACCCCTCTAAAAAAAACTTTATATGGCCTATTTAAAGGTCTTCTTAGAAAATAGATTACCGTGTCGGTCATACACTCATGCTTTATATAAGAGGTTAAGTTGTACCTTTTTTTGAGGAAAAGAAAAAGGTTAAGTTGTACCTTAAAATACATTTTTTTTTTTTGGTAAATTTTACCTTAAAATACATGTTAAGTAGACAAACAAGCTAAGTCATATAAAATATCCTTTTATAAATAAATAAAAGAAGAGTTATATCATAAAACATTCAAAAATTCCAGATCAAATATAAAAGAAGTCTCCTTCAAAAAAAAATATAAAAGAAATCAAAGACAGAGTGGGCCAATCTTGAATTTTAAAGAAATTTTTTGTAATCAAGAAAGAAAGGTTTAGTTCAGGTCATAAACTTAGATGTCCATGACAGTCAAATCTAGCGTGCTAATTAAGTTAACCTCCTTCCTATTGCAATATTATATATCACAAGAGCCAACATGAAAGAAAAAGATACATTAACTTTTTTATATTATATTTTTACACATCCCTTATATTATATTTTTACACATCCCATCAGTAGCTCGAAATATTTACAACTCTTATTTTCTCTTTTTGTTTTTATAAAAATGTAACTCTTCATGTGTGAAGTAATGCTTCTAAATATATAATAAATTACAAAGTACCTTTATAAAAAAATGTTAAACATCCCACATCGGTTGAGAAAATACATGAATAAATATTTATAAATGGGGAAAATTCTCACCACATAAGTTGATTTTGTGAAGTTGTGTTAAACTCGACCACTTTTTTTTTTAATGAAAAAACTAAAATACGTATTTTCTACGTATCTTCTCTACTTAGCATTACATGTTGACATCTCTTTCGGTGAAAATTTGAATATTATTCACTGCTATCTTCTTCAACTAGATGTAATCATGTAACCTTAATTGGTCAGAATAATGTTATTTGAAGTGTTTAATCAGACAACATGTTGTTGATGGTGAAATCCTTATTAGACACTGAATATCCCTACTATAAACTAAGGGTTATATTTGACTTGTTTATATTGTCATAATGTAAAGGAATTAAGAGAATAATTTGGCTTATGGATAATCAGCTTAATCGTATTCTACTCTTGGCAGATTCTGCCGTCAGGTTCTATAGGGTTTTTTAGCATTTTCGTTTCCTTGTTTGGATGTTTCCCCGTTATTTCATCCTTTTTTTTTAAAATATTTTGTTTTCTTCTAAAAAATACTATAAGTATCACTTCAAAATTCATTTATTTTGTTTCTGTCATGTAGCAAAATTATACAAATGTCACTTCTATAATGAACTGTTATCATGACAACAACCGGCATTCAATTTTGAGTGGGCCATTTGAAAAGTAATGATGAACTCATGATAGGCTGTTGTCGAACCATCTGTAGGACTATACGAGAATGTGTCCATGCTGGGATGGAGAGGTTATATCGTGCAAGTTAGGCACACAAATTCATGTGACAGTGTCTCAAAACACAATTGGATGGATATAAGGTATGCATCTTGAACCTAAATACTAGTAGTAAATACCTTGAAAGTTCCTTCATACCTACCAGATATTCGCATCCGACCAGAAATTTCATGATAAGAAATGTTATGAACACTCTTTTTTTAAAGCGAGTTTCATCCATTTACGTGAGATCCATTTTCAAAATATTAGACTCACGGTTCATCAATAAGAGAGAAATCTGAAAGAGAGTGTATATAACACTTTTCATTTCAAGATTAAGGCGTATACTGCACTAGATTTTCGGACAAATTTATTCTTGTATTATCAATTTCAAGAAATGTTTTAAGTTCACCAATCACTTTATAAGTCCCCTAAGTTTTGTTATATGTTCCTGTATAATTTTCTAAATTATCTTCTTAATATTTAATGAAAATCATCTGTGTTGATTATTGTTCCAACTAAGTCTGAAGTTTCAACTCTATTATGATAGATTGGAACTTTCTGGTTTGATTTGAGATTGTTCTATTGGTGAGATTAGAAAGTTCTCTCAAACCTATCTAAGTTAGTCTACAGTGACAGTTAATTTTGTTACAGTTTGTTATTCAATTCTAATTGTTTTGTGCGTGAGATAGTGACCATATATTAGGCCTTAGGAATGTGAATTGAGAAAGCAATTCATTTGTTATACAATTAGAGAGTAAAATAGAAAAGGAGAGGAAAGAAAGTGTATAAATTGTGCATGATTTCTTAAGTGTGCTATTTTCCCATTCATAGTGGATCATTTAAGTCGAATTTTGTCCCTCGTGTGTAAGAGTTCATGTATGAACAGGGTAACCAAATTATGTGTTTTAGCAATTTATTTTCCGTGTTCTAAATAATTTTCAATCAGTTGTTCTTCATCAAGAATCAACATAGTTTCAGCAAGTCACGGTCACAATAGTTTTACACAATAATTCAAAGATATTTATAGAAACATTTTTTCATTATTATTTTCCAACAGATTTAAAATACTTTGAAGTGGCCCCAAATTTGTTTTGTCATGACTATGAACTATTTTTCTTTTTGTTACAAGACTGATAGTATATCTTATCATAACAAATTATTTATCTGCACAGCTTTGAAGCATATGTCTAAAATTGAAAACTAAATACGGTGTCAGATCAAATCGGTGAACTGAACTGCAAACCAGCATTTATTAGAAGAGTGATTGTTTTTCGTCAACCCAAAAGAAAAATGAAAAAATGTTATTAGTACAAATTGATATTCACAAATATTTATCAGTTAATGTATAAAAAATGCAGTAACTGTAATATCACTATTAATATTGCGTCACGTAACCTAGTTTGCATATAAAATACCAAGTTATAATGTCAAAAAATAGTTTAAGTTAGAAACTTGTGAGCCTGGAGCAGAGTACACTCTCAAATGTAATGAACTGCAGACATAATTAACATGGTCACGAACTATGCCACCTCCCTAGAGCCTGACCAACTTTTATTCTATCCCCACATTTGACATTGAAGTTGAATTCTTGTGATGAATCGCCTTCGTGAAGTAGTTTTGAAATTGGAGCTTGGAAAACAAGCACAACCGTTGAACCCATGTTGAAAGCACCTAACTGGCGATCAAGAAAAAAATAAACTACATTATGCCAAATCTACTTGATAGCACACTGGTAGTTTGAGTACCATAAAAAAATAATATAAATTCAACAGCATCTCGACAATCTCTATAACAGTGAATCAAAAACAGAATTCTTAAAGACAAAGTAGATCACACTTCTAACCTCATCCCCTTTTTTGAGTACTTTACCAACACCTTCACCATCATAGACTCGTTCTTCAGGAGGCTCTGAATTTAGTGACTTCTTTATTGGCTTGTTTGTCTGAAGTTCGGGCTCAATAAAAAGCTGCCATGAAAATGATAGAGTTTAAACTGAAGCCATTAATGAAAATCCAGTAAAAACGACAGGATATTTGTATCTGTAGATACAGGCAAGTCATCCAAGCCAATGGGCTATCTTTAAATATAGGGTCTTCTGGCTTTTATTTTTCAATTGTGGTATCACTAAAGATAAACTTATTATTGATCCATGCAAGCAGATATAGACAAGCTATATCAAATGTAGTTAACTTGTTGGGAAAGAAAAGTAGGATTTGCAAAACTAACAACTATTTTAGTCATTTATCAGAGTTGCTGACCCTTTAAATATATCCCAGGAAATGGGTTTAGTGGATGTTACTCCGGTTTTTAGTATGTTAGAGTACTACTATTACATTACATCATTGAGGAACAGTGGACAAACCTCAATTGACCCAATATTTGTGGCGCCAACCGCAGCAAGCGCCATAAACCCTTCCTGCCATACACCTTCAAGGACAACCTGTACATTTTTTAGCGAAAGAATTTAATCAGTGTTGAGACAAACCAATATAGCAAACGTTAACAACGTCCAGGGTAAATAAAGTATAAGGTTTTAATTAAAGAAGACAACACTACGATGAACTTAAAATGAAGGGTTTACTATATTGACCTGTTTATCCTATTATATCGTGGTGAATGAATAACCATTTTATGACAGGATTCACCTCTTGGTTAATGGGTTAGTCTTTATGAATAAGTTCATCCACTGGTATTCAAGGCGATTCTACCAAAACAAAAGCAAAACAAAGGCAGAACACAGAGGGAAAATCCCAAGGAGTTTTTATGTAGAAAAAAAAATTAAATTATTACAAGTTAGTTCTAAGAGGTTATGCCTTTTTTGGGAGAATCACCTTGAATACCAGTGGATGAACTTATTCATAAAGAATAACTCATTAACCAAGTAACCCTAAACAGAATGCCACTCCTATCCAGAACTAACTCATAATAATTTAAATTTTTCTACTGAAATATATTCAATTGAAAAGATACGGAAACTCGGAGATGGAGTCGCGTGTATTAATATACAAGTGAATTAATTCCTGTTTATTTTTCAGATAACGCTTGCTTTTCTTCAAGGGAATTTTTTTTTCTTGGTAAAATTGTAGATCAACAGGTCACTTGGGTATAAGTCAAGCAATGAAAGTGGAAAGGAATTAAGGTAGAAGGCCCAAGTTTTTTTTTTAAATTGCAAAATTACATAAATAGACAAATAAAAACATGAGGCCTTGACAAGAACGCAAATAGAAGATAGACATGATACTCTCATTTCCTATGGTAATGACTAATGAGATATAAATTACCCTCTCGTTCTCAATATAAAGGTTTCTAATTGTTCTTGTAGCACGCTCGTTCACAGGATAAAGATGGCCTGCACAAAAACAATAAACCAAACAGATAATAAGAATATAATAGACTACTTCAAAATCAACTAGTATGTTGCATGATAACAAATAAATGCAAAGCTTGAAAATCTACAGTTTTACTTCATTGTTTTTACCTTATGGTTCCAATAATTATGTTCATAATATACATGATGAAAAAGTAGTATTCATTTGCAGATTTTAATAAGATAGAAGGAAAACATTGAAGTTGCCCTGGAGAAAAAGGAAGAAAGAAGGGGAAAAAAAGTTTGAAATGAAGAAGCCACATAAGCAAGGTATATTGAAGCTTTTTGTTGTTTCTTTGGAAGGTTTGTCCCTAATGATCACTGGTGGAAGTTATCTGGCAATCTACATTGCACAGAAGAGTTCATAACCAAGTAAAGAACTAGTCTTCCTTCAACTCAAGGACTAACAAAGATAGACATCATCATATATGCTATAAATTAAGATGGAAAGGAAGTTTTAGCCCAGATTCCTTCTAGAAAAGATTTCAGTTATAATTCAAGCCCGTGGGAACCCATCATGAAACACTAGCCTATTCGATAGAAGAGCTTCATGGCTTAATTACAACGTTGAACCTATTTCTTTGCAAAACACAAGATATGACATTGTATACCCTTTTGGAAGCCAATGTTAATTATGGACACTTTAGGCATCCACTAAACGTGGTTTTGGAGATATAATAGAAAACTATATGTGTCTTTACTCTTTACCAAACAGCTTAAGCTTTTCGGATAACTGTGGTTCATGACATGATATTAGGCCTTTATAACCAGATATTTTAGAGTTCAATCTTAACTGTCCTCCATCCTCATTTTTTTTTTAATAAAAAAAGTTAAATTTCAGTACAAGGCAGGTGGGCTTGTGCATTCATCACAGTGAAGCACGGATACGGACACAGACACCAGACACGACACGGACACTGACATGCCGACACCGCTAATAATTTGAGAAAATCACATAATTAAGTGTAATTATATGTGTCGGTGTCGTGTCGGTGTCGGACACGACACGTGTCCGACAGCGGGACACGTCTAATCCGAGGAGTGTCTGTCCAATAGGATCTTGCACGAAGGGACATGTTAGAGATATAATATAAAGCCATTCATGTGTCACTGTGTCTTCGCCTAAGAAGCCAAACTTTTGAAACAGATTAACATGAGGTGCAATTCTTAATTTGTTACACTGGTAAGATTTGCATGAGATGGCTTACCAGAAAAATGTCTGCGTACAAGAATATTCCAGTCAGCTGGGGAATGTATCCGATGGTAATCTCCAGGCTTTAAGTAAATCACACAGTAAAAAAGACCTTTCTTTGGGCTGCAATGGAAAAAATTTAATGATGTATAGACTGTCATGCATTACATTTAGTTTATGCGACAATAAAATAATCAGCAGAAATATTGGTTTTAGTGGACCACATATCAATGCAAAACAATAGTACGCACACCTCTGAACCATACAAGTATTCGAGCAATAAAAGTGCGGAAAAACAATCCTGTGTAGTTTGAACTTTGAACTGTTCTTAAGATTCCTTTATAATTGTATAAATAAGAACCATACAGAAAGAGAAATAGGGCTTTCCTAAAAAGATGACAAGAAAGAACTTTAAAATTGTAAAAGAAAAAGATAATTTAATCATTATAATGCTTTTATGGCACCCTCGGGCCCCTTATCCTGTTTAGTCAAATCAGTGCTGGTTTCTATCACAGGCAGGCAGCAAGCTTGCAACATCATATTTCATATGTTTAAAATCTAGCTGAATTTTAAAACAAATAAATTTATATCAAATGCATCATGAAAAAAATAACAGTAGATGCATGATTAACATTTACGATTTTCTTTAAAAAGCAGATCTATTTGAATACAGATTGCCCACGACCAGATGAATTAAGTCATTGGCAGCAGAGGAAAATTAAAACTACATCGACAAATTACCATGATGATGTTGGGTCCCAAACTTTTGGAGAAGCTAATGAAACTCTCCACCATGATTTCTTGCTCTTCTCGGTAGGTTTTATTGATTCACTAGTCTCCTCTTTCACATTGCCATGAGCTGTTGTTGGAAGAAGAGAGCTTGCACCAAGAAGGGAAAAAACCGGATATGAAAACCCTTTAACTTGTTCAATCATTGCCCCTGCTCCTTTCAACTCTCCAAATCTTAAGATTGTACCATCCACAGGACTGACCTGCAGAAAATAAATATGGTCAAGCAAGCTATGTATCAACTATAAACTAAAGATAGTGCAAATGAAAATGTCTGAGAATGCCAAATAGATGTTACCAGTTACCAGACATTGTGGATCAGTATCAATAGGTCTGGAACCTTCTTTCAAAGCACGAACAAAGAATTCCCTTATAGATGTATACTTGTCCAGAGGTAAAGCAGCTTCTTCTAAATCTGAGATGTCATTAGGAATTAGGATTATATTGACAAATTTTAAAGCATAGTTTAACACGAACAAATCCTTCCAGTTTATTGACTATATGAGCTTATTACTATGAAATGAATAAATTTTAACAAGGAAAGGCAAAACTACAATACCTGAATGGAATGCCCGAGCCCAAGCTTTGTATACATGTGGCCTTAACCATGCTGGTATTTCCTGAAAATTCAGGTAAATCATATAAAGAATATTACATGTAGAATTTATAAGATTATCGACAACGGAAACTGTAAATATTTTCAAACTTAATAGAGTCGGACTTGGATTGATAAAAAAGGAGATAGAAAGATATTAAGTCTTAAAAATTATGATATATTTTTTAATCTCAAATTCTCCATGTACTTTCTTTTTCTGATTAGGAGCCCTTTCCTGCTTTTCCTCCTATCAGGTACTCTCTTTCCTTTCCTTCTAATAATATTTCATTTTTTTTCATATACTTAAAAGTCCATTTGTATTTCTTGATTAGGTTTCTTGTAGTTACATTACTTCCAATATTGTCTCTGTATTCTTATTACCAGCAGCAGTACAAGTGCAAGGAAACACAATTGCTAACAAAAAATAAAACAGCTTACTGGATATATATATATATATATAAGTATATTCAAATATTGAGTAGACTTCTTACCATGCTAGTCAACTGGCCCCAACATCTAGAAATTGATCGCAGAGGCAGAAAACTCACAAACGAAGCCTATTTGACAAAGGCATGACACACATTTCTTAATAAGTGTACAGATGCAACACACAAAATAAAAAAAATAAAAAACACTATTTCTTCCCTGTTATGGAGGAGAAATAATTTTGAGGGAAGTAAAATTTATACCTTCACATCAGGTTGGAACTCCACCTCAATTCCTTTTTCTCGCATCTCTTCAATCTGCCGCAAGGGTAAACAATTTTCTTTTATCGAGATTATAAATTATAAAGCTGCAAATGAGCAAGACATAACTTGAACAAAAAATTGAATAACTGAAGTTAAACACCTTAAAAAGTTTCAGTATCATGGTTGAAAACACAGTTCAATGTGTGGCACAAACAGAAGGCCTCTACACAGCATTTATGTTTTTCTTAATATATGCTTTAATTTTATATTGTCCATGAACAATTGATGTATAAGAAAAACGAGTAATCAACAGTAAACATGAATGAACTAATGGCAATGATTAATCACCATCACAGAAGATGAAATCGCACTCTACAACCCTACAAATTGATAAACTAACAAATAAAATAAACCTCGAGTAGCATGTGATGCTTGTTTAAGCAGAAAAATGAAGAACACCAATATAACAGGCTACCCTAAAGGCATTATACAAGATGAGTAATCAAAAGCACACCTTCTTGTCATCATACATTCGTCTGGCATGTAGAGCACCAAGCATAAGTATGGTAGCAACTGTTGCCCCGGGTAGAAGATAAGAAGAATCCCCTGCACATTCTTACATCCATAAGCTCGAAGCTTCTGAACATTGATAATACTAAGTGTATGATCGGTTTGTGACAAAAATTTATTTCAAATGAACTGGTTTTGTAAAATGATTTTAGTCAAACGTGAGTTGAATATAAAGTGATTCATGTTAGGATACATATCTGAAAAAGTGAATTGAACAGTAATTTTAAATGTAAAAATCAAGTTTGGAGTCAAAAGCTACAATTCCTAGCTTCAGATTAGAATCAATTCTGGAGGCAAAATCAATTTACTAGAAAACAATTCCAAACATGTCGAAATCAATTCTACACCTCCAAAAGTGAGACTGTGAGACCAAACATACACTAATACTACACACATGACACTATCTGGATTGCCTTATTTGAATTTATCTATTGGCATAAGCATTGTGACACATTTATGAAAACAGCTTATGAACATGTCATAAATTGTTTGACACGTTAAGTAAGCTATTTTCAGCTTATTTTCATAAGCTCTGAAGTATAGCTTATGAAATTAGCTTATTTTATCTTGTGTTATAGATATAGTTTATCCATAAGCGCTTATCTGTGCTTCCGCTAGAAGCTTAAAAATAAGTTGTTTATCCAAAGAGCGCCAAAATATACTAAAAATCATAATATATTCCATTCCAATTTTCCAACTAGGTTAAGTATTTTTCAAACCTACTTGAAATTCTAGACATAGATATTGGTTCAGCATTGAATCACATTAAAACTTAAACGTTAAATTGAGAAGCAATTAACTGAAATGACCTTTGGAGTTTCCATTGGCGCCGTTGATAGAAGAAGGAGGTTGAGGTTTTGGAAACTTTTTGATGAAGGAAGTGAAGGGTTTATTGTGGTTATGGAAACGAGTATGGTAAGAGAGTATAGGGAATCTATGCGGAACCCTTGGTTTCATTTTCGCAACAGCGAGTTGCGAGTGTCTGTGGAGTCCTGCTGGTGCTGGTGCTGCCACTCGACGGCGCTCCTTGCTCAATACTTGTGAATGTTTGTGTTTTATTTTCTTGTAAAAAAAGTTATAAATCAAATTATTTTTTTTTTTAAATCAAATTGTATTAATACTATTTTTTTAGGGTAAAATTGTATTAATTTTCTTTTTCTTAAAGAGGGAAAATTGTATTAATATTATTATCTTGCTCAAAAATCATATTATATAGGAGAACAAGACTTGATGGCATATGGGTCAAAGGCTACTTCAAGAAGATTAGAACGTGTGATGCTTTTCATGTCGAAATGTGGGGCATGTATCTAGATTTGGGCATGGCGTGGAGGGAGAACACCACTCATCTTACAGGGAATCTATGCGTAACCCTTGGTTTCATTTTCGAACTCAGTAAGAGGACAACACCAAGTTACGAGATTGTAAGATTGGTTTTATCCCTTTCGTAACAAAAAAAAAACATTGACGACGTCAAAGTCTCCGGAATAATCATGTCTTCGGATCTACAACGTTGACGACGCCAAAGTCATTGATCGGATCTTATTCAAAGCTAATAATCTTCCAACTTGAATCAAATAAACACTGTACCAAAACGGAAATCAAAACAAACAGAGTCGTGCAGAGACGACGAAATCACAAAAACAAACAAAAGAAAACTGAAAATATGTGAAATCACTTATTCAATTAGGATAAAAGAAAAAACAACTCGGAGGGGTGATTTTTGGGTTAAAATTGACCTTAAATCACCCATCTAACAAGAAGAAAAAAAAAAGAAGAAGAAAGGAGTGACAACTAGGATTTGAAAAGAGAGAGAAAGAGAGAGTTTGATGGAATGCAATTGTTTTCATTGTAATTGTGTGTCATATTTTTACAGAAGTATCTCATCTATAATTAAACATTGATCCACTATTTTTTTTTTTTGTGAAGCACTATATTTTACATTATAATAATAATAACTTTCAAATAAACTCATTCTTGTTATGAAATTATTAGAGTAAGAACAAGAATAAGGAAAAGTAGAGAAAAAGAGCGAAACAAGATGATTATATTATTCTCTTGTAGTGTACAATTATGTTACATGTGGTGTCTATTTACAGAGAAGTACAATGATATGACTTAAGAGTTAAGTACTTAAGGGATAAGTACAAATAGGTGTGACTTAGAGATAAGTGACATGACGTCACTTAAGAGATAAGTACAAGGGTTTGTGGACATCCACTCATTATATTCATAACACTCCCCCTTGGATGTCCATCAAGAATATGTCTCATTAAAACCTTACTAGAGAAAAACCGAATGGAAAAAAAATATAGTGAAGGAAAAAGAGTACAATATCATTTTGTGTCATAATTTGCCTCACCTTACCAGGAAAATCCAGTGGGATAAAACCATGGTTAAGAGAAAAAGAGCGCAGAACACATTCATGTCTCCCACTCATAAAGACAATTATATATGAGACGAAAAAGTTTGAACAATCTTTTATACTAGTTACTCGAAATCTCTACTTGGCGGTGACTCTGTAGAAATATATGATCTATCTCCATACTCTTCTCCAAATTAGCAGTTTTTGGGATATCTTCATATTGAGTTGTTGAAAGAACCTTTTTTAAAAATTAGAAAATCGCAAGTTTCTTGTATGTCTAAAATATAATCCTTAATAAAGAGAATTCTCTACTTCCTCGATGTAGTGCTGACATTTTCAAATGATCGGATGATATTGTTGTTTTTCTAATATACAATTGTATGCTTGACTTTGCTGCAATATTTGTATTTGAAAAAAAAATACCACAATATATATATAATAAGCAGAATACATTTGTGTCCTCGCCTGACTAATTCAAATTGTTCATAATTTTCTTGATGACGTGATCTTTACTCACATCAAGTGATTTCACAATCATTATGTTTGTTAATTTAAGATAGTAAAATTGTCCTTGCCTGACCATTAACATAGTAAAATTGGTTGTTTAGAAAAATGTTAATTTAAGATTTAGACTTAATAAGGTCTCAGTTTAGAAAGAAATAAAGTCAGTTCACATAAGGACTTGTATTGAAGAATGCATTTTTTTAAAAGGGAACTTTTTTTCAGGGATTCAAAGGGAACATATAATTACAAAACGTAAAGTATATTACATCTATTTAACATATAAATAATAAATACAACTCGCATTTATCTATCCTTTGAAAACAAAAACAAAAATAACTCCCATAGGAACTTACATGTAGGAACACAATTTTTTTCTCAAAGGAAACTTATAATTACAAAGTGTGGAGTATATTACATCCATTTAACATATGTTTTTGTGAAAAGGGTGATCAATATAGGAAGAACATAAACCAATATACATAATGAAATAGAAATGAACTAAAAATTACTCCAACTAAGTAAAATCCTCAGATGCAAAGGCATTGACATAAAAATTTTAAGCACGGGTGAATCACATGTAAATATAATCATGTTTGTCCACCAGTTTAGTCTCTTAAGTGGATCAAGACTAAAAAAGGACTATATTTACTCTTCATGCTGAATGAAAAAGTAGCAATGCCTCACTGACAACAACTAATGCAGTGCCTCACATTGATTTTGCAAAAACCTTGGCAGGAAATAAAAAAGCAAATGAATGTAAAAAATTAACTTAGTATGATTACCTATCATATATTTAGAGAAGTTTTTTTTTTAAAGAATATATTTAGAGAAGTTAGAAACATTAAAACCTCAAAATAAGCTAACAGTATAAAAGTAGCAGACAAATTAAGCATTATTACCTGTTATATATTTAGGGAAATTAGAACCCCCAAAAGTATCCTCTGAGCTGTAGATAATCCAAAGAGTATCAAAATTATTGTTTCACCTGTGAAATGTAGAATGGAGGAAATTAGTTGCACCATTGAAGGTAAGGAAAACAAAAAAAATAATCATACTTTTATCATACTTCTGATCAAATCAGTAACCATCACAATGCCTAAAGTAAATTAAGCAAAAATAATCATACAATTTGGGATTGCTAATGAATAATCTAATTTAGCAAATAAAATTAGACAAATCCCATTTAGAGACCTTTTCTATGGTGAATTTAAATTCCATTTTAAAAGGATGAGATATTTATAAACTTTAGCAACCCCATATTGATCAGGTAGGGAAGACAATATATCTACACAATTATAAAGCAATCTGAATAATGAATAAACAAACAAAATACCATAAAATTTATGTGAAAAATTAAAAATCTTATTTTATTTACAAACAAAATGGAACTCCTCTTATTCTGAATCATACATTGGAGGAAAGAAAGCATCTTGGATGTTGAGAGAAAATCATAGTGCACAGTACTATCAAGAACAAACCTGTAGCGCTACATTTGAAGTCCACTCCACTTTTCTGCCACCACTCCTTTTGTTTTGCATGATTAAAACAAAGCCTTCACCTATATATGGTGGATATTGCACCTAATCCTGAACATAGTTGATGAATCACGAACAAATTACGAGATAACTATCACACAACGAAAAGTGAATCATTAAAGCTTGCACCTTATTCGATGCCTTTTCCAATACCAGTAGTTTATGGATCTTCTTGGTCTATATTAGTATTGCAGTCAAGCCACACATATATCTCAATAAACGTCGTCTAACCAAAAAGCGTGACCTGCAAAGCTGGAAAAAAACGGGAAGAAAAAATATAAAAGAATTAGATGGGAGAAAGAGAGTGAGAGACACACCCAATTCAACCAATGAGTGGTCTGAAGAATACCAATCTAGATCATCAACGATCAATATAATCACCTTCTGATAAATTTTCTGAAATCTCTCATATTTCTCTTCACAACAATGAAAGAGATTAATGAATAAAAGAGTTTATGCAATTTAATGTTGTTGAGCGCAATTGAAATAAAAGAGTGAAAGTACAATTTGCGGATTAAATAAACTATGGATTAATAGGAGCTATCTGTTTGCCAGAGGAGGTAAGAAAATTGGATAATTTATTAAGCAACGATTGGATTAATAGGAGCGATATGTTTTTTCAAAAAAATAGGAGCGATCTGTTAAGAAAATAGGAACGATATGTTTTTCAAAAAAATAGGAGCAATTCTTGATATTTAGTTTGAAAATGATTTTGTTTTGTTTTTTAATAAAAGGAAATAATAGGAGTGATGTGCTGTTTTTTTGATATGGATAAGAATAGCATGATTTGTTTAGTAAAATTAAGGAGAAAAAATAGGAGCAATTTGTTTATTTTTAATTTCCATAACAATTAACATTTTGATTAAATTAATTAGGATTAATATAGTAAAATGAAGCAGGTTAAATGTTTAAGAAATAAGAGATGACAATATTAATTGGAAAAGTAGGGTTTAATCTTCCATCGAATTGAAACCCCGTGCCTCTATCTCCGCCTTCCTGCAAATCGCATCCAGCTGGTATGTACACTTCAAACTTCTGTTCTCTCACGGTTTCGCCTCTCTTTCTATTTTTCAGATCATAATCTACCCGTTCCATTTTGTTTTATGCAGGAATTAAACTCCGTCTCTCTTATATCAACCAAGAGATATGTCAGGGTATGCTAATTTATTCTGTTGCACTTATCATATGAACTGTATTCTAAGTTCCAAATGCAATTGTAACTTAGGCCCTGTTTGGATAGATATCTGATAGCATAACCACTTATTATAACTCATTTCCATAGCAAAAGATAAAATAAAGTCAAACTGTTTTTGTATAACCCATAAGCTGTTTTCATAAGTTGTTGTGGAGAAATTATGAAAATAAGCTGAAGATAGCTAAGGAACATGTCATAAGCTGTTTTCATAAGTTTCTCTAAACAATCTCACAAGTGTTTTTACCACTAGATAAGTTTAAATAAGCTAAGGGCCGTTTGGATTGGCTTATTTTTGAGCTTATGCAAATAAATAAACTTTTGTGTATTATTCATAAGCTTGTCAAGGTAGCTTATGTATCTAATTTTTGTTAGTGAGAACTTATGAATTAACATAAAAGCTTATTTATTTGCACAAGCTACTTTTAATAAGCTCAAAAGTAAGACAATCCAAACAGGCCCTAAATCCAACTAGGCCCTTAGTTTTATCGTTTAAGATCTGATTTTGAAACAACTCGAATCAGTTTAACTTGGCTAGATAATTGAATCTGATATCCGGTCACCTTAGTAATAACTAGAAGTAATTTAGAAAACAACTGAACTAATCATATGCATTGTGTTTTCAGTGTGAAAATGATTTGTCTCAAGATTTATGCTCCTGGTAAAAAGTGTCTATACATTTTTTTCTATTTCTATGTTTTGGTCCTTGTGTCTATCATGAATAGCTTTTCCTTGCAAGTTTATGACTCTTTGATAAGTTGCTGACTATTGAAAAAAATCTTTGTTATGCAGTGAAGAAGAGGTTGTTGCAGTTGAGCCTGTTGCTGCTGCTGCAATTCCAGGCGAGCCAATGGACATCATGACTGCTTTACAGCTTGTCCTTAGAAAATCTCGTGCGTATGGTGGTCTTGCACGAGGTCTTCATGAAGGTGCAAAAGTGATTGAGAAGCATGCTGCACAGCTTTGTGTTCTAGCCGAAGATTGTGACCAACCTGATTATGTCAAATTGGTGAAAGCCCTCTGCGCCGAGCACAATGTTAGCTTGTTGACAGTTCCAAGTGCAAAGACCCTTGGAGAGTGGGCTGGTGTAAGTGCCCTTGATTCTTAACCTAGTTTTGTACAATTCCCCATGCACATCCATTTGCTCCCAATTCCCAAATTTGTATAGTGAATTTTTATTTTTTTATTGTTGTTTATCCATGCTCGTGCAGTCTTGTTGCGTCATTTTATTGTATTGATTTTTTGGTATACTTTTCCTTGTAGTTGTGCAAGATTGATTCAGAAGGTAAAGCTAGGAAGGTTACCGGATGCTCTTGTGTAGTTGTCAAGGTATGGATTATACTTGAAATGCAAATGTTCCAAGTGTTTTTTTTCTTCATGATATATGTAAATAAATTGAAGTATTTCCTTTTTTTTTTGGCAGGATTTTGGGGAGGAACACGAAGCTTATAATGTTGTTTTGCAGCATGTAAAAGCTAACTAAGCTTCAACATGCATTTATTTGTCAATTTTTCAATGTTAAGTTTTTGTGCGACAGTATGGATTTTGCCTTTTTATGAAGTATCTGCTAAGGGATTTTGATGGTTTATGATGTTTTATGATGGTTTAACACTTGATTCATCTCATTGCTGCTCTTACTCAAGTTTGACTACATGCTCTGATTTTCTTTATTATTGCGACTGACCTGCTGAGTGAATTGTTTATGCCAATCAAATTCCAAACCAGAAGAGTAACGCAGTCGGTACAAAATGTATGATAGTTGTTAACGATTGTGCCATGTGTTGAGATGGAACTCCATTGTAACAAGTTCCATTGGCGAGTACGGTAGAATACTACTGTTGCTGCAGCCTTGATTGAGAAACCAACCTCATTTGACCCAATATTTGTGGTGCAAGCACCGTAAACCTTCAAGAATAACCTAACCAATTTTTACCTCCTAGTAAAAGAATTTAATCACCCAAGAGTGTTTGAATGTTTGGATGAGATGATTCACGTCTCTCTTAACTTAATTTGAGGTCCTGAGTTTCAATGTAGCCTTAGGAATCTAGTAGCGTTAAAACTCTTGAATTATAGTTTTGCCATCCATTGTGGGCCCTGTGATTAGTTTTGTTTTTGCACAATGATAATGTCTAAATAAGAATTGATGGTTGAATAAGAGGACTTTGATCTGTGTTGAATAAAATCAATTGAGAATTGCAAAAGTAAACATCCAAGGCTAAGTAAAAGCTAGGAAATAACAGTGTGATGAACTTATTTATGAATGTTATATTAACTATTGAGCTGTTTTATTCTGTTAAAAAGTGGTAAATGGTCGATGCTACACTTCGCATGCATTGTTAAAACAGTAGTGAAGTAAGATTGCTAAAGCAGTAGAAAAGTGAAGAATTGATAAGAAAGATAGAGAGCAAGGTTTTACAACTCGAGAGTTTACCTCAACTTGTTTTTCCTAAGTAAACTCGACTTGAGAATTCGTACGAGTTTACCTAAAATTAAAATTAAATAAAATTTATTATATGCATGACATATATAAGCTAATATAATATTGTAAATAGGTCAATAATGCAAAATATGACTTAATCACAAATGCAAATTATACCAAACTACCATAATAAAACGTTATGCTCAACTTAGCCTCAAAATACAAAAATTGACGCACAAAATCATAAGTTTCATAAGTCTCTGAGTTTAAGTCATCCATAAAACCATCCAATAAAAGCAAGTTTCACAAGTTTCTAAGGTTGTTAATAAAACTATCTAAAAAATAAACTAGTTAATTTCTTCAAAAGGTCAACAAACACCACCACTGCAACCCTAACCGACGTCGCAATCATCGACGTCAAAATCTGAATTTCCACCGTCAGAATCGCAACCCTAGCTGGTATGTGCTCCCATGTTCATGGTTTGAGAACTTAGAGAAGAAAGAAAAAGAAATGTTTCATCTCAGTAAAAACGTGTTACTGTAAAGGTAACTATTCAGTAAACGTTTCAGTTTTTGGGCATGTAGAAAATGAATTGGGTTTTGGAAAAAACGGACCCAAAAAAAGGGCCGATTTTTTTGTTAGATGTAAACTCGTAAAATTCGGTCGAGTTTACACGAGTTTACCGGTGTTAACTCGGTCAAACTCGTCAAACCTTCCGATTTTACCAGAAACCGAGTTTACCTCCGAGGTAACACGATTTTGGTACCTAAGAACGTAAACTCGGTAAACTCGAAGAACGTAAACTCGAAGAGTTAACACTCGATTTGCGGAACATTGATAGAGAGTAAACAACGAGTTTGAGAGTAGATTTGAGAGTATTCAAACTTTGTTTTGCTCTTTCAACTCGAGAGGATTCGTTTGAGTTGATCAAATGTGGTTTGACAAAAATTAGTGTATATCTGGCTTTCGTTACCAAACTCAAGTTTACTCACCATATTAGATTTCTTAAAGCAATATAAATTAATTCTCCAATTTATAGAACGTGGCAAATAAATGGATAAACATATTCCTTCAAAAAAAAATCACACGTAATTTTGATCCATGGATGTAAAACTGGCTTGCAGGTGTGATAGTTGAGCATTGAAGTGATAAGAAGGTTCGGATTACTAACAATATTAATATTGATTCTTTTAAGAAAAAGGTTAATTTTGATCCAAACTAATAAAAAATAACTGATTTTTGTATAACCAACCATGCATGTTATATGTATGAAGTATCGTTATCGTTTAGCATATACTAATCTTTGTTGGAAAGCGACACACAATGTATGTTATCTTCTTTTAATTAGTTTTTTTTTTCTTCCACTTTTACCATTGTATTAAAAATTATGTACCAAACTATTATCATTTTTCGATTAAATACACTGCTACCACTCTTTTTATGATTGTTTGATCTTGAGAGACACGTGTTACAAAGCAAATAGTAGTAACATTACTCCTTTTTATGCTTTGTAACACGTGTCTTTCAAGATCATACAATCATAAAAAGAGTGGTAGCAATGTATTTAATTGAAAAATAATGGTAGTTTGATACTTATTTTTTAATACAATGATAACAGCGGAAAAAAAGTCTCCTAACTAAGTTTCTTCATTTGTAATAGCCACTCATCTAACTTTTGACCACAAAATTTAATTTCATAAGGTCAAAGCTATTTCAGTTACATAGTCATGACATTAGTGGCCATTCGATCTGGCATCAGTGGCCGTTCGATCTTAAACGACCAGTTCAAAAAAAAAAAAATTTATTTTGTAATTCTAAAAATACTGAGCTTAATTCAAGATCGTCATATCTTAATCAGAAGATCACAAACACGCGACTATAATTTTTTTTACCACAACAAATTCAAATCTCTTCTAAAAACATGTTTAAGGTGTCCAAATTCCTTACCACTTGCACCTCGATCGCATGGTTCTTTTTAATCAACCACATGTTGGTTTCAAACACAAAATAAAAAAAAGAAGTTTTTTTTATTTTTTTATGTAAGCATATTCAACGATCTTATAAGTATCACTGAAGGTGGCGCGAAAATCAAAATGTGGTGAAAATTGAAAGCACGCAACGCAACGCAACAATGGAAAACGACGGTGGAGAAGGTTCAAGCTTCCTTGTCAGCATCATCGAAAACAGAGCTAAAGAGGTTTCGATCTTCAATTCTCAGTTCAATTAGTTTTCATGCAATAAAAGAATCATCATCTTCTAGTTCTCCTTTTCAATATACTTCATCGTTTGCTTTTCAAATCAATTTGATTCTTGTAGTTGATTTTGATCGAAATGAAATTCATCGAATTCCAGGATTAAACCGTGCTTTTAATTGTTCTTATCAATTCATACGTTGTAGGAATTTCAATCATGCACGCGTTAGAAATGGAAATCTAGATTTGATTTCCAAATTTCAAGTAGATTTGCGTTATTGGTGCTGGAAAGTAGTCTCATTCTCGTATTTAATTATTTTGTGGATTGCTTCAGAATGTGAAAAATGCATTTTATGTTTATTGATTCTGTTATCATTTGACTTCTATGAAGCACATACACGAATACAAACATTGACACGTCGACACCGGTAAAATTTTGAAAAAATGAACTAGCCAAACGTAATCAAACGTGTCGTGTCGGACACCCCTTCCTTCAGAAGTGTTTGACTTTTCCTCCCTAATTCTTACTAGGATACCAGCCAGATCACATGCACCTTTGATGTTCAAATTTTTTTAATTACTATATATTCTGTATTTTTTTTAATCATTCTACTGTGAAACGAACTCAATGAAATTTGCTACTAATGGTACAAAATTTAACGTTTTCCCCAAATATTCGGCGCTCTGGTTATTTACTCTTTTGATAGTTATGTTTGATTGCTATAACCAGGTTTCTATTTCGCAGTAATCGGCCACTAATAGTTCTGTGTAGTTCGTTCCTGTGTTTTCTCCCTTATACTCCTTTAACAGCCATGAATGAATTTGAATTGATTATTCATTTTGAGGAAGAAATTGACGTATCATTTGTTACTGTTGTAATCCTAAATTTGAAATAACTAACAAGTCAGACTGTAAGCATAAAGAGTGAAAACATGTCTTCCACTAATTTATAAACATTACAAAGGGGCTTTTGCCAGTTAGGAATTCAGTCGAGTGATGAGAAAGTTCATACATGTTTGAAAGGATTGTTAACAAAGAATTCGTACATAAGTTGAAATTCCCATGTTATGTATTTTCGTAACTTGAAAAAGAACGAGTCAGTCCAATTTTTAGAGTTTGGTAACATTTTTTTTATGACTTCTAAGGTATTAAAGAACTGGTTCAAGTTAAAAAAATGAATTTATAGTGCCTAACTTGGATCAAATCAATTGAATTTTCTGACAGGTTGGATTAGCGGCTTTTGATTTGAGGTCTGCTTCACTGCACCTTTCACAATATATTGAAACCAGTAGTTCATATCAAAACACAAAGACATTGCTGCATTTCTATGATCCCATTGTGATCATCGTTCCTCCAAACAAGTCAGCCTCCAGTTCTACAAGTACAGTTACTGAATTGGTTGATAGATTTTATGGTTCGGTTAAGAAGGTAATATGATCATGTCTCTTTGTCCTTACATCCATCTAATGGTTATGTTTTTCAGTGCAAAACTGCTGTGCATGATGTCTGTCTATGAAGTACATTTCATTTGGAGTTCTTTTGTATGCAGGTAGTGTTGTCCCGTGGTTGTTTTGACGACACAAAGGTTTTAGCACATACTTTTTATCTTTCATTTCAATTCATTTGAAGGTTTAGGATTCCATAGCAAATTTTTTCCTCAGAAATGCACTAAATTTTGTGCTTCAGGGAGCTATCTTAATAAAAAACCTAGCCGCTAAGGATCCTTCAGCACTTGGTTTGGACACTTATTACAAGCAGTATTATCTGTGCTTGGCTGCTGCTGCTGCTACTTTAAAGTGGTACTACCTCTGGCTCAATTTATTTGTCCTTCTACGGTAATGCACATGTCTTAAGAAAAATCATTAATTACACTCTTTTCGAAGGCTAAATAATATGTTTTTTACTAAAATTCTAAAATTCTAAAATATTCTTATTGTAGTAGAATTTTGGTAGGATGACTAACTAATATACAATAAATTGATATACCAATACATAAGGATATTATTGGAAACAAGCAGTTAACCCTCTTTTTGTCAAAAAAAAAGTAGTCAATACTCTCTTGATATTTTGGAGTGACATAATTTGAGACAAACCAATATTCCAAATAGGACATGTTAAATAAGACGGAGAAAGTGTTACCAATACCCAAATATATGTCGAGAATATCTTAAATGATGAACTTTGATTTACTCCTTTACAGTATCTGTATCTGATGCAATGAATAGTAGATTATATCTTTTTTTATTGTTACAGTAGATTATATCTCTTTGATTATACCAATTACATCAGTAACTAATAAACAAATATCTCCACTTAACTACAATGTTGTCCTTTCCATTCTTCTGAAGTTATTATATAAAGCTGTACAAAATTCTATATTAATCTAAAATTATTTAATATCATTGAGATAAGTGTTGGTGTCTGCACAAAGAAAAACATGTGATGTGCGCATGTCTTTCTTTTGGTGTGTGATTACATGTATATACTTATGATTATTTAATACTTCTTTTCTTACTGTTCGATTGCCTGAGATTCATTTTTTACTATGATTGCCAGGATCGAAACAGAAAAAGGGGTGGTTGTTACCAATCACTCATTGTCGGTATGTGTTGCATAGTTGTTCCTTCATTGATGTTTTTTTTAAAATTATGGAATATTAGTTAGATTTAATTTTAACTTTTAAGTCAATATTGCTTATCTTGTCTGCATTCCCTATATCTTTATGAAAATAAGGTATATACAATAAACAACTTATGCACTTACTACTCTACACAACAATATATGTGGCTCTATTTGAGCTTTGAGTGCGGCAACTGTTTGTAAAGTTGTGCTATCTTATGAGTGTAAGAATCTTTTAAGTAGCATTATAGGATTGCATGCAGGCGCATCATGCAGACCTCCGCAGATTTGCATGGATGCAAATTCAAATTTAAAATAGTAAATGAATTAATCTCTTTCTTGGGTATTGGAGATTATTAATGGCACAAACATACTATGAGGCATATTAGAAAAACCCAAGATGCACTATATCTTTTTGAATGTCCAAAACACATATGCAATTTAGAAAAGTTTCTTTTTTTTTTCTTGACTAAATAATTATGAAGTTGAAGAAGGGAGTTAGAAGTGTACTTTACGTGATTCAATATGCAAAACCAATAATGTTTAGGGTGCTTGGTAATATACCGACAATGTGCACTGGCAGTATATTCCGTCAGCCTGTTGCCACATCTTTCAAATGTATCAGTATTCAGTACAAAGCTTCAAATATTCACCTTTGTGCAAATACACTTGCAAGTTTTCCCGCCAGTTGCATTGTAAACTTCCAAGTTCCAACCATTATTTGCCATTCAATGGATTATTAATGTTCTTTAGGACAGTGGTCATTGGACAATGCCCAACCTCTGTATACTTTTAACTTTTAAATCTTTAATCACAAATCTCCTGCGTTAGTTTTATATGAATTTTAATCTGCACTTAGCGTATAGTAGATTGAGTTCACCATTTTCGCTATGCATTTCTCAATTTCAGGTCACCTTTAATGGATCCTTTGATCACATGAATATTGATGCAACCAGGTAAGCTTGCTTTCTTGCTTTTTTAAGCTGAAAGTTCTTCTTCACTGGTGAGGGGGCTAGTACAAATTACATTAGCTTTCCCTAAATAATATTGTATTGCTTTAAGCTCTCTGATTCCCTAACCTTACTTTTGTGATATATTCTCAGCAAATAAACTTTGGATATAAAGTCCATTTAACATTTCATATATCATCTGTTTAGTCTATGATAATAGATTTCTTGCTTCAAATTTAAACGCAGTGTCCAAAACTTGGAAATTATTGAGCCATTTCATTCTGCCCTACTGGGAACAAGCAACAAAAAGAGAAGTCTATTTCACATGCTCAAGACAACTAAAACTATTGGAGGGTATGCAATGATTCACACAAGTTTCCAGGCGCAGCATTAGTTGATTGACATTTATTTTTTCCTCCAGGACTAGGCTCCTTCGTGCCAATTTGTTGCAGCCTCTAAAAGACATCAAAACAATCAATGCTCGTCTTGATTGCCTAGTCAGTTTCAATCAAATTCTCTCAAGTTTAACTTTATGTTCTTTGTTTGCTAACCTTTCAGTTTACTATTGCTACCTTTTTTTTTTACAAGTCTGCCATTATTATCGAATTCAGTCCCGGTGTATTCTTATTTAAACTTTAGTGCTCTAGCCTGAAACTCCACTCCTAATTGTGGTCTGATTTGAATTTTTTTAAGCTTGAGAATTGCTGGACAAAGGTTTTACATTATTCCTTTGTTTATATATTTTGATATGTTCTTTAATATTTCATTGTAGGATGAACTGATGAACAATGAACAACTATTTTTTGCCCTCTGTCAGTTTTTGCGTAAATTTCCAAAAGAGACTGGTAACTAAGATCATAATTGAACTGAAATTAGTCTTTAAAAAGTTTATACATCTTCGGTAGTAACAAACAGACTGTATGATTTCAGATAGAGTATTATGCCACTTCTGCTTTAAGCCAAAGAAAGTTACAATTGAGGCTATGTCAGTTGATCGTTCTAAAAAGAGTCAAGTGCTGGTATCGAGTGTAATCCTCCTTAAAACTGCTTTAGATGCCCTTCCATTACTTTCTATGGTACCTCTCTCTCCCCCTTCTCTCTCTCTCTCTCACACACACACACACATGCGCGCGCACGCGCACACACACACACACACTAACTCATCATTAGAGTTAGGTATTCCTGAAGTTATCAAATAGTGAAAAGATGTTGCAGATCTTTTCTTCTGATAAACATAACAGGCGCTTAAGGATGCCAAAAGTTCCCTTCTTTCAAATATCTACAAGTCTGTTTGTGAAAATGAAAAATATGATCTCATTAAGAAAAGGTATGCTAATGTTTTACATGCAACTCTTGCATCTAAGATGATGAAAACATTATTACTTAGTTAGAATTGTTCTGAAGCTGTAATATGGGGAAAAGACTGACTAGAATATTCAGAGCAAAATATTGCTAAATCAACAATCAACAAATAATTCTTTGCCATATTACGAATTTGCTACAAAGATATGTGATGGAGTTCTGGATTAGTATGAAATGCCCCATCCTAGCAAACTGTATGTTTACAGCGCACAATAGATTACCTTACCCATTGGATAAAAATACATTCTACGAATTGCTTTTAAATCTTGGATATTGAGAAAGCTTGATACTCTAAATGGTCACATCCGACTGCAATGTAAACTATTTAGTGAGTAATATACAATATCTTAATTGATAAAAAAAAAACTATCACTGTGTATTTACATTACCAATCAGCTCACGTCTTTGGGAATTTTTTTACAGGATAGAGGAAATTATTGATGAAGATGTGCTTCATGCGCGGGTTCCTTTTGTTGCCTGCACTCAGCAATGCTTTGCTGTTAAGGCTGGAATTGACGGTCTCTTGGATATTTCACGAAAATCATTTTGTGAAACCAGTGAAGGTTTATAAACATGATTGCTAAGTTTTCTTTCCTGTCAACAATGTAATCTTTCTTTGAATGGAGCTCATCGTACGAGGCTTTCCTAAAGCATTTGGTGTTTCTTGCACAGCTATCCACAATCTTGCAAACAATTATCGAGAGGATTTCAAGTTGCCAAATTTAAAGCTTACATTCAAAAACAGACAGGGATTTCATTTTGTTATACCACAGAAGAATATTCAAGGAAAGCTTCCAAACAAGTTCATTCAGGTTAGGGATTGGATTTTTGTTGCTACATTTTTAGAATAGTCCTTTTAAATTTATCTTTTCCGAACCTAGTAACTTTTCCCTGCTTGTAATAGGTTGTAAAACACGGGAACAACATTCATTGCTCAACTTTGGAACTAGCATCTGTGAGTTATTCAATCATTTGGATTTCATAGACATGACAATTCTATTCCACTTATAATAATATACAGATAAAAAATGCATATTTAAATACATTAATTATACTTGTTTGAGGACGCATTTGGGTAGAGTCTACTAATGCAAGGGCTTTAATGTGGGTGCTTTAAAGTTTGATAAGATCTTGGTCAAGCTAACTCCATTGTTCCCAATAATGACATTCGATGGATATACACCACACAAGGAAATGATCCCTCTGTTCCATCTACCTTCTGCCAGTGATGGGGATTCCTTATTATGTACAATGGCTCATATCCGAAGGAAGTTTATAAATTATAAGTGTCAAATTTGATTAGACATTTAAGCTTTTCATTGGTGAAATTATCTTTGTTTTGTATATGGTTGGCCCAGGAATTTTTTTAGCTCACAAAATGGTAAGCATAATCCAAGCTTCTGATTTAAAATATAACACATAAAATGCAGCTGCATTTATTTGATATGTCACCACACTAGTTTGGGCTCCTAAAAACTCCAATTTTATTTTATTTTAATAAAACTTGCAGTTGAATGCTAGGAATAAATCTGCAGCTGCAGAATGCTATGCAAGAACAGAGGTTTGTCTCGAAGGTTAGTACTTGATGCACTGCCAATACAAACTTTAATTTGATTTGGCATGTTTTCTTTTTTCGTTCATTTGTGCATAAATTACACAACTCATAATTGACTATGGCACTACCTAATGTAAACTTTCATTTGATTTGGCATGTTTTATTTTTCTTGTTTCATCTTCTAAACTAAGTATTTTTTATATTCAACATCCGTGAGGTATTTACTTTCAAATATCTTCAGGATGGGATATGGTGATCTTTTATTAGTATTATCCGACTAATTTTCAGTGGCACTACCTAATGTAAGCTTACAAAATTAAATTAAGCTAGTTTAACTTGCAAAAATTGTTCATCAAATGGATTTTGTCTTTTAATAAATATTAAAACCGTAAATTTAATTATCAAAAAATTGATTTGTAGATACGAATCCTATATATTTACTTCCTTGAATTTCCAATATCTCATATTTTCAGGTATTGTAAATCCCTGTTATAAATGTATATTGTAATAGAATTTTTTTACAGAACTAATGGATGCGATTCGTGAGAATGTCTCTGCGTTGACACTGCTAGCTGAAATCTTGTGCTTGTTAGACATGATTGTGAACTCTTTTGCTCATATGATTTCGACTAAGCCCGTGGATCAATATACAAGACCAGAATTTACGGGTAAGAAAATTGGTAATTTCTATAACATTTTTGTACTGCGATGGAGAAAACTCTTCATTGATCTTTTATTTTATTTGCTAGAGAATGGGCCAATGGCAATTGATTCTGGTAGACACCCAATCTTGGAGAGCATACACAGCGATTTTGTTGTAAGTAATAGGCATCTCCAGTAAACATTGCAGTTTCTCCCAATATATTGACATTTTTTAATGTTCAAGAATTTCTGCCCTTTTTTATTGAGCAAATCAATCTTTTGTGTTGCAGGCCAACAATATATTTCTGTCTGAAGCCTCAAACATGGTGATTGTGACAGGCCCTAATATGTAAGAAAATATCTGTTTCACATTAAAGGATAACTGTTCATACCGGAGATTGATGGCAGTGAAATTCTAGACGAACTTTAACTGACATAGACAATGACTATCCATGAGTCATGACTAAATTCTGTTGGTAAGAAAACGGAAGTGTGTATGGGCTTGTTAGTGATAAGTAAACATAGTACAGAGGATACACAACAATTTTTTTCAGACGAGGTTGCCGCTTTAAAGATCCGATAACAACACACCTTGAAACTAAACTTAATTAGATGATGTAAGCATGTCCTGTGCATTTTTCTTCAAACAGTTCCTTAAAACCTGTCATCATTCTTTAAAATTAGTATGTGTTACTTACGGTTTAAATGTGAATTATTCGTAAACTATAGCGAAGTTTACTCTTTTTGTGTGGCTAGCTGTTTAGATGAAGAATATAGTCTCAAAATTTATTTCTATATTCCTTTTCCCCAGGAGCGGAAAGAGCACTTACCTTCAACAAGTGTGTCTCATAGTTATCATTGCTCAAGTTGGGTGTTACGTTCCTGCCTGCTTCTCAACTCTGAGGGTAGTTGACCGTGTTTTCACAAGGATGGGTGCAGTTGATAATCTTGAATCAAACTCTAGCACGGTACAATTTCTTGATGCCTGTGTTTTGAAGCTATTTGATTATGTTCATATGTTTATAATTATATATGAAGTTATCTGGAAGTGTAGTTCATGACAGAGATGAAAGAGACAGCTTTTATCATGCAGAATGTTTCAGAGAGGTAACACTACCTTTTGATTTTTTTCACTCTTGGTATGCATGCAGCTTTAAACCTTTATTTGATGCAGGAGTCTGATTGTTATGGATGAACTTGGTAGGGCTACTTCTTCATCTGATGGGTTTGCAGTAGCTTGGAGTTGCTGCGAGCATCTTTTGTCCCTAAAAGCGTAATTGTTGCTTCTTTTTAATTTTTTTATTATGATAGGCATTTTTAACAAAATTTATAGCATGGAATTCTTATAACTAATAAATCAAAGGTCTCCATTAGCTTTTCAATTTCCCATTATTTCAGTGGAAGTTAAATTGAAAAGAAATAGCAGACACTAAAACACTCGTAAACTTGGAGCTAAAATTTCCTTCACTGCTTTGGTATTGAATTGTTTATAGTAAGACAACTGGAGACTGCAAAAGTTTTCCCCATCAAACAAACATGTTTATATAATGGATGGCCATGTCTTCTGAGCCATGTTTTTAATTTTCCTTCAGGTATACCATATTTGCCACTCATATGGAGAATATAGCGGAATTAGCAACAATCTATCCCAACGTGAAAATTCTCCACTTTCATGTCGAATTAAAAAACAACCATTTGGAGTTCAAGGTAGTATCTCTATGTTTTTTCTCTTGCATTGGATGACTATCTGCAAACTAATATTCTTCTTTACTTAGTTTCAACTTAAGGAAGGACCGAAACATATCCCCCATTATGGCCTTCTCTTAGCAGAAGTGGCAGGATTACCAACTTCCGTTATTGAGACCGCCAGAATGATCACATTAAGGATTTCAGAAAAGGTGATTATATCATGCTTGCAAAAATAGGATATTAATTTAAAGGAGAATGCTAAAAATGAGTGCCCTTGGGGCATTGGTTAAAGTACTAAAATAAGTAACTTTACAACAAAAAGTTGTGTAATTATTGCGAAGACAAAAATAAAATTCGCATTTCCAAGACAAAATTTCTACTAATGGATTCCTTAACCAATGCCCTTAGGGCACTGGTTAGCAAAACCCTAATTTAAATGATGCACACTTTAACTTTCCATGAAAGAAAAGATAATCAAGCTTGATTCTTTAAATTATAAATACTCTTGGGGAAATTCCCGTGCAAATAGCAGAGAATCATTTGCTTAAATTTTTACATGGAAACTCATACATGAATGCATAATAAAATTTGTAGTCAAATGAACTGTTATATGAACAGGTTAATTCGCTTTATATTTTAATTTTTTTTATTTCATTAAGCTGTCAATCTGTCATCACCATGATTGTGCTATCTATTTTGAATACAGCTATGTTTCACAATTGTTTGCTTCATGTCTGTTTTTCATATCCATTTGTTAAGTATGCAGTGGACAAAGAGCAAGTGTTAAACATAAACTGGCACTAAGCACGAACACTAACATGTGATATGACTCACTGTCATTAGGAAAAGAAAAGGATGGATGTCAACTGCTTGCAGAATCACTCAATACAGAGTGCTTATCATGTTGCACAGAGGTTGTTATGCCTGAAATATTCCAATCAAGACGAGGATACAATTCGGCAAGCTTTGCGGAATCTCAAGGAGTACTGCATCAAGCAAAAGCTTTAAAAATGGCCTAAAGGACAACCTTTTCATTTCTTTTCAGCATATGCAACTGTGATTACTCATTAGATTGTATAATTTTGGGAACAAATTGTACTCAATTGCATCACTATCAGAATTTTACTAGAGTTTAAGTGTAATGTTCTTTTTCAGGATAAAGGAAAGTTAATCTATTTTTAGAATTGCAAGCCAGTGATTGAAAATTCAATATGCTAAAACTTAAAGTGGTTTTTGTGATTCAATATTCAACTTATTATTTATTTTTTGGGATAACTATATTCAACTTATTTAGATTATGAAAACAATTTTTAAACAAAAAACTTCAGTGATAAATGTTAGCTCCCCTCCTAGTACTGCAGAGCTAAAACTAACCGGTAGTCAATTTTTATTGTTTTAAATGACAGTTTTTTAATCATCTAAAATAATAAATATTATATTAATAATAATGAACAAAACAAAATTCCCCTAAAAAATAAACAAAACAAAAGCTCACAATTTGTTTCATTCACTGACCCGCTTAATATCCAATCCAAGCATGGTCATTAGTCAATTAATAACTTTTTTTTTATTAAGCTCTTTAAAAAAATGTTCATTCTATTTTTCCTATCAACTAATTTGTTAATAAATTTTGATTATCTAATTTTATTTTATTTTTTAGAAAAGTCTTTGAGAAATTCATTGATCATACTCTAGCATACAATATTATTTATCATTGATGACGTTGTGCATGCATCAATTTGGGTAGGGAACAGAAATGAATGGTATTGGAGGGACTAAACTTTTCTCCTTTTAAGTTGTCAAATCTGAGATGAAGGACAAGACAAACATTCGGAATTGGCCATGTGGCTGGTCTATGACGACTAGATTGTAGCACGAAATGACAATGCTGCTAATAAATAAAAGAAGCATTTGATTTGAGTCATCATCAGAGACTCATCATTCATCATATAACGGCATGAAGCCAAATTTGGGATGTGCCCACAACTTTTTTTTAGTTAAACTGTCTCTGTAATCTTTCCTATTAAAGTGAAGCTAATAATTATCATCATCCATCCCCATAATACTTGCAAATTCCCTTTTTCTTCTTTTTATCACATGTTTCTTTTAAATTTTGATGACAATCACGCTTACGCAGATATCACTTAATTTTTTATCTTAATTCTTTACGTGTATGTTTGGTTTCACTTTTAAAATGATCAGAATTGATTGTAGAATTGATTCTGATTATTTGGTTGTTGTTGAGAAGAATTGATTCTGCATCTAGGATTGATTCAATTTGAAACTAAAATTTGTAACTTCTGATTCTAAATTTGATTTTCACACACAAATTTATAATTCAATTCATTTTTACATCAATGTTTTCAATTCTATCAAAATCAATTATCTTCATTGCACAACCAAACACACTTTTATTCATATTTATATGCTCCAATAAAAAAACAAATATTCGTATGAAAAATGAATTTGATATTCTGAAGTTTGATCAAAAGGTAAGTAAATTTAATAAAAGATTGTTTCTCTCAATTGGTTTCTCATTGTTGGACGATGAGGAAGAGTCCCACTACTAAAATCTTAAGCATTATGTTTATAGATCTTCTCATTTTGTGAGACCCTGCGCGCTCGTGATCCTACACCAAAAACTCTCCCGCTCCTCCATAATGTTGAACCAAACTCTGATACTATTGGATCACGAGGGAAGTCTCATTGAGTTGATTAACATTGGACTTAGACCACGCAAGTGAGTTTATACGTCACATCTACACCCAAATTATATCTTCACCCAAAACTTTAAGGTATTAAGTTTCCAGGTTCTCTTATTTATGTTATTCAGCCTCAACTATTCTATTCAATACGAGATATATCACAATCGTCATTAAGTGACGTTATTAACCCCCTGAAATTTTATCGGATTTGACTTATATTTACCCGAGTATTTTGATATATCTCAAATAAATGTGAAATAATCATTGATCTTTTTTGTTAATAAATTTTTTTATTATAATTCTTAACGTAAGCTCCAAGTAAAGTTCATGTTTGTGGATATCAGATACTCGATGTGAATTGTCAAGGTAGCGCAATTTCAACATTTCAATTAACTATCATTAGGATTTTGCTTCATAACGATTAAGGGCTCTCATTTTTACTTTTACAGATGTTTCTGCGATTGCTAACGTCCCACTTCCATCTGCATATACAGTGATGATTTGTCGTTTGCATTATTTTTAGCAAGACATTCCAGTTCTAAAAATTATATTGCAAGAAATTGTATAATAAAAAAATTGATCTGAAAAAAATTGAAAAAAAAAATATATTCTAAAAACAATCTTTAGAAATGATCAGAAACTGAAAAATTGTATAATCATTCAAAGCCCACAATCGGCTGCATTTTTCTATTTTAGAAACTAAACAAAATATATTCTAAAAACAAAATACAATCCTGCACACCATTAAGCTAATAATTTATTTCGATTTTCTATAATATTTGCACCAATGTTCTTATTGATTCTTGCAAATCATAGAAACATATTAAGAATATTCAACTGCATACTGATGTGAGAGGTAGGTCAAATCACTAATTGCATAGATCTCAAACTTAGTATAGTTGAATGGTTGGTCAAATCAATAACTGAATTTAAAATGCATGCAATTGGTCAAAATAAAATTGATTAGGGCTTGTTTTACATAAAATATCAGTGATCGAGTGATTGAATTATCTTCGTTTTAGTTGTTAATTTTTTTTTACAGGGTTGTACTATTGTATATATTTAAAGATTACAATTAAACA
>Ga0315914_1001115_pt1 | contig 38848 bp, 20 predicted proteins | sample MpolenodulesMG_FD_203920 | JGI IMG/M metagenome (GOLD analysis project Ga0315914, IMG submission 203920) | Medicago polymorpha root nodule microbial communities from Los Angeles, California, United States - elongated nodules | ecosystem: Host-associated > Plants > Roots > Nodule | place: USA...
AAATTAAAACATGTTTAATAAAAAAAAGTACGTACATGAAAATTTGAGAAAAAAAAAACCAGAAAGATGCACACTAGAAAACAAGAAAAATACCAGAATAATCACAATAAAATACATGGAAAAACCAGTATTTTTATTGGGATTTTATGGTATTTTTATGCTTTTATTTTCATTTTTTATGGTTTTTGTTTACTCGGTTTTTTTGGTATTTTACTTGTTTTTCTAAAAAAAATGGTTTTTGTATTGATTTTTAATATTTTTTTTCCGAATTTCCATGTCTTTTTTATTCAAAATATTTTAATTCTAAAAATAAATAATAAAATAATATTTAACATTAAGTAATTAGTGGATACTAAAATAATATTATATAAACCACATAAGCACCGTCACATCAGCAAGAGTGAATCCAAATAAGGTTGAGAGGCAAAATACTAAAAAAATATATAAAAGAACGGCTAAAATTTTGTATTTTAAAATAGCGGATTAAAATTCAAAACTATGTAAAATAGGGGATAAAACTGCATTTGAGCCAAGATAAAATATAATCAAACTGTTCGAATATAATCCTCGTCAAAGAATCTAATTGAGCATCTTTAGTTGGGTCTCTCCACCCAACCACGTTTTTTTCATCCTTCTGTTTTAGAAACATTCTATAATTTCTTTAATTTAAATATAAAAAAGGAGAATTTACGGCATTTTCCCTTGAATACTCTACTCTCAAACGTAGCATAAAAGAACGAGTTAGAGAAGGCTTTTTTTTTTTGGAGAAAACTTAAATACAGTACCATACCTATTGTTGGTCATGTTCCCAATTAAAATATAACACGTGTATAATTTTTTAAACGTCACTCGTTAACTAATAACGCCGTCAAGTTTTCTGTATTTTCTAGTATCGTCCTCTTCTTCAATGGGGCCAAAACCATCCCTCTCGTCGCGCAGTCTAAGAAGATGTACCACAACCACACCTTTGATTTAGTATTCAAGATCAAATTTTTAACTTTGATTTTCAGTGAGATGTTTAAGTGAAGATTGATGTTGGATATCCTTTTCAATCAGCTACCACGAACGTCTTCTCTCCAATTTTCTCTTTATGAGGCAACAAAAGCTATGAATACTTAAATTACTCCAAGTAAAAAGGCAAGAAAAAAAAGTGAAGGTCAAATCAAAGAGTCCTTTCATCTAAAGAAGTAGATACCTAAATAAAATCAAAGTCAAAGTCCACTGACAATTGAATGCTTAGGATGCTCTTGTATGAAGTTTTTTGACATTAAAAAGGGTCGGAAGGGAAAATTTTCATGGACAGTGGTGGTGGTAGGTTGATGATGGTGGTCGTGGCGTGTTGATCTCGTAGAAAGAGGATGTTATTAGTTGGAGTCATCCGTTGAAAATAATACACGTGTCGTGTAGTGAGTGGAGAACAGGACCAACAGTAGGTATGGCATTGTATCTAAGTTTTGTCCTTCTTTTTTATGTGAATGAAAGCTTCTTTTTAAGAGGATGAATAAAAACTTGTTATAATCTCGTCTTACACATTATGTAAAAATTGTTAAAATTTTATGAATGTCATACGAATTAATCAAATTTATAAAATAGATTAAGTAAACCCTAAACAAAATAGATTTAGTAAAAAACTCATTTTACAGAATTAAGAAGAAAAAATCGAATAAGAAAATGAATATGATACGTTTAGATGATTATATCTTTTATTTTTACTTAAGATGGATATACCTAAATGTGGTGTGGAAATATGATTAAGTCAATGAAGCCTTTTTGTTACCTTTTTAAGAACGAAATAAAAAAATGATTTTTGCTCTTCCCCCAAGACAAAACACTCGCGCCCTGCAGCCATGCCCAAAATGCCCCTGCGTTACTTAACTTGCACAAGTGTAAAACAATGCGCAAGTTAAGTTACGTGGCGTTAGTTAAGTGGTGCACAGTGGCTTTTTTTAAAATTTATTTACTATTTTCAAATTATTTTATTTACTTTATTCTAAATTATTTTATTTACTTTATTCTAAATTATTTGTTCACTTTATTCTAAATTATTTATTTGCTATATTCTAATTTATTTATGCATTTAAAATAAATTCAAAATTAGAAAATAAATTCTAATTTACTTAAGCATTTAAAATAAATTCGAAATTAGAAAAAAAAATTCGATTTTATTCTAATTCAATATTTATTCTAATTTATTTATTCATTAAATACAAAATTAGAAAATAAATTCGATTTTATTTATTCAATACATAATCATAAACATAAAATAAATGCAAATATAAATACAAACAAAATTAATAAATATAACTCTCGTTTTATTAATATCATTCATACATTACAATAGATGATAAATATAATTTATTTGAATTTAGTAATCTACTTATTTTCTTTTTACCCTCTTGTGGTAAAAAATTATTTTTACCCTCTTGGGTATATAGCAATAGCTCTTGAGAAAATAGTGATCAGTCATGTTGGGGAAAAAGACATCAAGATATCATGAGGTAAATTTAAATTTTATTCCTTTTATACCCCCATGGTGATTCTTTTTACCCACGGTAAAAAGATTTTGGGAGTAAAAGGAAGCAAACATAATTCTACCTCAAGGGATGATGTCTTTTTCCCCAACCCGAGTGACCACTATTTCCCCCAACGGCTATTACTATATTCCTAAAGGGGGTAAAAAGAGCCTAGAGACTATAGAAAGAAAAAAAAAGAAGAGAAAGAGGGGGAGAGAGTGGGAGGAGAGAATGTGAGATGGTGTGAGAAAATGAGGAACTTTGGAGGGGTATTTATAGGTGAGAATGATAGTATATGTTATAACAACATAAATATGGTCAAAAAACATGTAAAATTTGGTAAAAAAACGTGTGGATTGAATGTTGAAAAACTTATCACCGTCCAAAAAACGTGTGTTTTCAGTTTTAACCACCATCAACGTGCGTAACTTAACTCGCGCATAGGTAAGTGGATCGTCACTTAAGTGAGATTATAAGGTACGCAGGCGTAACCTAGTTCAATCCAATCCAATTTGTATAGTGTGTCGGCAGCAGCATCAACTGTCATATGCTGCCATTTGTTCCCTCTGTTACCATCTTCACCCTCCGTCGTCCTCACCTCGCCAGTCTCACTCCGAATCCACAGTAACTCCCTTCAGCTCCAATTATCTTTGATAAAGTTTGTTTTTGTTGCATCTATTTTCGATCTTCTTTTAATCTCTATTCTCTGCTTGCTTACTTACTTACTTACTTTGTTCTGCAATCTCCATTCTCAGGAAGCTACCTTTGTTGTTCTACTTCAGTTGCAACTGTTCAGATCTCGTCATTGGAGATGATTTTATTTCTTAGCATCTATTCTATTATATTTCTACAACCAACTGTGATTTTCTTGAATAACCTCATGTGTTTTTCATGTTGGTGTCTTTGTAATGTGAAAGACATCCGTGAGTTTTCAACGTCATTGATGTCTTCATAATGTGAAAGACATGCACTACTCTCTCAATCAGGGAAAGATCTCCCGATCAGAGGTGCCGGAAAGACTGACTATGACAAGAAAGGGAAGGAAAAAGATGAGATGATATTTTGAAGAATAAGGAAGAGGGAAACTTAAAGCACAAATCGAAGAAAAAGAAAAGCATAACCATAAAAAACTTATTGAAATTAAGTAGAAACATCATATGTAGCCTTTGTAATTAGTAATTTTGTTATCAATGAATATCTTATTGAAATTTTGGAGTATTGTCCTCTATGATTATATTATGATTAATGCATAATTATTTTTATCCAACATGCTTCTGTTCTTTTCTATCGTGCCAAATCTGAAATAAATACTAATTCTTGTAACTCTATTATCCTCTGTATGCATGATGCATACAATTTGGATGGTTTTTATGCTATTAGTCCATACATGGAGACAATTGTTTATGAACACTTTTGCTGAGTTATGTCAAATTTTAATTGTTAATTAATTTTTCCAATTGTTCTTTGTTATTTAGATTTGCCCTTTATGTGCTGTTCTGCAATTTTGTCATGTAACAATCTCTAGTCTATATTTTTTACATGAAGGATGTGTGTGAACTAGTGCAATGGCAACATCTAGTATTTTTTTTCTTTTTTGCTAACTTCACTTTAAATTTAGCTTGACAAGGGTTTTTATAAGGTTCCGATTAATGGAAACCGATGACAATAATGTACGACATTAGAAGCTGCATTTTCTTCCATCTGTTTATTGGTGGCATCAACACAAACAAACTATCAATTTAGTAGGAAAACATGGCTTTTGCCAATTAAAGCTATACAGGAAAATATTGGTGTTGTTGTTAGAGTTTTTTTCCTGGAGCTATGCTTGCCACCTCTGTTCCTTCTACTTTCTGAAATAGATCTTTAGCTACTGATATTTGACTTAACTAGATTTCTGTGGAATTTAGGTGAAATGAAGGAGTATTAGGAAAACCCTTTCTCACTTGAACAACAAACTCACTAAAACAATCGTTTTCCTAACAGCTCTGTCCCAGTTTATATTTTCCTTCAGAGAAGGAGTTTTCATCTTATTTTATGTCACAGTGGTTATATACCACAAGAAAAGATTAGGCATACAGCCATTAGAGAGAAAATTAGGGCAGTTCTCTCATTGTAGAAAAATAATTAAGTCTTGTCTTAGGTGGTTTGGGCATGATTGGAGAAGAGTCTTCTCCAATTGAAGTTATTTAATAGCTAAAGCTAGTCGGAGATCTTGAGAAACTTAAACCATCAAAACAAGATAGAGGGAGGTTAAAGGAGAAAGAAATGTGAGACTAAATATATTTATCTGTTTTAATTACAGGGAAGTAGGAAATAAAAATATGAAGATAGTTTCTTCTTGGTATATTGGTGAAAGCTAAAACCGTTTGTTTTTTGGATACATATAACCATTATGTTTGGATGAGTATTTGTTGATTTTCCCTTTACTACACCTGCATGAACTAATCCTTTAGAACTGTTTTTTCTCTGGCTGATGGATTGGACTAGGTTTTCCAAGGTAAGACTTATTCAATTTCACAGGACTTGTTAAAAGAAAGATGTGAAAATTTCATATTATTCCCAGTTTTTGCTATATAATTCATTTGTTATAAGATGATTGTATTAAATATGTTCGCATAACACTTTCTTGAGTACACCGAGTACACCCAAGCTTGAGGGAAGTTGCAGAGCAATGTACGAACGAGTGTTAAGATAAGCTTAGTTCATGATTATGAAAATATAGTGAAAAAGCACAAGAACAGGTATGAAAGCGTAGTCTATTAAGTGTAACTATGAATGTAAATAATGTATCACAGTTAGTAAGACATGGTAGTAAGGATAAGATAGTGAACGGGCAATGTCTTTTCCAAGGAAACAAGTTGAGTTAAACCTTTGTTAAGTTCCTTTAAATAATCAAAAACTTTATCCATTACATTGTCAGCACATGACATAACTTCGTGCAATATCACGAGATTCATTTTTTGGCAGACTCTTTGGACCAAGTGACCGGCACATCGTGACTTGAATACTGATTTAGCTCAAGTTGCGTCAAATTATAGTAAACACACACTGCTATCCATATCCGTGTCGTACCTACTACTGCCTGCATATCACAATTATGTTATGTATGTAAATATAAAATTGTCTATAAAGCCTACGAAAATACCCATAAGAAAAAGTTAGATAAATTAACGACAAATAATTACAATCACAAACCAAAAAAATTGTGGATATAAAGTGACTCTGTGGAGGAGCATATGCACTCATCACTCAGCTAAATTATTGATCAATCACGCATATTTTGTTTAGGATATGCATATATTTTTTTGGTGGTGTCCGGATTCGGATATGATCATATATAATCCCCAATGACAAAAGTTGATGTATTGGGTCAAAATTTTGAACCACGTACATCAACTTTTGTTGATCCAATTTTGTTATATATAGGACCAGACTGGAACGAGTATTATTTAAGAAACATTTTATACAAAAATTATTACTAATTGGCTCTTCCAAATATAAATATTTTTTATAGTTTTACTAAACAAGCAGTGCCTCTTTAACAAGTTGCGTGATATTCTTTATCAATTAGTTTATGAGCTCAAAATGTCCTAGAAATCCAGTGATTGAAGTGTTGAACTCAAATTGAAACTGTCAACTTACTGAGACCCCTTGGATTATAGCAATTGTTATGTTGTGCACCAAGCCTTGCATTATTTTCCCTATACTACGTATAAAAAAACAAACCGGCATATCAATGACCAAATAGGAGCCAAATCCAATGTCTTTTAGTCTACCGTATCTTCATATATATACTAGTGTAATTTTCTACCACAACTTGTCAACTCAAAAGATTGTTCCTATAGATTTTTTTTCCTTCAGTCTTAGCTTCTATGATTCCTTTTGGAAATAATAACAAGCTGGTCTTCATGTAAAAACAAAACATGTGACTCACCTAAAGCATAATTCTATGAAAATCAGTATATTGTATAGTCACACCCTAATCAATGTCCATAGAGTACATTATTTAAAGGAGTGAATTAATCAAGTACTAAAATTCTCAAACCTGTGAAATGTGAATACATTTCAACACAAATATTTCTTATTATACAAGTTAATTCATGGCTAATTTATCTTCTAAACTCTTTCTTCTTCTCTTAACAATCTTCCATTCACACACTTTAGCTTTCAACAACACCACTTCTTCCACAACAACATTGCATGCAAAAATCTCTTCAATAAAATCCTTCTGCAGAACTACTCCATACCCTGAAGTTTGCTTCAATTCATCAAAACTCTCCATCTCAATAGACATAAATCCAAACATCATTAACATCCTTCTTCATTCCCTTCAAGTATCAATATCTGAAACCACAAAGCTATCTAATGAATTCAACAATGCTCACTCAAACATCATAGAGAACAAAAGAGGAGCTATACAAGATTGCAAAGAACTTCAACAATCTACCTTATCTTCACTAAAAAGATCATTATCTGGAATTCATTCATCAAAATCTAGAAAGTTAGTTGATGCAAGAACTTATCTCAGTGCAGCCCTTACCAACAAGAACACATGTTTAGAAAGCTTAGATTCTGCTTCGGGTACAATGAAGCAAGTTTTAGTTGATTCAGTGATCAACACTTACAAGCATGTTAGTAATTCTCTGTCAATGTTTCCTAAGCCTGAGGTAAGAGCTTCTAAAGGACATGGAAACCGGCGTTTGATGGATGCTCTCATGTGGTTGTCAAGCAAAGATCGCCGCAGGTTCTTGCAAAACACTGATGATGTGATTGTTGTCGCTGCAGATGGAACGGGAAACTTTATTACCATTAATGAAGCCATTGACTTTGCTCCAAATAACAGCTATGCTAGGACAATAATCTATATAAAAGAAGGGATATATGAGGAAAATGTTGAAATCTCAAGCAATAAAACCAATATTGTTCTACTTGGTGATGGAAGGGATCTCACTGTCATTACTGGCAATAGAAGTGATGTTGATGGCTGGACCACCTTTAGATCTGCGACTTTAGGTAATCATTTAACACTTCTTTTTTAGACTATATTAAGTTTTAATGTACCTAATATAACCTGTAACAGTTGAAATTCATGTGTCAGCGGTTAGTCCTGTGTTCGTTAGGAATTGAGTCAATTGACTAAATGTTGGATATACAAAAGAGAGATGACCTATATAAATAATGTCTCAAGTTTTTGGATAGTAATGAGGTATTTTGGTCTCTTGGTAATCCTGGTCAGAAGTCTGTTGTTAATCTCACAATTGAGTAAATACTCAAAGTAGTCCTTGAAATTATAGTATTGTGTCAATGTAGTCCCTCACATCATCAATATGTCAAAATGATCTCTAAAATTGCAAAGTTCTAATGAAATTTGTCCCTTATTTTTTTTTTGTCAGCGGTTTCTGGCGAAGGATTTCTGGCACGTGATATAGCTTTTGAGAACAAGGCAGGACCAGAGAAGCATCAAGCAGTAGCATTAAGAGTGAATGCAGACTTAACAGCTTTTTACAAATGTGCAATGTATGGTTACCAAGACACACTTTATGTTCACTCATTTAGACAATTCTATAGAGAGTGTGACATTTTTGGGACCATAGATTACATATTTGGAAATGCAGCAGTAGTTTTACAAGCATGTAACATTATATCAAGAATGCCATTACCTAACCAATACACTGTCATCACTGCACAGTCAAGAGATTCACCTGATGAGGACACTGGCATCTCAATCCAAAACTGTTCAATTTTAGCTACTACTGATTTGTATGACAACTCTAACAACATCAAGAGTTACCTTGGAAGGCCTTGGAGGGTTTATTCTAGGACTGTTTACATTGAGTCTTACATTGATGTGTTCATTGATCCAATGGGATGGACAAAATGGTCTTCTGATGATGATAAAGGGCTGGACACTTTGTATTATGGTGAGTTTGCAAATTACGGACCTGGTTCTGGGACGGATAACCGAGTAAAATGGTTAGGGTATCATTTAATGGATTTTGATAGTGCAAATAATTTCACAGTTTCAGAGTTTATTATTGGTGATGCTTGGATTGGTTCTACTTCTTTTCCTTATGATGATGGGATCTGATCAGAGAAATAACAAGGAATACAGCTTTAGCTTATTTGTTCTGCTTAGTCTTTACTCTGCGGGTGTAAAGAAAAATTAAATGATCATTTTGGTCCTTAAATGGGTATAGTGTTCCATAGTCATCAAATAAATCGAAATTGCATATACAATCAAATGTGGTGTCTTTTTTTAGTCTATTTAATCAAAGGTATTATCGAAAGATATATCACCTTTATGTATAAGTATAACTTTATTTTATTTTTTGGGGGATATATAGGTATAGATATGTACATATAAATGATTAACCGTTCTTGCGTTGTGTAATGGTATGAGCCTAAAAAGTTTGATCCAATCATTGTCTGGATTTTCCAAATTGGAAGCCGCCCATCACAAACATGGCATATAGACCTAAGCCTATTCGAGGTGACCATCACGTTTATAAAGCATGGTGCATCAAGATCCTCTCAGCAGATATCACGTCTTGAGTCTGATGTGAAAATGTTATTTGAAATTAATTTTTTCTCTTTTTTGAGGATCTGAAACTAAGTTAAAAGAGTACATAAGTAACTTTGCCATAAAAAACTCTTATAGCACTGGTAATTTTCAATACAGTAGAAAAAATTTAATATGCACAGGCCAAGGTAGATAGATACTTAGCATTAAACTGTCCCTTTGCAAAAGCTTCCTTCATGAATTTGCCTCATTTGAAGCTACCTCAATTATAAGTTGTGATTAAGTAGGATCTTGGCGAACTCAAGTGCATCTCCAACAGGAATTATAGTGTTTGCGTCACCATGAACAATAAGGAAACCTGTCACGTATTATGAGACTGTATTATATGTCCCAAAGAAGAGAGAATAAATCAAAATAAGACATACTACAACATATTATTATGAGAGGTTCTTCACACTCCTGAAATTCTTACCCTTTTGAAGTTCATATTCCAAAATCAAAATTTCTGACATGGTCAATTGACCAGGATAAAGAGAACACTTTAAATTTATAGTTCTTGTGATTTTAATTTTAAAAGAACAAAATAGAGTTATAGAGGTAAAAATGTCATCTGCTATACATTGTAGCCAAAACACCCTTGCCATTCACTGATCCTACTGTTTAGATTTTTGCGATGAAACTTTGGTGTAATGAAGATGAAAGCCAAAGGGTAAAATTGTAAAGGAGAGGCAAGCTATAAGACAATGTTTCCCTCATCTGCATTCTTTGTCAATCTGCAAGCATGCTTCCTGCATATTTATGCTTAGTTGATCCTACAAACTTTCCTTAGTTATTCGATAATCAACACTTCCTACAAAAGAAGATTGATGTGATGTCCTCAAAAACTGAAAACAATATTAATTAAATTTTTTGGGTTGTAAACATAGGTACACCTTCTTGTGTAGCCTTATAAAAAAGTGTAGAGTAAAACATACAAGTTCAAAGTAGAGAAGCATACAAGTTATAACTTATATGGATTCTGAACTTCTTGAAAGCACTTTTCAAATAGATTCTTCTACTCCAAGTTAGGTATTTGAAAACATGGCTGATTAAATGGACGGTTACCTGACTTAGTCTTCTACTCAATGAACCCTTCCTTCCTGATTCTATTCATAAAGTTGTTTCCAAGACAATCTTCAAGGCCTGCCATCAGATCATAGTTACCAGAGAGGTTGGCAACTGTTTTAATATCATGATACTATCAAAAGCATACAACAACAGAAGAACTTCTCAAGTTTTTCAAAGGGAAGGAATAATGTTTTAAGACTAACATAAGTATGCAGAAACTCAATAAGTACTCCTATGTCTCATATTGAATGTAATTTTAGGTTATTTCACAAAGATTAAAAAAAGTTGTAAATAAATGAAAGTGTAACAATTTTACAAAATTATTCTTGTTAACTGTTGCATGCTACCTCTCGTCATAAATGCATAGTGAAGTAATGAACTTGGAGTGATGCATATAATATTAATTTCGGGTAGAATTGGATTAAAATAAATAATGTTACATTGAAAACATAAAACAACATTTATTTAGGAATACTATATTATTTTTCTTTTGCTAATGTGATACTGAACAAGGGATGGAGAGAGCATTTATTCTTCTCGGATAGTATTTTCACTTTACAACAAACAATAACATTTCACATAAATCCTCTATGTAGCCATGCATCATCGTTAAAACTATTTGCAGGATGGTAGGCAGAGGAAGGATAACAGTTTCATTTAGTAGTTTTGCTGAGCAGCTCATCAGATTAAGCAAAAGTTTTTCTATTCATAAATATGGACTCAAACACATGGTCGAGGAATCAGAAAGTGAACGGAACCAGGCAAAACCATTGTAATGTGTCTGCATTGCCTTGTCAAATAGAAATCAAGTTTTGCATAAACTATATGATAGTTATTGAGTAATGATGTTTTGTTTTTGGGGACAAAAAATTATACATATCTCCAGTGAAGTCAAAGCGGAAAGAAGTGATTCCTGCATTCTCAAGAGTAGCAGCAAGTTGTGTCATGATAATGTCTTCCTAGAGATTGGAAAAAATAATCAAACAGTGAGAAATATTGAATCAATGTATTTATCTGTGAATGGGATCAGATGACATAGAAATATTGAGTTCATAATCCTAAAACTCAGAGAAACTAACCTTTGGAGGCTTGAAGACTGTGGCATAGGATAACAATCGCTTTGGTTCCAGCTTCATGTAATATGCCTATTAGTTTGTTTCCATATTGTTGGTATTATGTATTTCTGCAGAAAATAGTTCAACAATTCAATATACAACTTAGGTTAATAATTGTGACTCTATTTCAAATACTAAGAAAAAAGATGGTTTTGGGAATTTCACTTGATCCTAAAAGAGGAATGAATGTGTCCATATAAGTTTCAAATAATGAGGTCTTTCTTGGTAAGAGATAAGTGCACTATAAGTGATCAATGTGCACTATACTGTTTTGTTAAGGAAGCGGTACATAAACAACAACAACCAAGCCTTATCGCACTAAGTGCGGTCAGCTACAAAAATCAAACGACGACATAGTGTTCTATCAAAAGTCATGTCTTTCTCCAACTCATTTATCTCTAGATCCTTCCTAATAGCATCTCTTATAGTTTTTCCAGGTCTACCCCTACCTCTAGTGATTTGACTCCCCTCCATCTGATCAACTCTCCTTACAACAGAATCCACATGTCTTCTCTCTACATGCCCAAACCCCCCAAGTCTAGTTTTTAAAGAGAGAAAAAGTATGCAGCTTTAGTCTGTTCACTTCCACTTAGTCTTTGCTAATGTTAAAAGAAAATGCATGGTTGATTTTAATATTTTAGTTATATTAAGTGATGTAAAAGTTTAAAATTTATAGAGCATTGTTATTTTCTTACAAAGGATATCTATATGAAATATAATATTTGACCAATCAGTGGCTAACTAAACATGAAAAAGTGTGTAGTTACTATTTCTGAAGTGTTATTTGATAAGCAATATTCAATTTTATAATATTGGTTGTAGTTATGTGTCAAAATTGTTTCAAAATGATTAGTATAGTCAGGGGGTCATGCATTTAACATTTTTAAACGGTTTGACATTCATATTTGACTTCAGAATAAAAAGTTAAAATAAGACTCATTCGATTTTGATCTGACTGATCATGTCGGCAACTGTGTGATTGCATGAATGCATAGAATCAAAATCCTAAAAAACCTTGCTATAGAGAGAACAACAATGCCAAGGCTGCTAAAAAAATACAAGTAATTTTAGACAAGTTTTTCTAATATGTTGATTCAATGGACGATATATGTTACAAAAAAATTGTGGGCTATAATATTTACTGCAATGCAGTGTGCCCATATTTGAACATTTTCACTGAAATTTAGGATCAGGATGTAAAATGAACATACATAATCCTAGTCATATTTTTAGGAGGAAGCTAAGAGTGAATTAAAATAACTAAGATAAAAATAAACAAATTATTAATTACTTTTGTGATGTGATATCAATAACTTTTTAATCCTTGTTTTTTTTTTCCATTCTAATTTTAACTGCTTAGAAAAAAGAGAGAAGGATGTTGAAAGTTATTGTTATATTGTGAAGGGTATGAAGATTTTGCGGCAAATAAGCTTATAAGTGAACAATATAAGCTTGCTATTATTAATTTGGAACAACATTGACCACTTTTTTTTTCTTTCTAAAATTAGAACACCTGAAAGATCTCTCATCCACTGTTAATATTGGTTTCTACTTGCAGAAAAACAATATTAAAATTGCAGTTGATGAAACAGAATTAGTTCATAAGGAGTTGAAACTAACCCTCCTTTGATCACAACCTTTCTATTTCCATCTTTTTTTTCCCGTGACTGGAGTGAAGATTATACCTAAGGCAGAGACTCCTCTGCCTTAGAACAAATAATTTTCTTTCAAAATGGCGTTTCAAGATTTCGACCTCATCAATGAACGTCGAAAAAGTGAGAAGAGAGCACAAATGAGGAAAAGGATCATCATTGGAGTTATTTCTACCGTTGTCTTCGTCGGTCTCATAGGTTGCGCATTCTTTGTTGCCACCACAAAATACAGTCCTTTTGGTGGTGGTAGCCGTCAAACCGAAGACACTTCAACTGCTAATGGTAGCAAACATGTTGCACATTCAGAAAAGGTAGTGAAATTGGTATGCAGTTCTGCAGATTACAAAGAAAAATGTGAAGGACCTCTTAACAAAGCAGTGGAAAAGGATCCTAAACTTCAACACCCTAAAGACCTTCTCAAAGTTTATCTTAAAACTGTAGAGGATGAGGTTAACAAAGCCTTCAACAAAACAAACTCATTCAAATTTGATACGAAAGAAGAGAAAGCTGCATTTGAGGATTGTAAAGAGATGATTCAATACGCTAAGGATGATTTAGCTACCTCTATTGATCAACTTAGTGAAGCTGACATGAAAAAACTTGCTTCAAAAACACCTGACTTGAACAGTTGGTTGAGTGCTGTTATCACTTTCCAAGAAACTTGTGTTGATGGTTTTCCCGATGGAAAATTGAAGACTGATCTTAAGAAATTGTTTCAGGGTTCTAGGGAATTTGTTAGCAATTCTCTTGCTATTGTGTCTCAGGTTTCTACATTCCTTTCTTCATTGCAGACAGTGGGGGGCCCCCGTATGTTGTTGTCTGATAACTCCCCTGTTGCTTCTATGGATTCTGAAGGTATTCCTTCATGGATTCAATCTGAAGAGAGAAGGGTGTTGAAGGCTGCTGATATTAGACCTAAACCTAATGTCGTTGTTGCTAAAGATGGCAGTGGTAACTTCAGAACCATCTCTGCAGCTTTGGCTGCCATCCCTCCAAATTTCCTTGGAAGGTATATTTATATTAGATTAATTTTTATGCACTGACAAGGTAAAACTTTTTTTTACACATACATCATATCAAATCACGTCATGGTATGTATAATTTTTGAATGTATTTATTTATGCAGGTATGTGATTTATGTTAAAGAAGGAGTGTACGATGAGGTAGTGACAATAACAGATAAAATGAAAGATATAACCATGTATGGTGATGGATCACAAAAGAGTATCATCACTGGTAGGAAAAACTTTAGGGATGGAGTCACGACCATCAACACCGCAAGTTTTGGTAAAAGTCTAAAACTAATTGATCTCAATTAATATAAAAAGTGATTTTTAATCATTCAAAATATATTGTATTGATGAATTATTTTGCTATATATGCAGTGGTGCTAGGAGAAGGATTTTTGGGTCTAGCAATGGGATTCAGAAACACAGCTGGTCCTGAAGGACATCAAGCAGTAGCAGCTAGAGTCCAAGCAGACCGTGCTGTGTTTGCCAACTGCCGTTTTGAAGGCTTCCAAGACACACTATACACAGTGGCACATAGACAATTCTTCCGTAGCTGCATCATAACAGGAACAATCGATTTCATCTTTGGTGACGCAGCCGTTATATTCCAAAACTGCATCTTGGTTGTTAAAAAACCAAGTGTCGGCCAAAGTAACGCGGTGACAGCACAAGGAAGATTGGACAACAAACAAAATACAGCAATTGTTCTACATAAATGTACAATTAAAGCTGATGACGCGTTGATTCCTGTTAAAGCCACAGTAAAAAGTTACCTTGGTAGACCTTGGAAGCAATTTTCAAGAACAATTGTTATGGAAAGTGAAATTGGTGATTTTATTAGCCCTGAGGGATGGTCACCTTGGAATGGAAACTTTGCTTTAAGTACATTGTATTATGCTGAGTATGCTAACACTGGACCTGGTGCTAGTACTACTGCTAGAGTTAAGTGGCCTACTCTTAAAGTTATTAACAAAGCAGAAGCTAGCAAGTGGACTGTAGGAACATTCTTGACAGGCACATGGGTTCAAAACTCAGGTGTACCTTCTCAGCTTGGATTGTACAAATGAAAATGATTTTGGTTGGTTGGTTCATTATTGATTCAGTGAGTTTGTTTCATGATTCAACCAATGAGTACATGTGAAACATAATTATTAGTGGTAATAATCCACATGTTTCAAGTTAATGATTTTGACTGGGATTAATTGTAATCCTTTTTCTTTTTCTTCTTTTCTTTTTTCACCTTTAGTAATTTCCTTAAAAGGTTTAATTTTCATATTGTAAAATAATTAACTAATTATAATGGATTAATAAAAAACTTGCTTAGGATTGTTTTGGTATGGTCACCAAACGGCAAATGTTCAACTAAATATAGACTTTTGTATACCTGCAATTTTATGCTCTTACTGTTACAGTTACAAATTACTGGATCAAAGATATCAAGGTTGATCTTACAGAAAAAATTAATTTTGATAAGTCAATAGAGAGAAAACTCTATTTATTTGTAATAAATGAGCACATGAAATGCTATAAATACAAAGTTTGTGGAGAATTATCAAATTATCCACAAGAGAAAACTAATATCCTAACCTAAATCTAACCTAAATCAAATTAACAAAGGAGTGTTTGTTCATGGATTGCAAACTTTTTCTAAAATGAATAACAAAGGAGTCTCACTCCTTTAGCAAAGTAAGGAGAATGTTAAGAGTGCTTAGGGACATTAGTTAAGCAGTTAAAAGATGTAAGATTTTTTCTAAAAATGAATAACCACTTATATTTCCAAGACAAATTTTCCACTTTCAGATTCCTTAACCGGTGTCCCCGGTTAACAAGACCCCTAAAGTAATACGCTCCCACAATTCAAAAGCAATAATAACCTTCCTAAAAACAAAGGAGTGATTGTTCATGGATTTCAACTTTTTCTTAAGAATGTGATCTTGGAAATCTTATATTTTCACGATTGTTTCAAGTTATGATAAAAAAATGATTTAACAAACTATGTGTGAGTATTAAGAGATAATTAAACATAAATTCCCACGACAAAGGATGAGACTCTTGCATTCCCGTGGTAATATGGTAATAAGAGATAACCTTAACTTCTCACTAGAACATCACTTAACACATTTATTTTATATTTTAAAATTAATTTTTTTTTAAGAATAGTACATGCACTAACAATGTAAAATTATTTTACCCTATCATCCAATAACAATTATGTCGAGAAATGGTTGATTCCTATTAGATGTACGTGTAAAATTAATTTATATTGAAAATAAAATAAAATTAAAATTTTGTTGGGAATAAAATAAATCTCCTAAGCTTGTGAAGCAAGCTTGGTTGGTAGGTCTCATTTTTTTTGGTAGCGTTGCGAAGGAAAACACTTTTCGCGCCTCTGACGCATTTTGAATCCCTCTTTTGAATCTTCATCTTCTTCACCCCCAATTCACCCAATTACTGTACAAATCACAATTCACTTTTCTTTCTGTTCACTGCAATTCCTCGTCGCTGTCTTCAAAAAAAGATCGAATCTTTAAACCATGGAGCAACAACGACTTGAGAAAACAGCACAACAACAACAACACGACCAAGAAACCGAAGAGATTCAACATGGTCCTTTACCCGTCGAACAACTTCAGGTTAATGGGTTTCTCCGAATTCATCTCTTTTCTTCGTAATTTTCGTGACCCATTATTTCTAATTTCTTTTTAGGTTGACCCAATTGTTCAAAAAAACCCTTTTTTTTCTCTGATGATGTAGGGACCCAATTGACTATTATCGTTGTTGATGATTTTTCTGTGTTTAATTGTAATCTCAGGCATCAGGTATAGCGGCACTTGACATTAAGAAGCTTAAAGATGCGGGTATTTGTACTGTTGAATCTGTTGCTTATACTCCTAGGAAGGATCTTTTGCAAATCAAAGGTATCAGTGATGCCAAGGTTGACAAGATTATCGAAGCAGGTATTCATTCACCTTCACTTTCAATTTTGTTTTAGGGTCTGTTTGGATTGGTTTATTCGAGTTTATCTACTCACATAAGCACTTATGAGATTGTTTAGAAGAGCTTATGACATGCCCATAAGCTGTTTTCAACTTATTAGGGTCCTTACATGAAAACAACATAATCTCTTTTCAGGGTCCTTTATTTTTAGGGTCTGTTTGGCATAACATAATCAATTGTGAGGCAGTTTAAATAGCTTATAACATGTCCATAAGCTGTTTTCAGCTTATTCTAATAATCTCTTTAGGAAACAATCTGACTTTATTTTATCTTTTGTTATAATAATAGCTTATATATAAGCACTTATATGATAAATGGTTATGTTATAAGTGCTTTATTAAGTTGTTTGGCCAAACATTCAATTCATGTAATTCTTCGAGTATTGCCTAATACCCATCATTGATGAAGGTCATCTGAGTCTGTGGTGTTTGTTTTGTTTGTTTATTGACAGCTGGTAAGCTGGTGCCTATGGGTTTTACTAGTGCTAGTGAGCTTCATGCTCAGCGAGAATCGATTATTCAGATAACCACCGGGTCAAGAGAGCTTGACAAGATATTGGAAGGTTGAACTCACAATCATAAATACTTTGTTTATGTGTGGGTTTGAAAAATGATATCATATTTTCGTTGTTGAGTGTCGATAACTTTATATATTGCTGCTTCAATCAGGTGGAATTGAGACGGGTTCTATCACCGAGTTGTATGGTGAATTTCGATCTGGGAAGACTCAGTTGTGTCACACTCTCTGTGTCACTTGCCAAGTATGTTGTTTGTTTCCCTTCTGTGGTAATATGTCTTATTCTAGTGCTTTCTACCAAGTGGTAACTTGTTAGGAGATAGAATAAATGAGAATTAGTTAGTTTGTTATTTGATTGGTTTGAGTATTTGTATAAATAGGAGAATACAAGGATTGAGTATTGTAGATTTCTGTGAATAGAGTAGTGACTCTATTGTAGAAGGGGAAATCCTTGGAGGAGAGTTTTCTCTCCTATTCTGTCTTATTTTCTCAATAAAAGTGTTCTTACAATTTTTTCAAATTTTTGGGTTCCTAACATAACTAAAATAGTCCAGGGGGAATGTAAATAGACATAACAGTGGTCTATCTGTAGCAGTTAGAATATATTCATTCAGAATAAATGCTTTCTCTTATGTTTTCAGTTTGTAAATGTTGAAGTTCATTATTCATATCTATTTGTCATTACTGCCTAATGACATTGCCTAGTAATTCAATTCATTGTTGATGTTGTAGTTGCCTCTAGATCAAGGAGGTGGTGAGGGTAAAGCTATGTACATAGATGCCGAGGGAACATTTAGGCCTCAGCGACTCTTGCAGATAGCAGATAGGTATAATGACTCTTTATAACGTTTTACTGTCCTGTTTCTGTGAAATGTCCATTCAATATTTATGTTCCTTAATACGACAGGTTTGGACTGAATGGTCCTGATGTATTGGAAAATGTCGCTTATGCTAGAGCGTATAACACTGATCATCAGTCACGGCTTCTACTTGAAGCAGCTTCAATGATGGTGGAAACAAGGTATGACTTTTGCTGGTTCATTTTGCTCAGTATTGTTGAGATCTGGCAATTGCCAAAGTTATAATATAGTTTTATCATCTTAGCTAATCACAGACTAGCATTATTACCAGCTAAACAGGCTAGGTTTTATTTTTTACCGTTATTTTTTATTATGCCTTGCGTTGTATTGTAAGATTTTCCTATACTGGTGATGGTTGATCTGAATTTGGTGATGTTCTTCAGATATTGAAATTGATTTTGAGGCTTACATTTTGGTGGCTTATATGCAGGTTTGCTCTAATGATAATAGACAGTGCTACTGCTCTCTATAGGACAGATTTTTCCGGAAGGGGGGAGCTTTCAGCCAGGCAAATGCATTTAGCGAAATTCCTGAGAAGCCTTCAGAAATTAGCAGATGAGGTAAAAAGTCCATGTCACTCTTGTAATGCACATAATATCTTTTAAGATTATAAGCTGATTATGATCTTGCTTAGGATAGTAAATTTAGGACATGCTATGTTTGAGTTCGGTGTAAACATTATAAACATAATATCTTCTTAGTAAACATATAAACATAATCAGTTTGGAGCTAATAACTTGTTTTGATTGTGTAATTGTAGTTCGGTGTGGCTGTGGTCTTAACAAACCAAGTAGTTTCACAAGTTGACGGTTCTGCAATGTTTGCTGGACCCCAAATCAAGCCAATTGGTGGCAACATTATGGCTCATGCAACCACGACAAGGTTAGCTCTCAGGAAAGGAAGAGGGGAAGAGCGAATCTGTAAAGTGATTAGTTCTCCTTGTTTGGCGGAAGCTGAAGCAAGGTTTCAGATTTTAGGCGAAGGGGTTTCGGATGTTAAAGACTGACCAATTTTAGCATTGTCTGAAACCTTGAATGGTATAATTTTTTTGTTTTGATTTTTTCCTTTTGCTAGTTGTAATTGTAGAGATGATTTGCAAGTATCTGGTGTCTAATTCTGCAATAATGTTGAGTTTTGGTGGCCATTATTTTTTTTAACCTATGTTCTTTTTGCAGTCTCTTTGCATTTTGTGATAACGATAGTTTGTTGCAGTGTAGATTGTGTAGCTAAGTTAGAATGATCTAGATGAGATCCTCTTTCCCCTCTCTGTCATGGTTTCTCTTCATCTTTAGCTCTAAGGTAATGGCTTGTGTGTTAGTGCTGGTTCGAAAAGTTGGGATGATGGTTCAAGTGCATGGTTATTTATTGTAAGAAGTTTGGCTGTGGTGATGAAGGTAACAGCAGTGTTTGGTGATGTCTATGGTTTGGGTGCAATCTCCAAAATCTAAAAGTTCTTTTCCAATATATTCTTTCATACGAGGATTTTAGTAAAATAAAGAAAAATAAACCTCTTTACAATATGGGAACTACTCTCCTTTTATCTTCAAATCTCTCCCTCCATTCTCTCTATCAAAGTTAGAATTTTCCTCGTGTCAGTCGGACATAAATCTTCATTCCTGCAGTGCCATTAGAAGCAAAGTATTCATTCTTTCGGTATTGAGTAATTTCACCCTTTTATCTTCATGTTCTCCATTTTCCATTATTCCTCCCAATGGTGAATTTCACCTTTGGATTGTGTTTGCAACATAAGATGCTACGCGCCCGTTGTTTTAAGTTTAACATGTCAGAAGTGATGAGGTGTTAGTCATTTGCCTTCATTTAACACAATAAGAGACAAGAGACTAAGTTATGTATGTTGGGTATAATGGTGGGTTTATCGTAGTTGCAACGAACCATCTCTTTGTGTAGAGTTTATATCTTTTGCAAAATTATGTGGTTCATCATAATTCTGATAAACTTGTTATAGCAAAGATGCATTACAAATATTAAGATTCAAAGAAATTGTTAAAAATGTATGTTTTGAATCAAGGGCACTAAATTGAACTTTGTCATATTTATTAGGGTTTTACTTTTCCCACCCCGTTGCATTCTCGCGCGCCCTGCAAAAAAAATCCTAAAACAACCTTGGTCTGGATTTCGTTTTTCGAACCAGATTGTTAGTGTTTCCGGAAAATAAAATCCGGACAAATGCAATATGAATATTTTGTGTCTTTCTTTGATGTCAAGGGTCTTTGTTGACCGTTATACGACCCCCGCATAAGCTGCAATGCAATTGCAGGGGTCGTATGAGCGGTCAACAATGACCATGACACCACAAACACTCCTAAAACCTACCTAAAAAACTAAAATGAATTGAAGAAAATGTAAGAAAGGAGGTGAAGAAGAATGAAGGAAAATGTTGAAGATCCAAGCCTTTTTATAGCCTTAAATAAGTCATAGATCTTAATTACAGTCAAATAAAACGTGTTCCACTTTCAAAACCGTCAAAAAATGCATTCAAACTCCACTAACCGGCCTAACCTTTGGTGAAACGTCACCGGCCAAGATGTTACTGAGAGTGTTCGGATTTTATAATCCGGAACGCATGAAGATGTTTTGGATTATAAAGTCCGAACTGCACCAGACCCTTTATTTGGCCCGTTTTTGTGCGAATGCCTTGGAAAAAAATAGAACAAAGGTACATAACATAAATAGAAGCAACACAAGACAACTTAACAGTTACAAAAAACCATAATAAAAGAAATGTTGAATCTTTTGGGAAGGTGTTTTCAAGAGGATTTCTTTGGGTTCGATCCTGCTGCCTTGTCAAATGACATATTCATCTGGCAGGCAGCAGGACCGAACTCATAGAAACCTCTTGATATTTTTGAGTTATCTATCTATCAAGGAGGCATCAAGGAGTATCTATATATTTTTGACAACATGCCGAGGATCTTCATCATGTTGTTATATAGAGATCTATATATTTAAAACAGCATGAGAAAGATCCTCAACACAATGACACAAATTTGCTCTAGTCTCTTTGGTGTGTTTGTTTGTATTTTTTACAACATGCTGAAGATCTTCATCACGCCGTCAAATAGAGAGCTATCTATTTGCGACAGCGTGAGAAAGATCCTCAGCTTAATGACAAAAATTTGCATGGTTTTCTTTGGTGTGTTTGTGTGTTTTGCTGGTATTGAAGCTGAAAACCGGAGGTGGTGTATTTATAGAGGTCCTTGGATGTTGTAGACCACATAAACTCTTGGTGCAATGTGGTCCATACAAAAGAATCCTATGCTGAGGTATTCTGGATTTCGTTTTCCGGAACACACTTTCGCCCTAGGTGAATTCAGATTTCATAATCCGGAATGCATATCTTTTGTTATTTTATCGATTAAATGAACATCTTTGACGTAAATTAATACATAATGAAGGTTTAAATAATATATATTATTCAAATGCAACAACTTAGTCCAACAACACATAACTAACACACAATTAATACAACATAAAACACACGATTAATTAAAACAAGCACATTATCACGGATCATCTAAACTAACTTCTTCCTCCTCTGGTCCCTCCAGCAGAGCCCTGATCTCTTCATAGTTCCTGGGCCGGTGCAAACTTTTCAGAATTTGTTTAGCAGATCTAACCAACAAAGCGTCCAACTCGATCGGTCCTCTAGTACTGTGCTGAGCATAGACAGAGAACATGGTTCTCACGTCGTCATTGTTTGTGAGTTTCATCCGGCTGAAACAAAGAGATCCGGCTGAGTCAGACAATGGACATCATAGTCAACACCGACCACCCTCCTCGTGTCTCTGTGGCTGAGTTGACGGTTGATTTGATCCAGCTCATCCTTCAGCCCGGAGAGGGTGACATCGTTGTGAATCCTAAACAGATGGGGTGGTGTTCCACCGTTATAGTAGACTGCTGCTAGCTTGGTGTTCGAATCAAAGCTAGGGAATTCCAAGATGTTTTTTTTATGGTGTAGTTTACTTGTAATGAAAACAGGGACCCCTATCTATACAGGTATCTAGGCGTTGTGGACCACAAAAATTGTCGGTGCAATGTGGGCCACACAAAAGAATCCAATGCTGAAGCAATCCGGATTCTAAAATACGAACCAACACTCACCGTACACAAAGTCCCAAGTTTCCCTTTGGTCCACGCCATAATCGTATGTTTCCGGAATATGTAATTCGGAATCCATGTGTAATCCAGATTATATAATCATGACTGCACCAGAAGTTTTGGCCAGTGGTCTGCACCATAAACAAAACGTTTTTCAAACGTTTTTGGACGGTGGTAAAGTCAAAAAACGTGTGTTTCCATCGTTTACACGTTTTTTGACTGTAATTATGGCTTCCCACACGTTTTTTAACCCTCCCTCCCCTATAAATAGCCTTCATTTTCTAAAAATAGTCACACCTTCTTCTTTCTCCTCTTCTCTTCTACAACGATATGTTTCCATCGTTGGCCTTTCATAGAAAAATGTCTCTTTGGAAATCCATCAGGGGTCATATGATCGGTCAATAGGGAAGTGGTCAGTCTGGGTGTGAGGTTGGTTTGTCATGGTGTCATATTGACCATCATGTCTCTTGTTCCCTAGAGGCCCCTGTGCCCCCTTTGTCTCCCCTCCAACAGTGAAGCTACTGATATGTCATCTCAGCCGGAGCCACTAGTATAGCTTACCCCCTAGAAATAGTTTTAGGTTCTTATGCAATAAGATTAGGAATAATTTTAGGTTCTTATGTAAAAAGCTTAAAAAGCTTTACCATTATTGTAATGTATTATTCAAATATCAATGAAATGAGTTGTTTTCATCTTTTTGTCTTTTTATTTCTGTTTTATATGTTTATTTGCATTTATAGAACGAATTTCAAAGCTTAAAAATGAAAATGTTATGGAAAAAAGGCCATTCTGGATTTTGAAATCCGGATAAATCTGGTAAATTATAACAATTCAATCCGAAAAACGAAATCTGGACCAGGGGTAATTTTAGAAAAAAATAGGGTGCGCGAGAAAAGCCACAGGGTCGGAAAAGTAATACTCACGATATAATGGTGTTGGTTTTTGGTTTTCACATATTTGTGTGTCTCCTATATCATTTTACTGATTCGCTTTTAGGCACATCGTGCTTAATTGAGACTTTTTTTAATATATTGCTTTTGACTTCTTAAAAAAAACTTTAATTCATAGATTAAATTGTTAAATTAAAGATTAAATAGTTAAATTAATAATATATTTTTTTTAAAGAAACCAAACTTCAAAGAATTTTGTTTGGGATTAATAGCGAAAATTGACATAATTAGAGAAATTAAATATATATTTAACCCTATCACTTCTAAAAAGACCTATTACTTACTCAATCCCAAATAATAAGCTGTTTTGATAATTTAATACAAATTAAAAAAATAATCAATTTCCACGTAGAAGAGAAATTATAAATTATTTTACAAAATCACTTTTCATTAATAGTGTGAGATATATAAATTTGAGAATAAAAAAAATTGAAAGTAATAAATATTTAAAAATAAAATTAAAAAATAACATAAATGATGTACTATTATATATTCTTTCTGTTTTAAAATGAGTGTCACTTTAATAGTAAAAATTTATTTCAAAATAAATATCACCTCAACTTTTCGATATACAACTAATATTTTACTTTTAATTGTACTTTCTAATTTATAGAGATTACACTAGTTCCATACATTAATGATTACACTAATAATAGATAACGTTAGTTTAATAAAATTTTTACGTTCTTTTGACATGATCATTATATATTTTTAGAGTAGTGTTAACTTGTGCCCTTATGACACATATTAAGAAACCCAAAAGTAGAAATATTATCTAAAATTTTGTGCATTCATTTTATTAAAAAGTTAAAGATTAAATACAATGCACATATTCCAATAAATAATTTCTATATTTAAATCATTAACTTGTGTCTTAAGGGCACAAATTAACATTTCCCTATTTTTTAATGTGTATAAGAAACTTAATCGATCATTTTAAGAAACATGCTACCTTGTACTATTATGACACATGTTAAACAACCTAAAGTGAAAATTTTGTCTAGGAAACTGTGCTAATTTATTTTTTCAAAGATTAAAAATTAATGTTTTAATAAATATTTAACATTTATAGAATGCTTAACATATGTAATGAAGACATAAGTTAACATGACCCTAATTTTAAATAAGATGAAATAGTAAGTTATACTCACTCTGGTTTCAAATATAAGAAAATATTCTTTTTTTTAGATTTATTGAATAATTAATGTATCTGCTTTACAATGTAGACCAAGATCAGATACATTAACTACTTGCTATAATTTCTTTTTTCTTCTAAAATGATTTATGATTTGGAATTATCATATTGAAAAGGTTGTTTAGAACTAGATAAACATTGGTACTGTCTTTTTTGTCTTCTGTTTTTTACGTTGTTTCAATCACTTCTTCATTTCTTGGAACAAGAACAACAAAAATGTTGAAGTTGAAGCTTCTACTCTTTCAACTTCTCATTTTGATTGCAACGTTTTCATTTCCATTGGCACTGTGTAATCACCATGAAGCCATTCAATCTCTACTTCATCGGTTGGATTCCAAAAGGGCAGTTCCATCTGTGCAAGAATCAGCTGCCAGAGGTGTTCTCAAAAGACTTCTCCCGACCCATTTCTCCAGCTTTGAGTTTAACATTATTTCTAAGGTTGTTTCTCTTTTTCCTTTTTTTACTTCATTCTTTTTGATACTGAGTTCAATTTTGTGTTTGACTTTGTTTTTCTGTTACCCTTTTCTTAGTTTTCATTTAATTTTTGGTTTTTAATTATGTACAATTATACCTTTTTAGTACTCTAATACAAAGTAAGAAGGGAAAAACAATTATTATTTTTCTGTTACTTTTGAATTAGTTGTTGAGTTGACCGAAGTTGTTCAGTCCAGTCCCCAGTTTGTAAGTACCTATTAAGCACAGACACTCCTTGGATTAAACGTGTTCTAGTGTCGGACACATGACATGTTTGACACTGACACGACACGACACCGACGCATATAATTACACTTAATTATATGATTTTTTCGAATTATTAGTAGTGTTGGCGTGTCAATGCCTATGTCGTGTCTGGTGTCCGTGTCTATGTCCGTGCTTCATAGATAAGTACTCATGTATATTCTATCAATGTGTTGATCTTGTGATAGTCACTTTGCATGTTACTTTTTGGTAGAAGCAGTAATGACTCCGCTGTCATGTTAGTTTGTCAACGGAGTTGGTGTTAATCTGTTACGCTGTCTCTAATTTTAGAGTTAAATATCTTTTTGGTCCTATAAAGTTGAAAAACTTCGATTTTGTTTCTACAAGAAATTTATATGTTTTTAGTCCTTAAAATGTACAAAAGTTGTGTGCTTTTACTCCTGATATGATTGACGAGGACTAAAAACATAATAATTTAACTAAATGTAGAGACTAAAAATTGAAATCAAAATTTGGCATTTTTATATGTAAAAACCCTTATTATCTATTTAGATCCCTGCTTCACCTAACCGTACTGTTATCATGTTACGGTACCAAAGAAATCAGTGTTTGCATGTGTTCTTATTTTTCATTATTGAGTGTAAAAATAAGATTTGCATATTTTCAGGATGTCTGTGGTGGAGACAGCTGTTTTATAATCAGCAATTACAATAAATCAAGCCAGAACGGGCCTGAGATTATGTATGTCAAATGAAATTTATACTGAAGACCGTGATTCTGATTAATATTTATTATTCCTTTTTGCTTCTTGGTTTTCTTTAAGATTACGAGATTCTTGAATTCATCTTGTTTACAACTTATTTTGGCTCTTTTCTTGTTTTTCATGTACTTAATCTAGATTATAATGTAGAGCATACTAAGGAACTTCATGATACAATACTGTTTGAAAATCTAAAATTGGTCAAGTGCTTTAATGTTTTTTATTCATAACGTGATATGAAAATTCTAGCATTGATTTGCTGTATGATTATTCAAGGTTCTTGATGTGGTGGTTTGTTTTCATCGTCCTAAGTTATTTGTTTGTGATAGGTCCGCTTAATCAATTTTATTTCCTTCTTGAATATGAAGTGACATTGTATTGTTATATGTTTGTCAGCATTAGCGGAACCACAGGTGTTGAGATTGCGTCTGGCCTCCATTGGTATCTTAAGTATTGGTGCGGTGCTCATGTCTCATGGGATAAAACAGGTGGCATTCAGACAACTTCAATCCCCAAGACAGGGTCTCTGCCCCTTTTAAAAGATGGGGGTGTGAAGATTAAACGTCCTGTTCCATGGAACTATTACCAAAATGTCGTGACGTCTAGTTGTGAGTACCAAAATCAGCTTTCCAACCTATTTTGCTCCATCTGTGAGAAGTTATGTAATATTACATTCTTCTTGATTCTTTGCAGATTCATTTGTTTGGTGGGATTGGGAAAGGTGGGAAAAGGAGGTAGACTGGATGGCACTTCAGGGGGTGAACCTCCCCTTAGCATTCACCGGCCAGGAGGCTATCTGGCAAAAGGTTTTTAAGGTAAGTGCTAGTTACATGTTCACATATGTGTGGATACAGCTAAAGTTAAGGAAATTTGATTATTTTGTTTGAGGACAATCACTGTGTAAAAAAATCGGTTCATAGAATCTATACAATGCAAAATATATTTAGGTAAAATGCTGCTTTCTTTCACATAAGTTATCATTTACTTAATAAGTTTTTAAAGAACTACTTATTCCAGATGTTAGAATTTTGATGTTTTTTATGCTTTGTTGATTATGTCACTTGTTTAAATGCAAGTTTTGCCACAATTTTTTTTACTTTTAACTTTTTTTTCTTTCTGGCCTCTCTTACTAACTTCTGATCACCTTTGCTGCTTCAAATATAGTGTGTAGCTTGTTTTCATTTTGATTTTGGTAACAATCATTGGGAATGCTATATGTGCATAAGTTTGGATGGATGATAGAGCACACATATTTCTTCCGTACATCTTAGTGCATGTGTATTTTTTTATTTATTAATATTGTTATAAGAAACAAGTTTGTAATATCTAACAAATAGGAGTAGTACAAAGTCAGTGTGAGCATATTCCCACATCAAGTTACATGCGACTTTTCATTGGCTTTGAAGACACAATGTTGTTATTGAAATAGTTATCCGAAGAGTTACTAAGTCAGATGCTTGCTTTATTCTCATTGGTGTACTTTATCTTCATAAAAGTATCTATTTAGTTTATTTTCTATTTCAATAGTGATTTGACTAGTATATTCTAATTGTAGGATTTTAATATTAGTTCAGAAGATTTGAATGGTTTCTTTGGTGGACCCGCTTTTCTTGCTTGGGCGCGCATGGGAAATTTACATGGGTAGGTAAATGAGGAAATTTAAACCCTATAGTTGATTTTCTTGCTGTATAGAAAGCTAAAGAAATGGGCTTGAAAATCAAGTAATCTCCCGTTTGTGTTCATTACGGCAACAACCAAGCCTTTTCCCACTAAGTGGGGTCGACTTGTGTTTGTGTTCATTATTCATTCATATTTCATATTGTAAAGAGGTGGGTAGTACATGTTGAACATTTTATGCAATGACAAGATTATCAGAACTTAGAGATAAAAGAATAAGAAAATTATGTTTTTTTACCTTTTGATAGGATGTGTTTTTACCTTTTCATTTCGTTTCCATCATAGTCTCTAACTTGTGAGTAAGCTCACATGTTTTCCCGAGTCTAAGTAATTTGAGTCTACCCCAGTCTATGCATTAACAACTATGTGTACGCATTGACCCATTTTTTCTACCCAGACTTGTGAAGGGTATAGAGTCCTTCACATTCCTTGGCATTGCCAATTATTGTAAGAATTGTAAAGGGTATAGAGTCCTTTACATTCCTTGGCATTGCCGATTATCCTCCCTGATTCCATACCCTGAAATTCATAACTTTTTGGAAAAAATTAGTGACGCTGGTAAGGCCCGTGGAAAACTTTCTAATGGACTGCAAATTACAGTTCAAATTGGGTAAGAGATCGGACTTTAAGCTTGGATTATCACATGAATACATAGGACAGAAAATAGGTGCATTGCAACAAGCCTACCACTGTTTCGCCTAAATTTCAGCATTGAAAGTCCTATGTAAAGAAAAAGTTCAGGCTGGTAATGTGTTAGGAAATGTCCTTTCTAATCTCTTTGTTAAAAGGATAACTTGACAAAATTGAATGAGAAAACTGCTGATATTTACTATACAATCTGATATCTAAACTTCAGAGGTTTGGATCAGAATCCAACAAGTTAAAACACTTTTCATTCTCTATCAATCTTTGTTTACTAATGAAAGCGTCATAGTTACTGTTTGTTTTGTTGTTGTTGCATTTTCTGGTTGTATGGATTAAAAGATAGCTGTTATCATTTCAGGTGCTTTGGTTTCTAATGAGATCTATCTTTTCACAGATGGGGTGGGCCCTTATCTCAAAACTGGTTAGATCAACAATTGGTCTTACAGAAACAGATAATCTCTCGAATGCTTGAGCTAGGGATGACTCCAGGTATACTGTTATGAACCTTTCTCTTGGTATAAGAAAGAACTCCCAAAACTAGACAGATTTGAGTAAACAAAGAAACAATTTTATTAAGAGATTGAGAAAGGATATAAGATAATAGGAGAGAAATCTTTCCTCCAAGGGTTAGCCCTTCACAACAGAGGATTCTCTATTTACAATTACAAATTTTCAAAGATACACTCCTCTACCAAATGAAGGCTATTTAGTGACTTGCTAATAGGCTTAACAGCCACATAATAAACCAACCAATTAAACTAATTAATTACTCTAACTACTCATATACAACAATTTTCAAAGATACACTTAAATTGTTTTTTGATGACCTTAAATTTATAAAAAAAACAGGGGAAAACGGTTTTATAGTCTCAATTTCTTCCATACATTTTTCTGAACTTAATGCTCTTCTTTAACATTGAGTTTTTATATTCTAGTGTTACCATCCTTTTCTGGAAATGTCCCGGCTGCTTTGACGAAGATATTTCCTTCAGCGAAAATAACTAGACTTGGTGACTGGTATTTCACTTCTCTTTTATAAGAATGTTTTGGTGTTTGTTTTTTCAGTATCTGTTGCTCAACTTCGTATTCCCAGCATTGAAACAACTGTATGATACTCTTTTCAGTAGTTGGCAGGCTTTGGATTTATTGCTCACTTTCTAGCTTATACTTTTTTTTACCAGTTTAAAAGGTTTATTGTTCCATGTAGTTATCCATGAAGTTGTTTCGTTAATATTGCTGCCAGGAACACTGTTGATGCTGATCCTCGCTGGTGCTGCACATACCTTCTTGATCCTTCTGATCCTCTATTTGTTGAAATTGGGGAAGCTTTTATCCGGAAACAAATTAAAGGTGTGCCTAGTTTCACTCTTGTTCCATTCTTTCTTATGGACATCTTTTTCTTAGGGAAGGAAGGGTTATTAATGGAAATGTGTTGGGGAAATCTGTTTCGCGAGAGAAGAAATCTAATAAAAACGACAGGAGGTAGCTCAGGTGGGCTTGCCTAGTCTGTTACTAAAAAACGACTTGGCCCCAACCGCTAATCATACAAGGACACAGAGCGGGGCGGGGTAATGGGGGTTTGAATTAGGCTGTAACAAATTCCAGAGGCGGCAGCAGCAACTATTGACTGAGAATCAGGGGATCTTGGAAGCTTGATTATTAGGGATATGTCAGTTGGGTTGAAGGAAGGCCAATGCTTCTAGTGAAGTCAACCAGCTGGGTCAATGCACTGATGTCCAATGGCATGCATGCATGTAAGTATTTTGGGTAAGACAAGCAAATGGATGAAGATGGGAGAACTGTGGATGTGGATATCCAGGAGAGGAGAAAATTGGTTGCACATTCCAATCTGGAGAATGTCAAGCTTCAAGGGGATAATAGGATCAACATAATAAATGGGAACATGACTAGCTATTGTTAGACAGTTTAATCTCTGTTTAGTTGGTTACTCTTACAATTTGGGCCTTACTCAACCCTACAAACCCGGCTTGTAAGGTGAGAGGTGGTGTCTCCCATTTATAAACTCATTTTCAGAGGATATCTCATCCAACGTGAGACTTTAAGTCTTAACACACTCTCCTCACCCCCAAAGCTGTCTATCTCGTGTGTGGCCTGATAGCAAGTGGCCAAACGAATCTCGGATAGTCTCTGATATACCATCTTAGAATTTGGGTTGGACCTAACTCAACCCTACAAAACTGCCTCATAAGGTGAGAGATACCTCCCACTTTTAAATTCATTTTTAGGCCATATCTCATTCAATGTGGGAATCTTAACAGTTACATATAGAATCTACCAAGAGTATATATGGGTATTTTGGTATATGGGCTTCAACTTTGAATCGAGGTAGCATGGTAAAAGGGACAGCTGTTTGCGAATGGGAAACATGTGAAAAGGAGAATAATTCTCGACTTAAGTTCTTTTTTTGTAATGCAATATACACTTCAATTTGTTTTTCTCAAATTTCTAAAAACTCTACCATTATGTGTTCCTAATAGGACAAAACTTCTAGTGTTCGGGTGATGATGTCCCTAATATTTTGTTTTTCTTCCTTATATTTCCTTCTGATTATATCTTAATATTGACATATGTTCTTAAATTTTACAGAATATGGGGATGTAACAGACATATACAACTGGTAGATTCACTTGTCCTCAATACTTAATATTACTATTTTATTGTACTATTTGGTTTCAAGTTGATGATCTATCATTATCTATTTGGCATTTTTCTTTTAATTGGCAATTACCATTGTATGATGTACATGTTTATAAATTAAAGTTTTCATGTTCACTTGTTTATGAAAACCTTATTGGCCTTAACCGCAGACGTACACTACTTTTAACTACTGGAGTCAGTTTCTATTCTTCATCACCCTTGGTTGCTGACAGTTACATAAATTTTATATTGTTGACTGCAGTGACACATTTAACGAAAACTCCCCGCCTACCAGTGATCCGGACTATATATCAACTCTTGGAGCTGCAGTATATCAAGGCATTTCCAAGGGTGACAAAGATGCTGTGTGGTTAATGCAAGTATGCTTCAATTGACCCTGGATCTTTCTGTTTCTTTTTTTAAGTCCTCATATATCATGTATCCTATAAATACATATATCTCTTTATAAGCATCTCAATTTTGGAAACAACTGTTTCATGAATTTCATATGCCAACTATTTCATAAGTTTTAGCTATTTGATGAAGGCAAATAAACGACTCTTATATTTTTGGTGAATTTATAAGGTTAGTCTTTTAGGCAATCAAGGGAGAGAAAAGATAAATCGGAATTGCCTTCCTAACTAGCCAAATTAATTGACTATTAGTATTAACTAATTGGGAAGGTTTCCATAACAAGAGACCAGTTTACCTTATTCAACAATGTCCTTCTGAATCATAGTTGTTCCAGTTCTCAATATCTTATCGTAAATATTGTTTGATGTGTTAAATATCTTGTAAATACGTTATTTGAAGTAATAGTATGATTTATATATTTTTTACTCATAGCTCAGCGTAGATTGATATTTCAATTGTAAAATGTAGAGAGAAATTTGGGAAACATACCCAAAATGGTTATAAGTTTCTGTATTTATATTCATTGGACTATATATACCCTCTGTACACTATTCAAATCACGTTATAATATACTTAATTATCCACAAATCAAATATTTGTCTTTACTCTTTATATTTTTACTTTTGCTGTGGATGTTTTTATTATTGGTTTGTGTTATTGAAGAGTTACAATTATCTCCTTCCCATTTGTATAACGGCGTTTAGCTGACAAATAGAAATGAATTTGCAGGGTTGGCTCTTCTACTCTGATTCATCGTTTTGGAAGCCACCTCAAATGAAAGTATGGAGTTCTAATACATAACCAGATATCTTCTGTCTTCTTCAATATTTGTGTGTGTATGTTTTTTCTTGGCTTCAGGAGCCACCAGCTATTTGATCATAATACCATAAATGGATGCTTTTGATTTTGTCGAAATTCACATACATGCCACAACAACAAAACATTTTCCCACTAGGTTTGATCAGCTACATGGATCAAACAAGACCATGATATTATGTCATGAGCTATGCATACAGAAAAGCCATTTAATTGTACATATTTGTTGATGGTTTGGTTCAAGCTATCAAAATTGCAAGTTAACTCATACGGTTGGAGTCGATCTTAAAGGGTTTATATGCCTCTTATAAGAATAAGGTACCAGTTTCATATCAGACCGCGAGACTTGGAGTTGGAAAAGCCAGCATAGGAATGACCCGTATATGCAACAGATGTAGTGGATCCGGAAACCAATATGGAAGTTGGTAATGATGGTTGGTTGTTCTTTAGGATCAGATGTTGGCTAAGTGGACTTAAAGGTAGCCTGCAGTAAAGTCTATGCCGCACTGGCTGACTTAGGAGGGAAATCATGCATAGCATGACACCTGTCGATTGTGTGTTTGATTTTGTGGTAACAACTGCACTTAGGATCAAATTTTCCTGGTTTGCAGTACTGATTGTAGTTGCCATTCTGAGAGACCAAAGCAGAATCTACAAAGGAAGTCCATACCAAAAGATAATTTGATCAGTACACACAACCAGAAAATATTATAAATTATAAAGAGTCATAAATAGAAGGATTTATCGTTACCCTAATTACTGTAATTGCATAGAATCAGTCCCGTAATTTTCCTATTTATATTATTTGTAATAAATATGGTCTCAGTAACAACTAGAGATCGTTCATTTGCTCCTCTCTGGTTCATTAGCTAGCACAAATAATGGAAGAATAGATTTTTTTTTTTTACTATATATGATACTATTTTCAGGCACTTTTACAGTCTGTTCCATCTGGGAAGATGATCGTTCTTGATCTATTTGCTGATGTAAAACCAATTTGGAAAACTTCCTTTCAATTTTATGGTACTCCTTATATATGGTAATTAGCTCTTTGGTAGCTCATGTTACTATTTTCTCTGAAGATATACAATATTCTAAACAAAAAGAATCATGCTTTGTCAATCCTACTTTGCTCCAGGTGCATGCTACATAACTTTGGTGGTAATATTGAAATGTACGGTGTTTTGGATGCAATTGCTTCTGGTCCTGTTGATGCTCGTGTCAGTGCAAACTCGACAATGGTACACCTAATGTTTACATCAACAATAATATATAAATTTATGTTTGTTAGAAACTTGAAATTCATAAGCATTGCTGCTAAAACCTATGTTTTAATGCACATTATAGCGTTGTAGCATTCTTTATTCTTCACTTTGTTGGCATATTTTTTTCCCTTCAGGATTACAGCTGGAAACATTTTAGCGCTTGCATTTCCTGATTTATAGCTTTTACATTCTGGTTTTAAGCTTTATCTTACTAATATTTTATGCAGGTAGGTGTTGGTATGTGCATGGAAGGAATAGAGCACAATCCTATTGTTTATGAGCTAATGTCTGAAATGGCCTTCCGTGATGAGAAAGTTAAAATCAATGTAATGTTGTTCATATATACGCTCTCTAGAATTACATACTTTGAAATTTGTATATACTGGTTTTCTTTTTCACCTTCTTATCGGTTATGTTATACACTAAAGATATGCTGTTGCTATGAAAATAAGAAAGTGTCCAACAATGGATTGCATCAGCTAATAAGGTTTTTTATTAAGTGAAAAGTCATAAATTTATTTTTCTTGCAGGAATGGCTCAAGAGTTATTCCCATAGACGATATGGTAAAGCAATCCAACAAGTTGACGCTGCATGGGAAATCCTTTATCATACAATATACAACTGTACCGATGGAATCGCTGTATGTATTGTATGAACTGATTTATGTTTAAGATTACTTCACAATATCTTTTGATTGCATTGTCAAATATTTTAAAGCATCTTAAATGATCTCTGGGAATGGTTTCCAGATTTCATTGTTTTTTTCTTATTTAATTATGATTAGTCTTATATTTGATTTGTGGGCTTGGGCTTGTACTAGTCGTAGTACACTAGTACTTTGACTATAATATAGATAAGACCATGCATTATACCCCATTTCTAAGCATGATTTTTTAGCTTTTTCCTGTTGCTGTAAACCATTTATAAATTTTCTTTTAGCAAGTTAGGGTAGCTCAATCGAAGTATATACTACTGGCATGAGTATGTGTTGCATTTTCTGGATACTGATTGGGACCATTTTGCAAATTTGTGGCAGGATCATAACCATGATTATATTGTAGTGCTTCCTGACTGGGATCCATCCACAACTGTTGAATCTGGTATGTCAAATCATCAAAAGAAAATTTACTTCTTGCCCCCTGGAAATAGAAGATACTTATTCCAGCAAACACCAGCTGGTATGCCACAGGCTCATTTGTGGTATCCGCCTGAAGACGTGATCAAGGCATTACAACTATTCCTAGCCGGTGGAAAGAATCTCAGAGGAAGTCTAACATATAGGTAACCTATTCAACTTCGTGTATGCTAAATTTTGCTGTACTTTAATCATTTCCCATATTTGATTGAGATAGTAGACCTGTTCTCTGCATAGCAAGATACCATACCAGATTAATAATTTTCAATTACTTTTGTCAATGATGAGTCACCTTAGGTTAGGCCTTTTACGGAGAGTAGTAGTTAAGACTATACTTTTAGGGCAATAGGTGGATACAGTAGTAGTACTTAAGACATCAAACTTTAACCAACTTGCAAAAGTGTCATTGGTGTATTATGTATATATGTTATAAGCGATGAAAATATTGATGGGGTTATTTTGATTTTTATTTGCGGAAACATATGAGATATATATTATGTTTAAAATGAGGCTTCGGCACATATCAAACACAAAGACCCCATACAAATTTTCTTTATATACTTTTAATTTATAATCATACGAGTAATTATGTGAGATAATAAAACCACTATTATCTTTTTGACAGGTATGACCTAGTTGACTTGACACGACAAGTATTATCGAAATTTGCAAACCAAGTGTACATCAAGGCAATTACTTCGTTTCAGAAGAAAAATATTGATGCTTTGCAATTGAACAGCCATAAGTTCCTTGAACTGATAAAAGATATTGATTTATTGCTTGCTTCTGATGATAACTTCCTTCTTGGAACTTGGCTTGAGAGTGCCAAGAAACTGGCAGTAAATCCAAGTGAGTTAAAGCAGGTGAGAACAAATATTGTTTTCGCAAATACTTGAAACTGAAGCATTTCTCATTTCATTATTTGATGTTACTCTAAAATTATACATTTACGAGCTGAACATAAAAGGAAATCCCAAAAACATAGGAAAAATCAAATCTTTGAATCTATCTATGGAAACTTAATCATATCAACGAATAATTAGGTAAAGAAATCAACACACCCTCTCCAGATAGAGCATATATGTCATACGGATACAATATGTTTAGATGTGTATGTTAGGACCTCACATGGATTTCATGAAGACGCCTACTAGGCGATCATTAGAACACATTGAAGAAGTCTTGATGATACCTGCAAGAATTTGTTCCCAAATGAAGTGGCAATCAACCGTAAAATATTTAGTCCTCTCACAAAAGATTGGATTTGAAGAGAAGTACAAAGTCGAATGGACTAGTCTATCATTATGCTTAAAAACCCAGTTCCTGGAGGCCAATCAAAGAACAAGTTATGTGCCTGACCAGAAGACCGACGAGCCTTACCAGAAGTGAAGCAAAGAAGTAGAATAAAAGTAACTCTTTATCACAAAGAAGGTTCATAAGACTTGTCTCACTATTCGGTAGTTTCTGAGGAATGTATTTCAGCCACGAAAGTTCATATGTTATGTTACCCATAGCACAATATTCAATCTCTAAATTTGACCTTACAATAACCATTACCTCTTGTGTTTCCTAGATATTAGATTCCCTTCAGCAAGATCATAATCCAATGTAGATCTTCCATCGGTAGCATCTCTACATTTCAGTATCTAACAAATTTGTTGTCTACATCAACCATCCTTTTTCCCTGGTGATCCCTTGACACACCCCATGATTTGTTGCTACACTAACATGGAAAATATATCTAGTGTAGTTATGATGAGATATTAATATTCCTCTTTTAAAGTGTAGTTAAGAGAGAGACTTTTTGAGCAGCTTTAAGTTGAAGATAATCGTTATACTGCTTATTGCATACAATTAGCCATGACAAAGCATACCAAAACCAAGGCTACATGCACATATACGATGCCTACTGCTGCATTGTACTTGAATAAAGTAATTCTCATTTTGTTATTATTTAGACAACATTATAGTTGTTTATGTTTTCTCCCCAGTATGAATGGAATGCGAGGACGCAAGTGACCATGTGGTTTGATACAAATGAAACCACTCAGAGCAAGCTCCACGATTACGGTAAACACACATCATTGAACTATGTTTTGCTTATTTCATTCTTATTTTTAGTTTTGATGATTTCCGTTTCCTCATGTTTTCTGATCAGCTAACAAATTTTGGAGCGGGCTTCTGGAAAATTACTATCTTCCACGAGCTTCAACTTATTTTAATCATTTGTTAGAAAGCTTGAGACAGAATGAGAAGTTCAAGTTGATTGAATGGCGAAAACAATGGATTCCAGTGTCAAACAAATGGCAGGAAGGTAGTGAGCAATACCCAGTTAAGGCCAAAGGCGATGCACTAATGATCTCGCAAGCTCTCCATAAAAAGTATTTTTTATAAAAATCATACGGTCGTCTCACTGATAATAACAAGGCCATCTGGTATCAACTCAGAGGTAAGAGTTGGACCTTACAATCTTATCGGAGAGAGTAAAATGATCATTGGTATCACTTTATTCAATAATAATTTCCTTTTTCCCCGTTTAATAAAACAAAAATAACAAGCTCTCTTAAATGTTATATTTGCAATTATGCTGCCAATGGGTGGTTTGTAATAATGACATTATGTATATATGTTATCTGTTGTACAACCTTTTGTGTACAAGTGGTATGCATTCCTGTGCTCTCTCAATCAAATGGCTTGAGAATTTAAGATCTTGGATTTTGTTACAATTTGTTAGATTTCTGTTGTTGACACAAGTTTTACTATATGTTTCAACAATTTTGGAAGCTTAAAGAGCATTTTTTTTTTAAAAAAAAAAGAAGTGAAAAGGACAATAGAACATGATTTCCACTAAATTGTAGATAAATTTTTTTGGTGGTTAAGTACTCATTTAAATTCTAAGCATTCATGATAAGGTTTTAAAGGATAAAGTTTTTAATTTTTAATTTGGTACAATAAAAGAACGTTTTACAAAGACATCTAATGAAAATTAACTATTTTAGATATTACTAGTAGCCTAAAAATGATATTATCATTGTAGAAATCTCTTCATCTCTTATTTCATTGATTCTAATGACAACTATAACCTTAACTAATTTCCACCATGTCATGAAAAAAAATTATAAATTACTTTTATTGTTAGAAAATATATTTATTAAATAAATTTCTATTCAACCAACTCCTTGAATATATTGTTTTAAGAAAGATATATTTTCAGAAAAACAAAGTATCAAACCTAATATTTCCCAATTTTATTGTTTAAAATAATAGTTTGAGGGGCACTAAAGGAGAAATATAATAGTCAAAAGATGCGTTGAATATGTAGAAAAAGTTATTTATTTGCACATGTTTGAATAATAAATTTAAATTTATATCTATGAAACCAAAAGCAAATAAATTACATAGATATTTCCATGCCCCCACCCCATGATACGAAAATAATTTGTCCTCATTAGCCACATGTGTGGATATTATCATATCACCATATTGCAATGATCTTATAATAAATAAATAAAACCTAGTAGCACAACAAAATATTAAAACCTTGTCTCCACACCAGAATAACATAATTTTTTCATTTTTCTCATATCCTTAAATGATATTAATAGGAAATGATTGAAAGAGGTGGCCCTCAATTAACAGTACTACATTAATATTCAAACTTCAATTGCTATCATTGGGTCCACCAATTCAGCTTCATTGTGAAGAGTCAAGTGGAAAATAAATTTAAAGGACTGATTTCCTTCTCTTTTTTGTTCGAGTTAACACCGATCAAGTCACTATCTTAGCGGTGAGGACAAAGAGAATCGTAAGCTTCTATTTCTAAAAGTAAATAACCATCATCATTAGAGTTTCGAACAATTTTCAAATACTAGTCGATCCATAATTGACTATATATTGAAATGGTCCACAATTTATCATTCACAATTTATCATTCAAACTACAAAGAGGCCAATTGCTTTTAAAGTGTGCAACATTTCTTTGTATATCTATTATTTTGTCTGATGTGGGTCCACAAACAAGCATTATTACTATTACTATGCATTCACATGCGAGTGTTTTTGAGTCTATCTTTACCATATGATACTGGTATATTTAAGGATTCTGATGGCTTCAATAAACAGTGCAACTTTTTCTTTGCATCAATTATTTTGTGGGATGTGGGTCCAATATTAACAAATAAGTCTTCTTGAGTTTTCCTTTTACTATATGCATTTCCAACCATTC
>Ga0315914_1001118_pt1 | contig 38815 bp, 11 predicted proteins | sample MpolenodulesMG_FD_203920 | JGI IMG/M metagenome (GOLD analysis project Ga0315914, IMG submission 203920) | Medicago polymorpha root nodule microbial communities from Los Angeles, California, United States - elongated nodules | ecosystem: Host-associated > Plants > Roots > Nodule | place: USA...
TGAAGAAGGAAAGAGCATACACAGGCAGAGCGGTCAGGACAAACTTTAGAAGTATCAAGCAACCACCAAAGAAAAGAAATCGACTTTGCCAACCAGACAGTCTAGATACTTATTCTAAGGATACTGATTTGTAATGTGAGTAGTATTACTCTTTGTAAACTCGTTTCATACCTTATTTTTATCTTATGTGAAATTTAAGTTTTTTTCAATACACACTCTCACGTCCAACACTGAACTTGTGTGCATATATAAATGGTGTGTGGGACATTTTGATAAGTCTTGATATCACATTAGGTTTTTCTTTTATATTAGGTATAACTCATCTTTACAAAAACTCATCTCTCTTTATTAATAAAAAAGCTCTCGTTATACTTTATCTTTAATCTATGTGGGTTGTGTGGTTTGAGTTTTTCTCAATATACTCATTCACATCTGGTATTATTGAGGCTAGATGTGGGTATATAAATGATGGTTTGGGATCGATGGGTTCTAATATCAAGAACATATTATTTAATTAGAATCTATTATTTATAGTTATGGTGTGGCATAATTGGTAGACATGAATCGTTAGCCATGTCACCATATCTTATTGAGTCACATTTAGCAGTAGTACTTTTGATGTGTAATATTTTGATGATGTCGCGTTCCAATTTATGATGATGTGTAATATTTTTGCCCAAGGGTTCTCGTAATTGGAACAAGTTAATTTGAAACTATTTTATTCCGCCTTAGAGAACATTCAGAGATATCCTACACAGTTGACTTCCTTCTCATGAAAACTTTTAGGCTTTGTTTGAGAGTTTGAAAGGGATAGGAAGAGAAGGATATGAAGGGTTGGAAATATAGGAGAAAATCGTAATTTTTATATTTTTTGAAAGAGTGATTTTTTAGAGAATGAAAAATTAATGCTTATGATTAATATATTTTTAATTTTAAAAATATTATAACTTCATAGATTAAATTTGAAAAAAATCATGTACACCCTCTAAAACCTTTTAAAACTCTCTTCCAATACAGTTTTTGAGTTCCCCCAAATGATCATGATATTGTATTATGAAGAGAGAGAAAAATGAACCTTCAAAGTCTCATCTCTCGGTGTCATCTATTTCTTCCAATTACTCCTTTATTTCTCTTCCTCTCTTTTCCTTCAAACTCGTAAACAAAGTCTTAAAAAATAGGGGTTGTTGAAGTATATGTGTGTAGCTTTTGTGTGAACGGAGTTGATACAATCATTTGCTTTGTGAGCGCTTATATTATCTTGAGGTTTGGTCTTTGGTTAGGTTCTTCTTTTCATTTATGCATTGATGTTATATTAGTTCTATCCTTATTTTCTATTTGCAACAATTCCTAGTTATCGCAAACGAATGATGTTATCTTAGATTCTTAGCGAAAACTATCAATCATATTTGAATTATTTGGCATTATCACATTCGCATTTCTCATCAAGACAAGATGTTTTTAACTTGATCTCAACCTTGTTTAAAAAAAGAAAAAAAACTTATCTCAACCTGGTGTTTGTTTGTTTGTTTGGTTTTGGCAGGGATTTCGACTTTGCCCCATGCTTTCTGTATTGTTTTCCTTTTTAGTCATGATATATGTTGGTGTGCTACAAATGGTTTTTTTTAGAGCATATTTGTTTCAAGTTTAAGAATGATATTTTCGATAATAGATGATTAGACAATGATTATACACATATTTGTTATAAAGTTGAAAAAAAATTATTTTTGGATAAAAAGAATCCAAGAAATAAAGTTATTTCCATTAACTTCTTTTACTCTCATGGATTTATTCCCATATGAAAATGTGAAAATATACATTCCTATAGCATTCTTTATAGTTTTTTTTAATGTAACTTCCAATTTTCATAGAAATGTTAAGTTATGTGCCAAACACATTTTAAAAAAACACTCGATCAAATTTTCATATTTACGTTTTTGGGTGAGTTATTCTTGAAAATACTTCCTCCATCCCTTTTTAACTGAGCTTTTGATTCATTTTACACATATTAATAAAAAATGTATAAGTGAAAGAGAGATAGAAAAATAGTTTTAATGTCTTGTCAAGTATCGGTGCATTCCTTCTTATCAATTTTTTTGGGACACAATATATTTTTGCAAATAATTCAGTTATTATAGGATAGTATGAGTAATTTTTATATCGGTGAAACAAACGACCCTCCAGTCAAGATGTAAGTTGTCCTTTTAAAATCTCCACTCTAACTTACATTGCTGAAAAATTACATCTCATTTATCTCAATATGCTTCCCACATAACTGAAAAAACTAATTTCTGAAGTCAATTAATATCATCATGGTTGACAAAACTCGAGTTTTAACATCACTTCGAGCATTCTAATTGCAAGAATTCCATAAACTCTAGCAATTAATCTGAAAGATACTCTTAACTATTTTATTGAGACGTTGTTGGTTCTCTCTCTATCATACATATGTTAGAATTTGCACACAAACAAAATTTGGATCGAATTAAAGCTGAATTATTTCTTTGTTTTCTCCCTCTGTTGTACTAGTATACGTGAGTGGATAAATGGGATCCAGAACTAGCTTTCATTAGTGACAAATGCACATGCTTCTAACTCAAAAATCAAACTCAAGACTCACGAGGCTTTTTTGTGGGGCCAAACGTATCCCTCACCTTTTCTTTATGCCATGATGATTCTCCTTAATGCATATTAAATTTATCAAACCGCAAACTTCGCCGGAATTTATACTTACGAACAGCACAAAGCCACAAACATAAATACTGTATTTGTATACTATGCTGACATGGCACAAGGAGAACTTCCTACGACAAGAGTCGAGAGGGACAACCGTTTGTCGTTTTGAAAAATAAAAACATAAAAAGACACTTGGTCCTACCCTATTGGTCCTAGATGAGATTACTTGTGCAACTATTTCTAGATAATATAAACGCTGTGACGTTTGTGGATTCCGTTCCTCATGGATTTAAAAACTATTGGAATGATTAATTCATTCTTAAGTTAAGGGATAAGAAGGGGAGGCACTTCAGTGCCTTTAATGCGCCAAAGGCAGGTGCCTTTCAACAAATCGTGTCCGTCAAATTTCTTGAATGAACCAGATTGTGCCACGTGCGCAACCTTTATTCACAAAGAAAAAAGAACAAAAGTTGTGAGAAATCTAGAAAACAGAACGTGTATCAGTTCCATCCTCCTCCTTCCAGCTGCAACTTGACATCAACCCACCACCACAATCAACTTGCCTCCCACCGCCGTGCCAATATAAATTCACAATCGAAAAGAGAAAAAAATTCTTCAAATTCAAGTTTGCGTATGGTTTTGTTTTTCACAATCCCAAGGCTAAATCTCTTCAATTCTCCACAAGATCCATTTACATACTCAGAGAAAAGAAATGTTTTGTTGCTTTTTATTCTTGAAATCGAATAATTTTTGAGATACCCAGCAAGTAATTAGGTTTATAGAGAGAATAGTGAAGTGATTTTAAATCAATGTTTGAATTTTGAGTTTGAGGGAGGAAATGACTTTTCTGATGCTGAAATTCATGAGAACCTGTATGAACGACAATCGACGGTTAGGCGATGGCCGACGGAAGGCAACTTGATGGTGGGTGGAGGGTGGTTGATGTCGAGTTGCAGATAGGAGGAGATGATGAACCTAAGCGTGTACAATTTCTCAGTTTTTGTTCTGTTTTTTTTTCTTGTAAAAAAAAGGATTGGACACTTGGCGTAATCTATGCACTAAAGGAATCGGACGGACTTGATTTGTTGAAAGGCACCTGCCTTTGGCGCCATAAAGGCACTGAAGTGCCTCCCGATAAGAAGAATCAAATTTAAAAAAATCACCTTAATTAAGTCTTGGATACGCTATTAAAAAAGTTAAAATAACGATGAAACAAATAAATTTAGACATTAAGGGCGTCACATGATTAGAGACGGGTGTTATCTTTTTTGTCACTATATTTACGTTGTTATTTCAATACTTTAGCAAACAAACTTAGTATTGCCTTAGGTGGTCAGAAAAAGTGACCAATATGAAGTATTAATTCGTTGAAATTGAAGTTGAAGGAGTACTTACAAGCATTTTGTCGTTTAAGCCAATATAAAATTAAAGAGTGAGAGATATTGAAATGATAAAGAGTGTGTATCTTGTGATGGCATCGAATGATAGAAGTTGTTGGAGAGTTGATGATATACCGTGCGCACCATCAATGCGGCTTTCATCATAGGTCGTTGAAGTGTTACGGAACAATGGAATCTCAAGCTAATCGTTGAGGATAAAATCTAACTCTAAGGTCGTTGAATTGGGTTCTTAGAGCACCTCCAACGGAGGTATTTTGCTCTTTGTCCGCCAGCTTGTCATGCAAATAACTTAACTTTTTTACTTGTTCACCGTTGGAGTACTCCAGGCTGGAGTAATCGTTGCGTTCTGAAGCAACGATGTTTTGGAATAAAAAAATATTAAAGCAACTAAAGTGTCACTTTCCTGCTATTCACAAAATTTTAATTAATTAACGTTTTTTTTTTTACAAGTATCAATTAACGTTATTGTTTTTCCCACAATTTGGAGTTTTCTCAAGTTATAAATTGGGATTATTTACACTCAGCGTATTTTTATCTCTTTTCTAGTTTTTAATTTTTGCACTCAATTTCCCCTAAAAATTAAAATTTGCATTCAGTTTTGCTATCACAATTTTAATTTTAATTGTTTTCAATTATGTATATCATGAATTTAATGTTAATTTTAAATTATTGTTATAAAATTTAAGTTCAATTTTATTTTTTTTGTATTAATATTAATTCTAAATAAATAAACTACTATTTTTAGTTGTAATAAAATTAAGTATGAATATAATATTAATATGTGAGGCAAAATTGTGGGACCCAATATGAGTTCTTCAAAGTTCACCATTGAAGTTGAAAATGAATGAATTCCTTCAAGATGACGTGTCACATTGGGACCCACAAAATAACCAAAAAAATTGATCATCATTGGAGATGTTCTTAGTATGTTCGAGTCTACGTGCTTTTGAGCATTGTCTCGTAAGAATTGTGGACCTTAGGTCAATCAAGAACAAATATGTCTATAGAATATTTCTATAAACTTTAACCATGAATGATTCTTTCTCTAAAAAAAAAACATCTCGAATGATTCTATGAACTTTTAGTGTATTAAAACTTTTGTATGGTGTTTTGTCCAACTTACAAGCACATGATTGTGTGGGTTCTCTACAATTCTTCGTAGAATGTGGGTAGAGTTTTGCTTGCTTTGATGCTGGGTTTGGACATTTATCAATAAAATTTTATTAATGGAAAAGAAAGAAAAAAATAAACCTCCACTCGATATTTGCTTGAAGTTTAAATTTTTTTCTCTCATCCAAACTGTGTCACGCAGGAATCAAATCGTAGTTAATATTCTCATATACCTAAACATTGAGTCACACCCATTGGATAACGAGAATCCAACTTTATTCAAAAGTGATTTGAGGGACAAAACTAACGTGAGGGTCTTTGTTAAGCAGTTAAGCACAGCCATGTTAGTTGGATTGGGTTAAAGAAAAGTAGTTTGGGTTGGGGAGAGTGCTTATTGGCTGGTTTATGACAATTACATTATAGCAACCACCACATATCCTTAAACACCTGGTGGTTATTGCTTGATGACATGTGGCAGTCTTTCTCAATGACCAATAATTTTTCCCTTCTGCACATGGTAGAGCACATGCTGTATCAACATCATATTGCATTTCATTATCCTTTTCTTTGTTATTTTAAGTCAAAAATTTCATAATTTATTCCTTGATTAATGGATAGTAGTCCTCCACACACACAATGTACGACCTCTCTAGGTCATCACTTACACACAAGGAAAATAATTCAAGCGAAGAAATATAATCATAAGATTTTTTGTTTGACCAGAGAATAAAATGAGATGAAAGTAAAAACTGAGAATAAGTGTGAGATGAAAAATAAGATACTTTTTCTTTTTCAAACTCAGCCGGACAACAAAGGAAAGTAGAGCCCAAAATTATGGAAGGTGGTGGTAAGAGTGAACAGATTATGATGAAATTCACATGATGCAAGAAAAAATTGGTACAACACATAATGCAATTTTTCTTTTCTTTTTTTAGTCAAGAAACATAATGCAATTTTTATTAAATGAACCTTTTTTTTTTATTGTCAAAAGTATCAAAATGCACGTGAAGTCATAAAATTAAAAGACTGTACATAATGCTGTCTGAAGTGGGCTATGGTATTATTTTTTTTTTTGAGGGAGCTATGGTATGCTAGGGTTTGTATTTTTGTGTGTGTGTGTGACTAAAGGGGCTTGTATGTTAACCCAGCCACAAACAAATTTCATGTATGTTACAATCAAATTTTATGTCTTACTCAATGTGTTAGTCGACGTGACCATATTTTGGACTGGATTAACCTCCTTAATTAAGTATATAGGTCAGAACACAATTGGATATTTTGGCATAGATTGTTTGATCCTTTGGACCCTTTTTTTTTATTTTAAATTGATATAATTTACTTTGTTTTTTTAAGAGAAAATAATTTACTTTGTTAAAAATTTGAACTTTGCCTAGTTTGACCCGTCCGGTGTATTTTAGGTTGAACTATGTCATCTACTATATTTAGGGGTGAGAACAGGTCAGGCCGTTCGACAGAGACCTACGGTCTAGCTATTTAAAGTTTAACTCGGTCCAACTCGTTTAATAAAAAGGTTAGACTCAAACTTTTTATAAAATCCAGTTTAAAAAAACATATTAAGTCTATCAGCCTATTAAGCTTTTTATGTATAATTTCTCTTCCATTATTAATATTGTTGATTTTTTTTTTTATAAACTCAAGTTTTCATATGATTTTGTTATTTACTGGCAGGTATATTGGTGTGCTTTAGGCCTTCATAAAATTTGACCTAATTAGTAGCAGGCTTATATGTGTGCTTTAGGCCTTCATATTTTTGGCAAAATTACAATTTTATTTTAGGTAGCAGTTTGATCCATTATCTTTTTTTCGTTTCAATTTTGTTATTTTGGCCCATTTGCGAATGAATTTTCAAGCTTCAAATTCATGGTTTTATTTTCTAATGGCATGTCAATCTTCAAATTTATGGTATTCATCTATGTTTACATAAAAATATTAAATTTGAAAATTGAAAATTCATATGAAAATGGACAAAAAAGACAAAATTAAAATGAAATAAAAAAGATACATGACCAAACTGTTAAATTAAATTAAGTTAAAGGACGGAAAATGTAATTTGGCATGTATTCTTTTTTTTATCTATTTTCTCTCGATATTTTCTTATTTTCTCATTTCATCGTGACAGGATATAAAGTAGGGGTTTTATTTTGGTGCACCCTATATTTAGTCAAATAATCCATATACGACTAGGTATTATACTATGGAGTGTATTTATTTTTTGTTGTAAATCGGGTATCCGTCGCACGCAACTACATAAATTATTCTCAAGTTTTGTAGGACTTAAATGAACGGTAAACTCTCTCTAAGAGTTTTAACGCCAGAGACTAATCTCTCGAGTTTTGTAGTTTCAAGTAGAATTAATTCTAAAGACAAAATTTTACTCAAAAGCAATTAGAAGTATTATACTAAATGTTAGTTTGGTTCCAACTCTCACTACCTGAGAAGCACTTCTTTTTGCCTCCACCGTGAAAACGAGTTGTATCAATATGTGTGTGTGGTTCTCCCCTTCAAAATCAATTCTCATCCTCTAAAAACAATTCTATTTCAAGCTATAATTCCTAACTTTTAAAGTCAGGTAGGATCAATTATGCAGTAAATGATCTTTTGGTTGATAACAATCACTTATGTATTATTGCATCCAAACATAAATCAGTTATGTGAATCAATTGTGTTAAAATCAAATTTGTCCACCTTAAAACCAAACGCAGACTAAAAGTCACTTGTTAGTTCACTTGTCAATGGAAGTGTGGCCCTTAATTAAATTCACTGCCAGAGGAGGAACTACAACTACATAATCATATGTGTGAGTAAAAGGCTCGATCAATGTAGGATCGGAGATAATAAACATCATTTATTGTCTGAATTAACTATAATTAAATGCATTTGAGTGGAGTTAATAGTAAACAAACGCAGCCACAACCAAAGATTTTCAGCCACATTTGCGAAGGGACTAGGGAGGGAGGAGAGGGACCAAAAGAGACCCTCATGTTAGCTGGTTCTATAGCAAAAGGTTAACTTCCAAAGAAATGTTCCTTACATCGTCCAGGCATAGCATTCTGTCCTACACCAAAGGGGACAGATAACCTTCCTTCTTGGCAAAAGGTTAGAGATTTCCCACTAGTACGTATCCGTCTCCCCAACCAAGCTATTAGGTATCACATCACATATATATGCCTCAAATTCTCTATCTCCAACCAAGCTCAAGTAGTCGATACGCAACATTGATGTATGACAAATGAAGTGTGACAGTGTAATTCATTGTTAAATGTGACTGGCCTTCAATAATTGAATATAATAAATTATAATATCTTTTTAGGGGAATAATAAATTATAAATTGTACTCCAACTAACATATAATACTTGTTTTTGATGATTTTTTTTCCCATGTAATCGATTACATTCATAGACATAGTCACGGCTAATATTAGCCAACACTTATTGTTTTCATTAATTATATGAGAACACAGAGAATCTTGGTAATCTGTGTGGTAAATGGTAATGTTATACCCTTGTGAAGGTTATTTTCGGAGATATTCTTGGAAGTATTTTTAAGATCATATTGTTTAGAAAATTGGATTTTGAACACGTTATAAATGAGAGGACTTATGAACTCAATAACTTAAGGTTTTGGTCCAATGTGTACGATTCCTAGAGATTACTGTTGTTTAGCAAGTGCGAGTTAGAACACACTGTATGTGAGAAGAACAATAAATTTAACATCTTAAGATTTTGACTCAAGAGGTAATTCCAACTCACTCTACTATTTATGAGCATTTGACAAAATATTAGAGAAGGGTTGGAAGCCTCTCTGTTTAATGTCATTTTGCTCTTGCCTTATAAAAAAAACTCACTCTACTATACAACAATGCATTTTAGACCAATGTAGCCATTGATATGAATATGATCACTCTCTAGATTGGGCTTTTTAACTCATACTTTTAAAAAAAAAAAAATTAGTGTTAAATATGTTTTTGGTCCCTATAAATATAGCAACTTTTCGTTTTAGTCCCTTTAAAAATTTCCTTCAACTTTTAGTCCTATAAAATTTTCAAACACTACTTTTGGTCCCTATTTTTAAGTTAATTTTTGTATTTTTTTTTAATGAAATTGTGTAGAATATTGTAAAAATCTTTTTTAAAAAATATAATTTTTTAACGAAACATAAATTAAATATGAATTTCTAACTGTCAAAAGTATTAAAATTCATACTTAATTCATGTTTTGTTAAAAGATTCTAATTCGGTTGGGGAGAGATTCTTATAATATTATAAATTTTTCTGCAAATTTTTATTCAAAAATATGAATTCTACGTATGAGTTTACTTTAAATGAGAGATCAAAAGTGAAGATGGAAAACCTTTGGGGACAAAAAGTTGAAGGAAAATTTTAGAGGGACTAAAACGAAAAATTGATATATTTATAAGGACCAGAAACATATTTAACCCTTGTTTTTATTATATTTGGTAATAAAATAAAACAAAGTTCATCCCCCACCATCTCACGTCAATTATGTTTATGTTAAAACGTACCTATTATCCTTAATTAGGCATTAACTATTTGTTGACTTATTCAAATAAAACTATTTGTGACAACCTATTACGGAATAAAAATCACAAATTAGAATCATATGTTTTCCCTCTTTGTAATGGATCCTGGTATGAAGGTTAAAAAAATAAATAAGAGATATTATGATCCCTTGTTAAATTATGATCCCTTGTTGTCATATGACCACAACAATGTGTGCTTTTTTGGGAGAACAATGGTGAGCAATATGTCGCAGAAATGTGCAGGTTCCACTAAAATTCATGTGTGATGTTTAGAGCTTCTCAGACTGTGTCATTTTCATTATCAATATTGGCCTTTTCTGATTAATAGGTTTGTCGTGTGCAGATATCATACTATTGAATATTCATTGATGATGGTGAAAAAATAGAAAAAATAATTAAGGTGTTAAATGAGAGTGTAATCAGGAGCATGTATCTAGAAGAGACAGATAAGGATAAACAAGAAATAGTGAAACAATCATTTAATGTCATGTGGTATGGTTATTTACTTGTTTTATCAAACACATTTAACTCCATATGCCTAATTTCATGGAACTAGTATGGAAACCCCTCATCTGTGTGGTTGCTCTGGAATCAATGAATCTATCAACATCGGTGTTGGCTCCCCCGTCCAACGACAATATTATACCTTGGTTTAACTTTGTGTGGAAACATGAGTAATTCCAAGTGGTAGACCGTAGATGCAGAGAGTCTCATACTTTAGAAAAAATGTTAAGCTGTTAGGTGTGATTTAAAGTTTCGCATTTGATGCAAGAGTAGATGTTAAATAACATAAAAGTGATATGACCCATCTGTCTTAAGGTTTATGGTGAAGATGTGGCGTCAAATTCACTTGTGTGGTTTCTTTTAATTTAACGTGGTGATCAAACTTAATGTAAGATCTCCCGGAAGACCAGAACTCACAGCAATATGATGAACTATTTTTTTAGTTTTTAGATGTCATTTGATTAACTCTGGCGTTTTTACAGTTTTGGTCCTCCTACTTTCACTCACTCACAGAAGTTGTCCCTCCATTTCAAAATCACCTAGTTTTGGTCCTTCTTTCATATTTTTGAACTTCAAAATGGTGATCAGTCATATTTAAGTTGAAACTTTTAGGTAGTTTTCAAGTAATTACATGGATATTGATCGTTATACATCCTCAGACCGCAGGTCAGATCATTTAAAATATGTTACGTCGTTGTTTTTGAGTCTAAAAATAGCATAAATGAACCAAACTTATGTGATATTAAAATGAGCGGACCAATTTCATGAGTTGCTGAAAATAGGGGACTAAAACTGCAATTAACTCTTTAACATTTCGACATTAAAATTTAGTTTTTGAATGTCATTCTCTTTCTCGTGAATTTTTTCATTTAACCTCAATTATTTCAAATTTATTTACCTTTTTTTTTTCTAAGTCAGGAGAATGGGCAGGCATCAAGGGGAAGCAACGACATCTCAACTAGGTTGGCACCCGCAGAACCCCCATCCTATGCCGTCAAACTCAGATAAAAAATTTATTTAAAAATGGGGGGAAAAAGAGGGGGGACTAGGCCAAAACCCTCAAAACAAACAAGAAACAAAGCGGAATAGACAGAAGAAAAGAAAAAATAACAGTCTACGGGACCCTAGATATTTAAAAATATGTGGTGTTTTTTAATTGAACTTAATTTTTTGGTAAAGTAATTGCCCAAAAATCTTCAACTCCTTCAATAAAGTCATAGATTTATCGACAACTCACACTATTTCATATACCTTCACGAACAAATTACACATTGCTTAATTATTTTTCCTTATCTTCTCTCATGTTCAAACGCCTTTTTCGTATCCTTTTTTCCTAACATAAACCTCCTTCAATGAAACCATCACCAACCAACCTTTTTAAACATATTGTGTCTTCATTTGATCGTATTTGAATATGTCACGTAATTATGGACACAGAGAGTTGCAAACTTAAATAAAAGATGTTAATGTGTCAGGTGTGAGTTAAAATTCTATATTTGATGAAAATGTAGATTCTGAACATACAAGTGAGACGACTTATATACCTACTAGTTTAAGGTTTTGGGTGAATATGTGATATCAATCTCACTTGTGTGGTATCTGTTAGTCTAATGTGGTGATAAAACTCAAGATCTCTTGGAAGTCCCAAAATCACGACGAAATGTTTTTTTAGCTTTTATATCTTATTTATTTATTTTTTATCTTAAATTTTGGTTATTAGATGTCACTTGCTTTCACGTTATTTTTTTTATTCAACCTTCCTTGTTTCAAATTCCTTCATTTTTGGTCTTTTGAAGAATCTAACAATGGAAAAATGCATATATGTTCTACTGAGTTGACAAAATACATGTTTGTTAGAAATTTTAAATTGATGTTGCAATTTTTTAATTGAGTCTAATTTTTTCGTAAAATAATTACCCCAATATCTCCTAATTCTTCAACAAACCTATAAAATTATCAGCAACTAACATTATTCCATATAATCTCATGTTCAAAGCACACACTTCTTTTTTTTTTTTACTATTTCTCTCATGTTAAAATTCCTTTTTATTTTATTTCTTTTTCTAGTTTATTTTCTCTATACTCATGAAATAAATGAACATAATCATCTCTTCATGAAACCACCACCAACCCACCATTTTTACCATGTTGTGCCTCATTATGACTTTATTTGGTTATGTCACTAGATTACATATGAAGAGAGAAGTTAATTTATTGTATGTGAGTTAAAGTGCCACATTGGATTCAAGAGTAGGTGGTCAAAAAAAATATAAGTGAGATGACACACATACTTAATGCCTTAAGATTTTGGATAAAGATGCGGTGTTAGTCTCACTTTTATGGGTGCTTTTACTTGAATGTGATTATGTAACTCAATTCAGGCTTCCCTGGAAGTCACAACATTATGATGAACAGTTTTGTAAGTTTTTGATGTCATTTGTTTGATTTTTTTTATCTAAAATTTTAGTTTTGGGATGTTATTCTGTTTGATGCTATTTTTTTTAGTCAACCTTTATTGTTTCATATTACTTCATTTTAGTCTTTGGTGGGATCTGAAAACGGAAAAATGTAGATGTGTTATAGGCACATTTACTTAATTAACCCTTTTTACCATAAAACTTCGTTTTTGGATGTCATTCGCTTTCATTCTATTTTTGTATTCAACCTATATTTTTTCAAACTCATTCACCTCTCGTCTATGATGGGGTTGTGACAATGAAAAATGCACATGTGTTATAATAAGTTTACAAAATACATGCTTATTAGACATTTTAAAATGATGCGATGATTTTTTAATTAAGTCTAAATTTTTGGAAATAATTACCTAAAATTTTTTAACTCCTTCAACAAAACCACATAATTACCGATAATTCAATCTATTTTCTATACTCTCACGCACGAAACACACGCTACATATTTTTCACCTTAATGTTTATCTCATGTTCAATTTTTTTCACATTTGATTTATTTTTCTTTCTAGTTTCCTTTCTTTGTTCCCATGGATGAAGGGAATGTAAACATCCCTCCATGAAATCACCACTAATCAACCTTTTTGAATATGTTGTGCCTAATTTTAACCTTATTTAACTACGTCACATAATTACAGACGCAAATAGTCGCACAACTGATTATGATATGTTAATTTGTCAAATGTGAGTTAACATTATATATTGGATGGAATATTAGATTTTGAGCAACATATAAGCGAGATGACCAAAATACATAATGCCTTGAGGTTTTTTGTGAAGATGTGGTGTCAATCTCACTTGTATACTTGCTATTTACCTAATACGATCATCGAACCCCGTGAAGACTCACCCAAAAATTCCAATATTATGATAATTTATTTTGTTAGTTTTTGGTTGTCAATTGCTTAATTTTTTTATCTTAAGCTTTAAATATTGGATGTCATTCTCTTTCATACTATGTTTTTTTAATTGAACCTCAACTATTTCAAATTTCTTCCCTTTTATTCTTTGGTGAAATTTGACAATGAAAAAAAGCATAGGTGTATTGTTGAATTGACAAAATAAATGCTTATTAGAAATTTTAAAATAATGTGGCGTTTTTTTAGTTAGTATAATTTTTGGTAAAATATTTACTCAAAAACCTCCAATTCCTTAATCGAACCAGTAAAATTATCAGCAATTCACTCTATTGCCTATACACTCACCAAAAAGCACACACTTTTTTTTTATCATTTCTCTCATGTTCAAATTCTTTTTTGTTTTATCTTCTTTCTTTTTCTAATTTATTACGTAACTTCTAATAAAAGAAAGGAACATAAATCTCTCTCCATTAATTCACCACCAACCCACATTTTTTTACCATGATATGTGTTCATCTGATCTTATTTGGCTATGTTACCAAATCACAGATGCGGATAGTCTCACACTTAAAGGAGTTGTTAATATGTCTTATATGAGTTAAAGTTTCAAATTTGAAGCAAGATAATATAGTGACAAACAAATAAGTGAGATAACATATATATCCAATGTCTTTAGGACTTAGATGAAGATGTGATGTTAATCCAACTCAATTTATGCTCCAACGAAAGTTCTAACATTATGATGAATTGTTTTCTTCATTTTTGGATGTCATCTTCTTAATCTATTATTTCTCATGAAAGAAAGGAAAAAAACCTTTTGCATAAAACGATCATCAGCCCAGCTTTTTTAGCATGTTGTGCATCCGTCTAACATTATTTTGTTATGTTTCTATATCACGGTCGCAGAGAGTCTCACCACATTGGACGCTAAAGTAGATGTTAAACAACATATAAGTAAGATGACCAATATATCCTTTTTTTTAAGGAGAGATGACCAATAAACCTGATGACTTAACGTTTTGGTTCAATATGTGGTATCATTTTTTCAACTCCTTCAAAAAATCCAGAAAATTACCAACAACATTTGGACAATATGTTTGACCGAGCAATTCCAATTAACATGAAGAATTAAACCAACAACTTCTTTTGGTAAAAAAATCAAGATGAGAGATGGTTTAGGTATAAGACATATTTCATTTGTCATGATAAATTTGAAATAAAACTTCATTTTCTAGTTCACTGCAATTTTCCAACTTAAGGGTTTAATCTAGTAGTAGAAGGACAAATTTTGAATTTCAAGATTTCGAGTTTTGAGCTCTCCTAGTATCCCTGAAGATGGGTAAATATAAATATATTTGCGAGTGCTCTTTTATCTCTAAGGTTTTTCCTGCATTGAACAAAATCAACACTTTTCCACCATAACTTTTATACCAAAAAGAAATTAATTGTGATTTTTTTTTTCATTAACGACATTAAATGTTATACCTCAAGAATCATTATGGTACAAAGATCATTAATGAATTATCGGTGTACATTTTTCTTTATTAAATTAGACATAAATGTATTAAATAGTTTTTTATTTATTAAAATGGAGGTAGTATTAACGTAGTTTTATTTATTGTGCGAACATGTGATCCGAAAAAATAGTCATCAAAATAACTTTTCTTGTTTATTATTTATGAAAATTAAGTAGAATAAGCAATTACTGAAATTTAATATCTTATGTCCTCACAATAAAATGCATTAATTTTTTTAAAAAAAGTTAGGTAAACTCGTTAAGTGCAATTTATATTGTGATTTCAATAAATAGACGATCAGATTAAAGACTATTTAATATTTATAATTAAAAACGGGTTACATTTTTTTTGTTGATAGAGGATTTTTTTTTTGAAGAGGCTAAAATGAATTATATTACCACATCAAAAGATCCCCCTGACACAAGGAGTGTCAGGGTGGAAACAACAAAGTCAGGACAATATTTACAAGCACAGATCAGCAAAAACAGAAACAGAAATAACAGTCAACCTATGCCCAAAATGGTGAATGGACTAAGCCACCAGGCATGTAAATTGAAGGGGAGCGTAGGGTATTTCTCCTTCAATCACATGAAAGCGAGTGACTTAATTTTATCAACCACCTGAAGAATTGAGCTTTGCTTGGCATTAAATAACCTGTTATTTCTTTCTTTCCAAATTCCCCATGTAGTTGCGAACCAGATAACTTGCAGAATAGCACCACGATCCCTCACGGTTCCATCATCTAAGGAAAACTGATTGAAATGGTCAATCATACCAAGAGGAAGGGCCGTTGAGATACCCAACCACCTCAATAAGTATTGCCACACCGAGCCAAACGTAGAACAATGCAGAAACAGATGAGTGGTAGTTTCGAGAGAGTTACAACCAGCAATACACACCCGAGAGTCAAGATTAATCACACCACGGCGAAGGAGATTATCCTTCGTTGGCAACCTATCACGAAATAGACGCCAGGCAAACAGCACGACCTTAAGGGGAACTTGTTTACGCCAAAGATTTGTCACCGCCACCGTAAAAGCACCAGTCGATTCCGACGTTTGAACTGTATAAGCACTTCAGACCGAAAAAACATGAGATGTTTCCAGCTTCCAATGCCAAGTATCAGTTGAATCAACCTGCAAAGACACACTTTGGAGTAATAAGATTAGTTCCCCCACCACCTCCTCTTCCCACGCCAAAAGCCTCCTCCGCCATGACCAAGCCTGACCCGCCACCCCCCATCCTAATTGGCACATATCAAACACAGACAAGTCCTTAAACAAAGATAAATCAAATAATCTAGGGAACCTGTCACGAAGGGAGACTTCACCCACCCACACTTCCGACCAAAACAGAGTATTTTTCCCACTTCCTATAACACGACTAACATTATGTCTAAACCACTCCTCCCTACAAAGAACATGGACATCCCACCACCATAATGAGGCATCACGCCCACCACCCCTCAATCTACCCTCCTCCATACCATACCTAGCTGACAACACCTTAAACCACAAACTCTCTCTCTCCATCAACATCCGCCAACACCTATTACCAAGTAAAGCGGTATTAAACTCTCTAATTCTCCTTACCCCCAAACCACCAACCTCCTTACTCCTAATGGTTGATCCTAAAATATTTCATATCATCAATAGTATAAAATATTACGTTTTTATTTATGGATATTTATTTGATTTTATGAAATTTCATTTGTAGAACATTATTACAATCTTAATTGAAATTTGAAATTGCGGGTTATTTTTTTATTAAAAAACAAAATAATTTTTTTTAGGCTTTAGCATGTTTAGTTGGGTACAGGCACTCTTCTAAAAGAAAGTAACAAATAAACCGGTTTCATCTATAAAATATATCTCCATATTCTAATTTTTTGTGCTTGTTTGTGATTTCTTGATTCAATGCACCTGTATGCATAGGAACCACAAAAGTAAAAAAAATAAAATCTATGGTATTCATTTATGAACCATCCATAAATTTAAACAGAGTAATGAAGAAAACAAAAAAGCATAAACAATGTCATAAAAGCATAAGGAAGAATAAAATAAGTCACGGGAAAAAAAATTAAAGGAGAGATGAAGAATTTTTTATAGAAGAGACGAAGAAACTGTTTTTTTATATGTGAACGTTTGATTCATCAAAATCGCAGCATGAAGGAAATATTACTCTTGAAACTTCCTCAAAAAAAATTACACTTGGAACATTGACATCAATGAAAAAAAATATGAAGAAAAAAGAATAAAAAACTAAACAAAATAGAAGGAAAAAAAAAGAGTAACATAGAAAGAAAAAAAATGGGGGATAAGAGTTGTGAATTGTGAAGTGAAATTAGGACAATCCATACTTCTAATTGTTCTATGCAGGGTATTCATTTACAAAATTATTTGGTCATGAATCAATTTTTATGTCCATAAATTGTTTTAATAGCCATTAAAAGCGTATCATAAAAAAGTCTCCTATTTTAAGTTTTTTTTTAGGAAATCTCCTATGCTAACTTAGAGGTGATTTTGACATATATATATATATGTAAAATAATCATTTAAAAATATCGTAAAAATAGCGGTCATTTTTTTTCTTCTGATTATGTGTTTTTTTATTATTATAATATATGTAATGATCCAAGCATAAACAATTAAAATTTTGGTCAGTGATAATAGTGAATATTTTCTCACTTAGTGTTTCATTAAAAAAAATAATTCTTATTAATAGTTTGTTTTCATTATTGTTTTCACATTATAGTGACATTTAAGTTTGACCCATTTTTTTAATAATATTACAACATATAAACTTCTTTACTTTCTTAACGAAAATACAACATATGCTATCTTTTAAGAACGAAAATACAAAATATAATGAAGTGTATCATTTGGTTTTGTTACTTTTATTTTCAAACACAATAATTTAGATATAAATAGATTCGTGTGTATATGTGTGTGAAAAGAAAAAATTCAATTAAAATAATGGTTCAGATATATTATATATTTAATATTTCATGAATAGCAACACATCAAATTAGAATAATTTTATAAAACTCAAATAAAAATAAAATTAATAGCATTAAATGTTAAATTCATGAGAATTAGTTTGAGACTCGTGCCCTGCACGGGATTTTTTGTTTATAGACTTTAAAATTTGTTGGTAAAACTTGAGACAGAATTAAAAAAGTAAAAATACATGTATATGTTAGTATATATAAAAGGAATATGTATTTTTCAGATGATTTTTTTATTTCATAATTATCCTTAATTTAAATTAGTTTATCATTTTAATAATATTTTAAAATTATTTTATTAATGTTATTGTATTTTTTTTATTATCTAATTTGCCAAAATTATTCTTGTTTATATTTGAGTGTGACATAAAATCTCTAGTTTGATTAATAAATGATTGAGCTCAATTGGTTAAATGAGTTTTTTCAAAGGACAAATAATTGTTAGGGAGAAACCGAGTTCGATTCCTTAGTGAAGTAATCTTTGACCAAACTATACTTAACTCACCGTCGAACTCTGGATTACCAAAGTCTATTTTCCTTAGGAATCAGAGGGTTAACATCTAAAAAAATGGGTAGTATACACATGGTTTTGTTTATAAAACAATCTCACTAAACATGTTTGTTCACGATTTCAAACATCTTAAATCCAAAATAGAATGTGGTATATGTGGGCCTTTATAACTAAAATATGGGAATTTGGCACTTCGGCAATTTGGCGAGTCTACCGCGGTACACACACATTTATCTTCAAGTGATTTGGCACTCTACTACCTAGGTCATTTGAAAGGAGCGAAATAATAGGATTTTTAAGAACAGAGCTCAGGATCTGATTCAGTTATTAGATTTTGTCAAGTTATTGTCTTTTTCTTGGTTAAAAGCTAAGCTGTTTTCTTCTGCTTTCGGTTACAACAACTGGTGGCGGAACCCTTTATTATGTATGAGTATTAGGGAGTAGTCTTATCTTGGTTTCTTTTTGTCAGTTGTCGAGATGTAAGGCAGCAGGTTATCAACTTTGTACTCATTTTGGGTGGTTTTTCTTGGCACACCTTGTGCTAGTTGAACCATTTTGATTAATATATTTCATTTTGGCATCTTAAAAAAAAAAAACGAAAATATGGGCTAGGATAGTACAAAAGAGTATATTGGACAAAAAAAATCTATCTAATTTCATTTACCAATTTTTTTAAAAAAATGGATAGGAAGACCGAGTTTTCTAGCTCCATTTGGCAACCTCTTCCTCCTATATCTCCTCACAAGCTTTGACGGTTGACTATAGTTAATTCTCCCGTATGTATGGATAAGAAGACCGAGTTTCCAAGTTGGGTTGGCAAGAGATGTCTGTAGACTTAATCCAGATAAAAAATCTCAATTCAACTTCAAATTTTCTTCTATGTAAACTTAAGATTTTCCAATGATATTATAGAGAAAAAACTTCAAAAAAATCCTAGAAAATTATAGCTTCAATCGATAAATCCTAGAAATTTCTTTGTAAAGTTAATCCCCCATGAAAATTGGTGTAATCACCGAAAAAAGCAACTGCAAAACTAATTTTCTCGGTTAGAGATATGCAATGTATTTCCAATGTAATAATTATCAAAATCCATAAATAATATTCATTTAAAAATTTATTGGCAAACAATTTCAATGATCGTTTTTCTAAACAACATAATTTCTGCAAGATATATGTCGAGGAGAATAGCTTGCAGTTCAACTTCCATTGATTTTTGATAACATATCTTATGTGGTTATAGATATCGCGTCTGCATGAATTTGACCATTTGTAACACAAACCATCTTTATATCACTTCCAGTTGGTTGACATCACAATTAACTTGTAGTGGTTTGGACTTGGAATAATTTGCCATGGTTTGTCGTAGAGGTTTGAATAACTGAGTGAGTGATTCAAAGTGGAAAAAAGTGTAATCTAATTATAGGGTGAAGGGTAAGTTATATAGTAGATGTCACTTGTATCCATTTCTAATTTTCGATACTTCGTTAGTCTATAATATGGTACTTGGCTTATATTATTTTTCGTAACAGCATTCCTCCTTTCCATTATCTTTTGAATATAAAAAGAGTTAAATATGTTTTTAATCTCTACAAAATCATGAGTTTTCAAGTTTACTCCCTATAAAATTTTAATAGTAATTTTAGTCCTCTGTATTATTGTAGTTTGTTAGAATACCCCTGTTTTGAAATCTTTTTACAAAAAATGAATACTTATAATTCTCCAAAATAGTCCCTATAAAATAAAAATAGAGACTAATAGTGAATAAAAGACTTTATGGACTAAAATTAAAAATTTATAATATTTTAGGAACTAAAAACTTATTTAACTCTAAATAAACAACAGTGTCTTTGCCAACAAAAGTTAAAATACCGATAATGCATGTATATCAAAGACAATGATGTCAAACCTTTAAAACAAATCATTGTAAAAGTCATTTTGACAAAATAGGTCACTCTGGTGGAGTGAAAAGATACTTAGTTTTGTAGTAGTCATCATTGACAACCCTTGTAAATTTACTCCTTTAAAAAAAAACTTGTAATTTAAATATTGTACACTATGTATATTTTAAAGTTGGGTCTAGTAGTATGATATTCTCCCGTGTTCTTAACAACATAAAACAAATTCACAGTACAAACAACACGTTCTCTCAACTATTTTTCAAATATGCATAGGAGCCTTTATTTACTCTTTGAGAAAATTTTGATAAAATATGAGTTAAAGGCTGTGTTTTTATGAAACAACTTCAATTTGAGTTGACACCCATGGTTATATAAAAATATATGAATGAAAAAAGATAGCAAAAATACACATCAAGATAGTAAAATAAAATAAAAACTAATAAAAGACCAACAAAAAAAAACCTTTTCTATTAAGATGGTCAAATGTAAATTGGCATGCTTCTCACTTTTTCACTTTACATATTTATAAGACAAAATAATCAATTTGGTGCACAAAACAATTACAAACCAGTGCATAAATTTTGGGTATTTTAAGTTACAAATTAAAATACATTTAAAAGTTATCATAGCAATTAGTGTGTCTTAATAGGTAGACTTAAAGATTTATAAGGGCGAAAACCGGAAATGACATATATTTCAGGAGTGAAAAGCACTATTAACCCATTCTTTTTTCTAAAATTTAGTTTTTTAGATCTCATTTGCTTTGTTGTTATTTTTTATTCATCCTCTATCATTCAAACCCTTTCCCTTTTGATCTTTAGTGGGATGTGACAATGGCAAATTATAAATGTGTAATGGTGAGTTAATACATGCTTATTAGACATTTTAAGTGAAAATGATGTATCAATCACATTTGTTTGGTTGTTCTTATCTACATGTGATTTTCTTGGTGTCAACCCTCTAATTTTTAGATGAAGAAGTCATTGTAATCTAGAGTTCAATCGTGTGGTAACTTACCCAAAAATTGTTCCACCTAGGAATCAAACTCAAATTCTCTTGAATGATCCATGGATTCTTTAGGTGAGCTCATTAACGACTCGAGCCTAATCATTTGTTTTCTTAGCCTAATGTGATGATCCAACCCACTGTAGTCTTCCCCCGAAGTCCCGACATTACAATGAATTATTTTGTTAGTGTTTGGATGTCATTTGCTTAATTTTTTTTATCTTAAAATTTAATTTTTTGATGTCATCCTCTTCCATGCTATTTTTTTCTTCAACCTTTATTATTTCAAACTCCTACACATTTTGTCTTTGGTTGAATGTGACAATAAAAAATACATATGTCTTACGTTGATTTGAGAAAATACATCCTTATTAGATTTTTTTAAATGGTGCGACATATTTTAATTGAGTCTATTTTAAGTCATTCTTTATTTTTTTAGAGTCTAATTTTTTTAAATCCTAACAAAAAATAATTGTAACAAATAGTTTTTTTTTTGACGAAATGGGTCCTTGATAGATAGTAAATTATCTTTTTACGAAACATTTGTTGTGTTGATTTAAGTCTATGACAATCTCTCTCAGAGTTTCACCAAAAATAATAAAATTATATATAAACACACACACATAAAAGCCAACAAATAGTTATATTAATGTACAAAATTCTACCAATGTAAACAATTAAAGGGTTAAAATCATTAATTTATCTTAGAGAAAATTAATATGGGAAAAGATTTTTTTCTTAATTTATACATTCTTTTTCTTCTTCTTCCGATAAGCCTTGTTTAAAGGGTTTTCTCCATTTAAAACCTTTCATTATTTATTATCATTTAATTATTAGTTTAATTTAATTATTTATATGTATCTAACAATAACTCCAACATAAACTCTTATAGAAAGATCAATATACCATGTCAAACATAATGAAATAAAGGAAAAATAACATACTCAAATCAAATAAATTTAAAACATTGCCATGATTTTTCCTAAAAAAAAAATTGCCATGATTTACATAACCAAGGATACAATGTTTTTTTTTTATTCGTGATTTACATAACGATGTATCCATCGGAAGCATATCCATTGTGAACAGGTGTTAGTCACGATTTACATCACAAATGAAGCAAACACGTACAATTCAAACGACCGTCCATGGTTTTCTAACTGGATTTACATTTATCGGTTTTTGATGTCATGACAATATTTTTAAGTAAATAACACTATACGAAATGAGTAAAGAGCTGAAAATGATGTTAGTTTAATAGACTTTTTTGTTTGGTCAAGTAGTCTAGTGGCTAGAATTCACCTTATAAGGTGAATAAGTGGGGTGTCCGGGGTTCGAACTCCGGCTCCTGTATATAATAATGCATTGAACTACCAACTGAGCTATGCTCACGAGACAGGTTTAATATACTTTATATAGAGGGAAATAAACAAATTATGTTTGAACCGTTAATACTAATACATGATATAATGATGAAACAAATGACACATGTTAGAATCCGGGTGACTTTTTTTTTTTTAGCAAAGAATCCGGATGACTTAAAAATATCAAATGATATATGTGGTGATCTTATTAATCTACAAATTAAAAGCGACGTATGCTACAATTTGATTAGCTGAAGTTATAAATATATTTTAATGTAAGAAATTAATATCACATGATTCATGCAAATGTTGATTGCATGATATTCTGTCATTATTGAACCGTGTTAATAACGAAATGTAGCATGCTAATTTAAAGCCTTCTCGCTTATGAACATTTTTTTTTTGTGAGAACTTCTCTCTTATGAACATGAATGTCATCTTTTCAAACAGTGATCAATTTTAGGTAATAATATAAAAACCTTTATTTTCAATGCAATATTATTGTGCTTTTCTATTGTTTGCAGCCATCTACTAATAATTAATGATTGCATTTCTCATGCCAACGAATTATATAATTTAAATTTTAAAATTCTTTTTTTTTGTCAAGTTGTTCAATGAAAGGTTTATGTTTACTAAAAATAAAATTAGATCGATGCTAATTATATGCAATATTAGTTTATTAACCTCTATAAAATCCCTCCATAAATAACCTATATAGAGATGAAATTTTTTCCTGCCTTTAATTATTATTTTCTATGTCAGTTTGTATATATGTTGCTTTTTAAACTCTATAGAGATTCTTACGACAACAAAAAATCTGTAGAGATCAGTGCTTATAAAGACAATATTTATGCTATTATTTGCATATTTCTAATACATAACTTTTGTAAAAATCGCTATCTTCATATGTAATTATTTTTTGCAATATTCCTGCCATATTTGTTTTAAAGTAGAGATACACATTTATTGAATGATGCTGAACATTCTTTTAATCAACATTGCCAGTTCTTTATATAATCTCGTTTGTCCATTCATTTTACTTTTGTGTTGAACTGAAAATTGAGTTTGTACTCGTGCTTTGTTGTCCGATAAGACCCAAGATTCGCAGCAGCACCAAAGTTACTCATAGAGTAAACCTCTCCCTCATGCAAGTCCTTTTCAAATTCATAAATCAAAATTCTTCTCACAGTGACATAAATTTTGCTTCCATGAAAACACAAACAAACAATTAAGTAATTATACAACACAATTAACAAAAAAGTTAAAGGAAAAAAATGGAATATACTCACCTATGCACCCATCAAAACCATGTCAAGAGAGAACGGGTGCGAGTTGCTATTGACATCACGAACAAACCAAGCACGAACAATCTAAACAACTACGGTCCATTTCCTTCACATGGCTGATCTTAAAGATGTTATCAGATCTTGGTGTCATTATAATATCGTTTTTTAGGTTGAAGGTAGAAGAAGAAAGCACGTGGTGAAAGAACTAAAGAAAATATTGGGTATATATAGGTTGATAGTTTAAGTAGAATATTTTTTTGAAGCAATTTAAAAATTAAAAATATGACAAAATAAAACTAAAATCAAGCAATATGATTGGTTCAACAAAACAATATTGACACATGTTAAACCATCATTAGAGGAAATTTGATTAATGACGTGATTTACACCATTAGCTTATAATTTTTTTTCAAAGATTAATTTAGAAGTTGTAGTATTACCATTTTTTCGGTTACTGGGGTATTTGTTTAGGGAAATTAATACATAAAGTCAAATCAAATCGTAAAGGCAAATTACTTGAGTATATTTGTTTAGGGAAATCTCATAGTAATGGCAAATTAATATAGGTGATTAGGGAATAACATTTTCAGTTACTGGAGTATTTGTTTAAGGAATAACATTTTGAAAGATTCCTTAAAAAAACATTTTGAAAGATTATTATTAATAAAGCAATAAAAAACATTTTTCCAATAATAGTGTGGTTAGAATTTGTTCACCTTTCTAGTAAAAACAAATTTTGAAGTACTTAAAAAATAAAAAATAAGACATAGCAAAACAATGTAGTATAATTGGCTCAACAACACACTAATGACACATGTTATAATATCATAGAACGAAATTTTTTAATTGACGTGTTCAGAAATAATTTAAAATTTTGATTTTCGATCAATACAATTATTTAATAACGAAACAATAATTTTAAAATTGATTCTAGATAACTAACATTTTTATTTGCGCAATAAAAATGCTACTTTTGGTTACCAAAAGCTAAGAATGAAATCAAAATAATATTGATTTTTTTTAGGTATGATTTTTTTTGATAGGCCAATAGGAAGGTTAGGCATCAAGGTGTAGCTGTAGCATCCCAACTAGGTTGACACCCCACAGAACACCCATCCTCTACCGCCAACCTAATAAATATTATTAATAATAAAAAAAAGGAAAAATGTACAAAAGAGGGGGGATTAGGCCAAAACCCTCAAAGCCGAGATAAAAAAGAATGCAGAAAAACCGACAAGAAATAACTACGGAAATCTATAGTTCGGCAGCCCATTTCTGTCTCTGGCAAAATCTATCGAAAGAGAGGCCGACATAGTCTGGAACCAGGTGTTGGAAGTCACAGTTTGCCCCAATGCGGCCATAGTGTCTGCACAACAATTACCTTTCATATAGATGTGTGAGCAAATCACCATGAGGCCCAGCTGCATGCAATTATGCCATCTATTCCGTAAACGCAAAGGAATGAAAGAGTGATTGTGGAAAGCCTGTACCGCAGTAGAAGAATCACTCTCGAGCCACAACCTATACCAATTATGTGAGGCCGCATACTCCATGGCGCACATCAGACCTGCAAGCTCAGCCTAAAAAACATTTCCATAACCGAGATTACAAGCAAAGCTACCATAACCAATGATTACAATTAAGGAAGCAAACTAATAAGTGATTACTTGTACACTTACTTGTCACATATAGCATAGGTGTAATTATTTTTTACAACATGGAAGAGCATTAAATGAGACTTGAAACATCAAAGTGGCACGTGTACTCTTTAAAAAAATTAAGGCAAATATTTATAATAGAGATATAGATATAGATGCTTGGTTTACTTCATAGTGCCACATGTCATAAGCAAGCTTGGAAGATTTATAGTGCCACATGTCATGAGCAAACTTAGATAATTTACATTTCCATAAATACATTTGAGAAAAGGTCTCAAATTTATGTAATATAGATATAGATTATCATATGGTCTTTGCTTCAATTTATCAATCATGTTCTTGTATAATTTTTAGTTTAGAAGTCAAAAACCCTTCATAATTACTTACATCCTGGTTTTCCTTAGTGGATAAAGATTAAAGACATTTACTTTTCTCCTCTCTTCTCATTCTACCTCTTAATTTTAAGGGTCATACTAATTGACATCTCCGAAGCACCGGTTAAGGAAGCTAAAAAAAAAATTAAGTTTAAAAATATAACTTTTTAGACTTTTGATGAGTTGATCACACAACTTTTAATACAACTATGTTATATTTGATTCTTTAACCGGTATCCAAAAGTACCCGGTAGTATTTACCTAATTTTTACGATTTGCAATGTTTTTGAAAGCTCGTGTCTTCCCCTCTCCCTTTTTTCTTTTTGACATGCTAAGCATGTTACTCAACATTTGATTACTATACTCCTTGTAAACATTGTAAACAATTCGAATATAAAAATTTAAGTAGAGAGCACTTTATTTGTTTTTAAGAAAGATGAGTGATAAAGTCGGCTTGACAGTAATTTATTGGCTTAATTTCAGTTTTAGCCCCCTAACTTTCTCAAAGTTGTGATTTCGGCCCCCTAAGAAAAAAAATTACAAAACAGCCCCTTAAGTTTTGCAACTGTAGTAGTCTTGGCCCCCAAGGTTGATATTGACTTGGTCTACGCTGACGTGGCACCCTAAGTGAGGTGCCACGTGTTATTTTCTTAATTTTTTTTTTTGCCTTGGGGGGCCAAAACTGCTACAGTTGCAAAACTTAGGGGACTGTTTTGTAGTTTTTTCTTAGGGGGCAAAATCGCAACTTTGGAAAAGTTCGGGGGCTAAAACTGTAATTAAGCCAAATTTATTTCGTTGTTTTATCGGTACCATATTTTGAGTAACACCGTATATAATGGATATAATCAAATTCAACATCTCTCGTCTTATCAAATCAAATAAAATCATCGTTGTTTGATTTCTCATAGTTTTTTATTGAGAGAAACTCCAACTTTTCTATAAGTTTTCTTTTACGTCGAGGAGGCGTGGTTTTAGGTCATTTTTTGACCTATAATCACCTCTCTACATCCGTTTTCCCTTTTCTTTCAATCTAAATAAGTTATTTCCACATATATCAAGTGTTTTTTCGTGAATTCGTCGTCTGAGTGCGGCATTGTGTTGTTCGTCGTCTTGTGCGGCGTTGTTTTGTTTCGCGTCTTGTTGCGATGTTCGTTTGGTTCATATTGAAAGACCAACTTCAGCCAATCACAGATTCAATTGATGATTTGGACGCCAACATTGCAGATCCGGAAGAATGAGTATTGTGGTGATTTAGATTTCATCATATTTTTTGCCGTCATATGCTATTAACTTGGGTGCTGTGAGTTTGCTCACAAATTCATCCTTTACATTTTTAGTGATGTTGATTCTGATGTATTCTATCAATTCGAATGAATGAATATCGTTTTGTCTTTGTCAACAAAAAAAATAAAATCTCTCAGTCTTAAAAATGACTTGTCAACATATGGTTGAATTGGTCATGTCTTCGTGTCAGAGATCATATATAGTCAATATAAGCGAACATCAACAAATATTCCCCCTCGCATATGGATGGGTTTTAATGATCATAGATCTTGCATTATTCTGTATTGTTGAACAAATCTGAAAGAAAATTGTACGACCATTAGGATTAAAGTTTTTGTTTGTCAATTTTTCATGAGTAAATTACACTCCCCTCCCCTTAAAGATGCCTGAATTACACTCTTATTCCCTCTTATGTTAAAATATACACTTCCCTTCTTTGAAAAGTAAAATTTATACTCTCCTCCCTTATATGATGCTTGAATTACAACTCCCTCCCTTAATAATTAAATATGCACTACACTTTAATTTCTTTATAATTTAAATGTCAACGATAATTAAATTTAAATATTTTGCTATTGATTTTATAATTATTTAAATGTCAATGATAATTAAATTTAAATATTTTGCTATTGATTTTATAATTTAGAGTATAAAATTAACTTTTAAATAACCCTGTTTTATTGTCTTTAGTAAGTTTTCACATATTTTAATGTTTTATTGTCTTTAGTAAGTTTTCACATATTTTAATTTTATTTTGGGTTGTTTCATATTTTTTAATAGGGTTTAAAACTACATGTTAATGAAGTTGTAAATAAGAAATAGCGAAAAACATGTATTCAATTTTTTATTATATTAAAATAGACATGCAATACTATTTTTTTTCGAAGCGTGTTAGATTATAATTTTTTTGCTAAATTATTAGAAATAAATAAAAAATATTGATGGAGTAAAATATAGCTTTTAACATAAGAGGGGATGAAAATGTAATTCAAGCTTTTCTTAGAGGAGGGGAGTGAAAAGTTTTCTAATATAGTTTGAATAAGAGGAGAGGGGAGTGTATATTTTAACATTAGAGGAAAAATGAGTGTAATTCAGGTATCTTTGAGAGAAAAGAGTGTAATTTACTCATTTTTCATTGACTTAAGAAATATTTTTGTGTATCCTTAGCGACGCGTGTTCTTGACTTCTTTAATCAGTAATATCAATCTCAAAATGTAGATGAAAAATATCCCATTGCATCATTTTGATTGTATATTGTCCATAGAAATTTACAACTAAGCTAACACAATTCCCTCGGAAAAAAAAACTAAGCTAACACGAAATAAATAAAAATGTTTTGACAAAGTAAACAAACTCTTAAATTGGGTTTTACGAAACCTATCAGTTTTTTCAAATAAAAACAAACTTTAAGTCACTTACAAGTTTATTTTTAGTTTCAAATAAAGCTTGTATACATAGGTGTATTCCTTTTACTTTTTGTTAGCTGATAGAAAGGGGGCAAAACCCACTTGACACAAGTTTTCACCTCCATTGTTTTCTAAAAACACATGAAAATGACAAAAAATTTCAGAGGTATTTAACTACCGTCGATTTTCTAGTTATAAATCAGTGGTAATTAACTACCGTTAGGATGTTTTTGGTTATTTCCATATGTTTCCAGGAAACAATGGATGTGAGAAAAGCAATTGTCAACCCACTTACAAATTACAATACATCTGAGAAAATAAAATGGCACAATGGAGCCTAGAACCGGCAACATCAAAACTAAACAAAAAAAAAAAAAAAAAGGCCATAGGCTCAATAAGTCCGTTCGCTCGCATTTATGAAAAAAATAGATAAGAAGTTATAAGAGAATTGCTCTTCTCTCATCTGTTTTTGCTCATTCCCGTCCTACGTGAGTTAACTCACGCTGAAAAATACACATACGTGAGTTAAGTCACGCTGAAAATATACTTGCGTGAGTTAATTCACGCTCGGCTATTTTAACGGGGATGAGAAAAACAGATTGAAGAAGAGAAATTATCAAGTTATAATCCAACCAACATTTTCATATAAAAATTATCAAGAGTTACAATCTGATCGAAAATATTATTTAAGAGACCTATTGAACAACCATCTAAAATATGACTTACATTTTTTTAAAAGATAAAATATGACTTACACATAAGGCCATAATTTTTCATAACATATAGATTCAGTCCATTTTTTAAATTGAGTTGGCCCAAAAAGATATACCCTGAAAGTCTTCTCCTTGTATATAAGATCATATACAAGGTTTAGTCTTTTTATAAATATATCATTTATTAATACTATCAATTTGTTATGGTATATGAAAAGTTAACATTAAATGTAATTTTAATTAAAGGTAATTTAGTAATAATCACACACATTTAAGACAATTTTATTACGCTAGCAACTTTTCATAATATCTGCAATTTTTATAAAGTATTCCTATAAAAAAAAGAGACATATGGAGTATAATGTATTTTATAGAATTTTTTTACAGTCAGATCTACGCTAAAATACAGATCCTATGGTTTAATAGCTCTGTTTTCTAGACAATTAAACAAAAGAAAATTATATTTTTACATATTTCCATTAATTTATCTTAAACCAAACAATTAAATAAAATTACTACTAAATACATTATATATTAAAATGAATCTAAAAAGGTAAAATTTCTCTTCAAAATGAGAGCCGATGGAGTATTCTCTTTCTTTAATTTCCTTTCTTTTTCTCACTTCCATTATTCATTATCTCTTAGATTTCCTACAGCTCTCTTTCTTTTATGAAGCAAACACAACATTAGCGATGAATTACTATTTATCAATCATGGCCTGCAACCACAATACTAGTAACAAAACACACTTCCATTTTAATAAAATCAACATCTTAATGATTGAATAAAATCACATTACTACATTCTACAATAATTTTAGATCTCACCAACCACCATGATCACAACAATATTATGTTCAAGTGTGACCGATTAAATTCTCGTCTATAAAAAATATTGGATATACTAGGATAAATTAATCATAGTTAAGTGATGTTTTGGCAGAGATATTGCGTCTCTTTCTCGTGTTTTGAAGCATTAATCGTTGTTGCTGTTGATCTATACAGACACTGACATCGGGTACGAAACAGACACTGACACGTCGACACTCCTAATAATTTGAGAAAATTACATAATTGAATATAATTATATGTATCAATATCGAGTCGGTGTCAGATACAACACGTGTCGGACACTGGCACAGGGCTAATCGAAAAAATGTTTGTGTGAGTGTCAACTCTCCTCCACCTATCTCCTCAACACAAATTTTCTTCTCCAGCTAATCTAACCAAAGCATTCTAATACTCAAAATACAAAACAATGACACATATCCCCACATTTCTGCAAAAAGGCTGATTCCTACACCCCCCACATGCAACTGCACTCTCACAGTATCTGCCATTGCTAGAAACAGAACAAAACAAGCTTTTATCTGTAATGTAGTAACACAAAAGTTCACTCTCCTCTTTCACTCTCTCTCTCTTTGAATTATCAGAGAGACACAGGTTGACACTTGTTCAGTCCGTTCCCTGTCATGACATGCTTAATACACCCCTCACATTTATTACTTTTTACCACTTTGCCATTTCCATTTATTACTATTTCAGTGTTTCATCTCTTCAATGCAGAAACTCCTTGGTTACCTACCACTACTCTTTCATTCATTCAAATTTTGAGTTTTTCCACGACCCATTTTCTACGCTTACTCCATTCAACGTGGTTTTTCTTTGTCACTTTCCAAGGTGTTTTTGCTTTCTTTATTTTTTCCTATACTTATCTTTGTCCTTTTGTTCTTGTTTTGTTTGTTTCCATCACTAGTACTATTTTTTATTAGATATAATAATATTAATATTTGAACTGAAGATTCTCTCTTCTTCCACAGTTATATTTTTCTTTCTAATACGGACGCAAATGAAACAGTACATGTTCCTGTTGAGGTAAGAACAACTATGAATGTGTACTTTTTTTGTTGCTGTTGTTGTTATTTTTTTATGTTCATTTCCTGTTAGTAGTGTCCTGCAAATCTCAGTAAGAAAGGAGCTAACTTTTTATTCCCATTTTGATTATTATGAGTCCTATTTATTTCACTATATTATGCTTTTGATTTTGACACAAATTTCATTTTTATACTTTTTAGGAATAGAATAAAGGGTTTTTTCTATTTTATGCTTAACTTCTGGAATATGTTTGTTTCTACATTACTGTTATTTATCATATTTTTTTGTGCCAAGATTGTTTTTTTTATACATTAGTATTTTTCTTTCTTTCTGGCTTACCCTTTTGATATTTTTCTTGTTGGTTGGTTTGTAGTGATTTCTGATTAAGATAGTGATGGATGGTAGGAGGCATTCTGTTGATGTCCCTATTTCTAAAACTCTTGTGGCACTTAGAAGAGTTAGGTCATTGAGGGACCCTTCAACAAATGGTATTAGCAAACTTTCTCCTTTGATTGATAATGATCATTGGGAAAATGGGATTTCTTTGAGGTTTGTTAATGCTACTTATGCATGTGAATCTGATGATAATGGTTGTTTAAGGTCAAAGGATTTAGATTTTAAGGGTCATAGAGAGCATGATAGTACCAATAACTTTGAAATGGGTTGTCACATGATGAACTATTGTGATAAACAGCAACAAGATGATGAATTAGTTTACTCTAATCCTAAGCAGCAAGGTGATTTTGGAAATAAATCGCCAAAAGAAAGTTGCTGTAGCAACCATGAAGCCATAGGATTGGATTTGGCTTCAATCATTCCGCCTAGTAATCGTTTGAAGGATAAAGAATCATGTTATTTATCTAGTGCATTGCCGTCACAATCAGGGAGAATAGATTACACAAAGTCAACTAGAAAATTGCTGCAAAAGAATCAAGCGAAACCGTTTGAATTGATAAGTGATAATGCAAACAGTGTTGAGAGTCCATGCTTTAGTGCCTCAACACACACACCTCGAGATGTTGATGTTTTAGTTGATTACAATGGATGTGGAATAAGCTGTTGTTGGTCGAAGTCACCGAGGTTTAGAGACTCAAATTATTATTCTGAAATGGAAGACCTTCCCTTGATGTTGCATGATAATGAGACTGATCTTCATGGACATAAAAGCATGAGACACATTATTGGTAGTGAAATTAGTCCAACATTAGAAACTCCTAGAAGTTTATCTATGAAATTTAGGCTGAAATCTTTCAATGATTTGGTTGGACAAAATATGGTTGGTAAGTCTCTTTTGGGTGCAATCTCTAGAGGAAGGATATCATCATTTTATCTATTTCATGGTCCTCGTGGAACGGGAAAAACATCTGCATCGAGGATATTTGCTGCTGCACTGAATTGCATCTCGCTCGAGGAGCGAAGGCCTTGTGGTTTGTGTAGTGAATGTGTTTTGTTCTTTTCTGGAAGAAGTAAAGATGTTAAGGAAGTCGATTCTTTGAGAATAAATCGTCCGGACAAGGCTAAATCCCTTGTTAAGAATGCTTGCACAACAGCTCCTTTTTCATCACGTTATAAGGTGTTCATTATCGATGAGTGCCAGTTATTGAATAAGGAAACATGGGCTACTCTTCTGAATAGCCTAGGGAGTTTTTCTCAACATGTGGTCTTTGTGATGATCACTCCTGATTTGGAGAAGCTACCAAGAAGTGCGGTTTCTCGAGCTCAAAGGTATCACTTTACAAAGATTAAAGATGCTGACATTGCTAGCAGACTCAAAAGAATTTGCGTTGAAGAAGGTCTTGAGTCCGAACAAGATGCTTTGGATTTCATTGCTGCTAAATCATGTGGTTCTCTTAGGGACGCAGAAATGATGCTTGATCAGCTAAGTTTGCTTGGTAAAAAAATCACAATTTCCTTAGTCTATGAGCTTGTAAGTTTATGCTTTGTTCTGTGCATATATATCATGGAAACTTTTCATTATTTATTAGTATTAGGTATATGTATATATTCCTTAACATTTAGTCTTGCCCTTTGTTTTTCTGCAGACTGGGGTCATTTCTGATGATGAATTGCTTGATTTGCTGGACCTGTCTTTGTCATCCGACACTTCAAACACGGTTATAAGAGCCCGGGAGCTGTTGAGATCAAGGATAGATCCTTTACAACTTATATCTCAGCTAGCGAATCTTATTATGGACATTCTTGCAGGGAAATGTGAACTTACTGGTTCTGAAATCAGAAGAAGATTTTCTGATAGACATATTTGTAAGGGCTTTTAAATACCTTATTATGGACATATTTGTATATATGGGCTATTAGACTTTCATTTCAGTCATTTTTCTGTTATCTGATTGGTTATTTTTTTTCTTCATCGTAGTAGCGGAATCAAGCATGCAGAAACTTAGTCATGCATTAAAAATACTTTCTGAAACGGAGAAGCAATTGAGAATTTCTAAGAATCAAACAACATGGTTCACTGCAGCTCTTCTACAGTTAAGCTCTATAGAATATTCATCTGTGGATGCTAATGATTCCAAGTTGTGCATCAGAGCTGCATCCAATAGAGGTAGGTTTGATTTCTTTCTCAGTTTCTTATGTTCAATTCCCCGCGTTTATGTTTGGTTCCAGGTCCAAACACTCCAGAGTCATGTTTTGGTTGGTCAAATGTGGTTTGACTGCAAATTAGTTATGTTTGGCTTTCAGCCCTAAAATTGATTTCAACCTCGAAACCGATTTGACTATACAGCGAAGATTTCTAGCTCTTGATCCAAACCTCTCATACATCATAAATATTACATCTTTTGCGAGTGTAACTAAATATAAATCACCGTCTTTAACTCACTTTCGACCAAAATCAATTCAATCAAAATCAATTTTCCAGAAAGCCAAACACATGTCGACGCATGGAAATAGTTTGAGATTTGATCTTGTTTAATCACTCATTCTAAATTTATCTTCAAATGTTTGCAGATGGCGATTTATGCAGTACATCATCTACAACTGAAAGCTTAAAGCATCTTGCTACAGGTAAGTGCGCTGAGAAGTCATATAAAATAGAAGTGCAGGATGATGATAAAGCTACATTGGATTGTATATGGTATAAAGCTACAGAGATATGTGAATCTAAAAGGCTCAAGGCTTTTCTCAGGAAGCAAGGGAAGTTGGCTTCAGTTTGTATTAATCAAGGTTCATATTACACTTTATGTACATTGTTTAAATTTCTTGCATGGTCTTAATCTCTACCTACTGTTATTTATGGTCAATGTCTTTTGTGTTTGTAGATGGAAATGTTTATGACTCCTTTTTTGACATTCTCTTTTCAACACTATTATTGAATGAAATCTTGTATTGGTCCCACTAATAGAGTGGGCTAGGTTACTTAATAGGACCGCATGAGAAGAAAAAGTATGCTGTTAGGGTTCCTCCTTTGTAAAACTAAAAAGTTCTTTAAAAATATTCTTATTGTTTAGGCAAAACTGCACTACAGTTCCTTTAACTTAATCTAAAGTTTCAAATGGTCTTTCATCTTTTTTTTCGTGTCAAGTTGGCTTTGTTTCGTGTCAAGTTGGTTTTGTTTTACTCAACTTTATCAACTAATTGAATGAAATGTACTCCAATTTTCAGGTCTTGCAGTTGTGGAGGTGGAATTCCACCACCGTGTCTATGTAGCTAGAGCTGAGAAGTCATGGAAACAAATTGCAAGTTCCCTACAGTTCATATTGGGTTGCAACATTGAGCTCAGAATCAACCATGTACCTTGTACTACAGATTCTAGGTATGCTAGGTTGAAGAGGTCATCTTTCAATTTCTTCAATTGTTCGCGCAGGATTCTTCGGAAATCATTATCATCTGATGAACAAGGATGTGAATCAGACTACGCTGATTGCACCTCTCAAAAGCCTATGATGATTGACCGAACTCTTTCTCGCTCCTCTGATTGCGGATCCCGGGTGCCTCCCCTTGAGTCCTACCATGGAATGGAGCTTGTAACTACTCTTAGAAGCTGTGAAGGGAATTTACTAAGCTCGGGGAAAATAATTTTAAATAGAATAGATCAAGAGACTCCAAGGATTTCATTTTCTAGAGATGATTCTGTCAAGGAAGAAGGGTGCAATTATGAAGATCTTGCATCATCAACCGTTGATTTAGAAAATACTCATTCTAACTGTTTTCCTCAAACGCTCTGGCTTCATAAAAAACTATCTTCTTCATATGCATCGAAACAGAAGGAATTTTGTTTTATCCATCCCCAAGTTCAAATGTATTGAGAGTTGTAGCTATGATAAGGAGCCTTGTGTTTTTAACCATAACTCTAACAGCTGAACCAAAGCTTATGAGGAATATTAGGTTTCTTTTGCATTTTTTTTTTTATCATTATCTTAGCATTAGCTATAATTTATGTCAAACATAACATTGCCAGTGACTATTACATAGGAAAGTTGGATAAAATTAGCTGAAATCTACATTCAAAGTGGTGGCAGAATTTAGTGCATGTTTGGATACACTTTAGATTTGATTAAATCACAGAAAGAGGTGTAAGTGTTACTATTATTGCTTTCCTTTTGCCATTGTTTCCAAAATATTACACATATATTGGAATGGAAAGTATATACATCTAAGACAGTAAAAAACTGTATTTTTTATTCAAATATATACTTTCAAAGGACATAAAAACTGTGTTTTTTTTAAGTATACTGTTGGACACATGCTGATAGACACCGTGATGGAAGGCAAACACCACAAAAGAGATATTTGTACAATAAAACCCCTAAAAGGAAAAGGAACATAATTTAGACAATGCTAAAATGAATCCTGCACTCCAATCCTACACTTCAACTTCATTACAATGCACATAATAACTGCAGAATGACATGACCAATAATCAATATTTATCAGTTTGGTTCTGTTCAGATTCAACTTCATAGCAATGATCACCTGTTAAGTACTCAATCATCATCCTAAACTGGCATTAAAATGTGAAAAACAAATAGGCTTAATGCGTCTAGTAACGGTCACTCTAAATGTTTAAATAAAGGTTTTTAAGTGCATTTAGAGAGAATAAGACAAAATTAAGAAAGAAATTTCAAAAGTCCCCTCAATCGAAAATAATTTTATACGTGTGTCATACGCTAATTAAATATGAGTATTTTGTCAGCTAGAAATCAAACTTTGGTTTATCACTTTCAAGATTTAATATATATGGGTTTTGCTAGAAGACACCTTTTATGAAGGTGTCTTTTAGCAAGTTATTTTATGGGCATTTAGGCATGGCAGTGGGGCGGGGTGGGGACGGGTTTTACATTCTCCGTCCTCATACCTGATTCTCATATACTTACCCGTTACCCTACCCATACCCAACGACGATGAGAAATTGAACCACATCTCATCCCCAACGGGTTCGGGTATCCCCATCCCCGCATTAAATAATTTTTTTTAGTAAAAAATAGTTTTTTTGCAACTCCTAGAGAAATATTGTAATGCACTATCCGACAATATGTTCACTTTAACTTTTGTTAGACCGATTGATTTAGTTGTTCCTTTAAATATCAATGGTAGTTTTTATAACACGGCAATTATCAAACAAAATAACATGGCATATCAACATAAAATAGTTTTCTGCATTTGGGACGAGTTTGGGTATGAGTTCGGGGTGGCTACCTATATACCCGTTACCCGTCCCATACCCGTGTTTTGAAATCGGGGAAAACCCAAACCCAGTCAAAACGGGGAAAACCCGTCAAATTGGGTTTGGTTCAGGTGGATAACCACGGGTATGGGTTTTGTTGCGATGCCTAGACATTTGCTAAAAGACATCAACTAATTTTTATGAAGGTATCTTTTAGCAAGTTATAACTAAAAAGTGGATAATCACACTTTGAGGTGTGGATTGCTAAAAGACACCTCCATGGATGTCTTCTAGTTTCGTTGATCAAATGTATATCCTTTTAAAACTCATTATTTTTAGTTTAAATCAGCAATTACACATCATTAAATATAATATCAAATTATCTAAAAAAGAAAAATATAATTCACATCACTAACGAAAATGAGATGACATGAAAAATCAATCATAATTTTTTTTTACACACCAACTCCTTTTTTTTTAATCATTTTTGCCCTATGCGTTTCTTCCAATCTAGGTCTTTTGTTATCACCCGTCTTCCATCCACTTCATATTTCTTTGCATGGCACTATGTGAATCACTTACTTATTCTCGCTCCACTTCATCTATGTGATATATTCATGAAAGTGGATTAACATTAGTCTCAAGATAAATGGATGATATATATTTTCACATACATGAGCGGTGACGTTGATTTCTTTTAAATTGTTAGAATAAACACCTTTAGCTATATTAAGAAGTTATTGTTTAATGTTATTTTATAAAGAAAAAGCACATTCCACATTCGTAACTTTAGTACTTTCAAATTCAAAACTTTAGTTTGATTCCCGTCACTTTTCATTTGTAAAATTTTAGTTTGATTCCCGTCACTTTTCATGGTTAAAATTTCTATAGCATTGCTCTTTAGTACTTTCAGACTTCAGTCGTATCTTCCATATGTTTCCAATAACATGTCTATCAATATTTTCATAGTGGTCTTACACCTATTATTAGCATTAGTCTTCACAATCATTTTCGTAGTGAACATACATTGCCATTATAAAATGGAGGTGGTGGCGGTGATGGAGGTAGCAAAGAACACCTACTCCCTCAGTTTGATATTATAAAAAAAAAAAAATCACATTTATTAAGAAAGGGTTTGTTTAACATGTGCAATATTGCACATGTTAAGGTAACTAAAAGTAGTATCTTTTCATTGAAAACCAACAATTATTGATTAAAAGTTACATACAGTAGAAACTCTTTAAATTAATACTCGGTAAATTAATAAACTCTCTAAAATAATAAATTTGTCCGGTCCCGACTTGGGCCAATGTAAAAAATTGAAAAACTCGATAAAATAATAAGATAATAATTTTTCGGGAAATCCCTTTATAATTTTCGGTCCCAAGAAAATCATAAATTAATAATTCATAGAAACTGAAAAAAATATATTACACTCTATTGAAATATGATTCAATAGTTGTCTGTTTTTCTTTAAAGTTCAAGTCTTTTGGAGCTCATCTCTAACTTTTCTTATTGCATCAAATAGCTTAGGTGTTGTATTTTTGTATTGTATTTTTCCAATGCATATGAACACAGTAGTTATTAATTTACGTTGAATCCCAAGGTTCGCTGCAACGTAATTCTAAGAGGCATAGACTAATTTGTCTTTTTGTTTGGTATCTACTGTATAATTACTTAAAAACTCTTTAAATTAATAATTATTAATTTATCGATAAA